>Ga0272448_1007444_pt1 | contig 11583 bp, 8 predicted proteins | sample YNPCB0191_FD_202220 | JGI IMG/M metagenome (GOLD analysis project Ga0272448, IMG submission 202220) | Hot spring sediment microbial communities from Yellowstone National Park, WY, United States - YNP-CB-019-1 | ecosystem: Environmental > Aquatic > Thermal springs > Hot (42-90C) > Sediment... | reverse complement strand
CCACAGCCCAGTGTCGCTGACGTAAATGTTGCCAGCACTGTCAAAAGCAATGCTGATGGGGTCATTGAAGTGGCCACTATCTGAGCCTCGATTCCAGGCTTGTCCCAGTTCCGCTACTTTTTCGCCGCTGGAATTGTACTTGACCACATATCCCGCGCCACCGTCGACCACCCAGATGTTGCCGTTGCTATCTACCGCTACGTCGGTGACGTAGTCCAGCGGTGTACCGGTGTAGTCGAGCACGCCGGCCTTGCCGATCTTTTGCAAGAAGGCGCCATTGGCACCGAACTTGAGCACTCGACTCCCCCAAGCGTCTGTGACCCAGATATCGGTGCCATCCACACCCAGGCCTTCTACACCGTAGAAATGGTTGTTGTCCTCAAGGCATGGTTCCTCTGTCACTCCGAAGCTCTGGACGTAGCTGAAGGAGAGGCCCGGCTGACCGAGAGATACGCTAGCGGTCCTGACACGATGGGCGCCAATTGCCGGAAGGCTGGGGCGAATAAGTGACTTGCCGAATCCCGCCCATCGGAACGATAGAGGATCCGACGCGGCCGTCTGATCAGGTGGAGTGCTCACTTGCGGTGGCTTGGGCCCCTGCGCTATCACCGGTCCAGCCAAGGCTAGAACAGCGAGAAGAACAAGAGAGACCGTAAAAACTGTTGCTTTCATGACTGACCTCCTGTTGGTATGATCGGGACTGCGCCCAACAAGTGTGAAGTCCTAACTATCTATCATTCTATCATTATCTACCTCAGCGATGATCTCCCGGACGGTTTTGAAATGCATCTTGGCAACTTGCTCAAGGCCCGGCCGTCCCCAGCGCCGATAGATGTACCTGCCGACCTCTTTCACCTGGCTGTCCGAAGCTCCCAGAGGTATGTTCAACCCAAACTGGCGGCTGTAAGCCTCTATGGCAGCGATGAAGGCGGCACGGGCCACCACCGAGGCAGCCGCCACAGCCAGGTCGCTCTCGCCTTGAGGGCGCTGTTCGAGCACGATCGGGCAGCCTTCGGCCGCCAGAGCCTGGATAAGCAAAGAGTGCTTGCCAAACTGATCTGAGATAGCCTTGGCGACCGGCACACGTTGGCTCAACTTGCTGATCACCTGTGCGTGCCCCCACGCCAGCAAGCGATTCAGATTCCGACCGTGTTTTTCGTAAGCCCTGTTGTAATCCGGCGGTTCCAGAGTCAATACCTCGACCGGGCAGTTGGCCCGCACCAGCTGCGCCAGTTCGGCGATGCGGCCGCGTGCCACTCTCTTACCGTCGCGCACGCCACGTCGGGCCAGCAGCTCCTCCACATCCGGGGTTACGATAACGCCGGCGACCACCAGAGGGCCAAACACGTCTCCTTTTCCCGACTCGTCTACCCCAATGCGCGTCAGACGCGCGTCCAGCTCAGATTCAGGTGGAGCAGTGACTGACACGCGTGTACACTCCTGGCCGAAATGAGCGCGATGAGCTGCCGGTGCCCCGCTCCTCAAACGCGCAACGCCAGCGTGCAAACCTGTTTGCCCTTCACCGGAAAGGTGAGGCCTCCATCATTATCAATGCCCAGATCCGCCTGAAATTCCTCGTTCAGGTTGACCAGCTGTGCGCGGCGAATGGACTTAAACAGTCTCACGCGCGCCTGCACCGTCTCGGCCACAGGGTTGTAGAAGCGGACGATGAGGGCATCGCCTGCTTCGCTGCGCTTGACGGCGCTCAGCACCAGGGTGTCCGGTTCCAGGCTGAGGAAAGAGAGCTCGGGTGGCAACTCGCCGCTCAGCTCAATCGGTTTGAGCCTGACTGGGGCAGTCAGATCATCGGCCGGGCTGCTCTCGGGCCAGACCTCGCCGGGAATGTAGCCTTCGTGCTCATCGGCGCGGCGCAGCACGGCCGGGGTGTGCCAGGTATAGGCTGCCCGCAGCACGGACTGCCAGTCGCCAGCGTGTGGGTAGATGGCATACTCGAAGGTATGTTCCCCCTGGCACTGACCCTCGGGCGCCAGACAAGGGACGCCCGCGTGCCCTTGACGGGTCAACAAGTCGCCCCGCGAGATATACTCCACGCAGCGCAGGAGGGTGATCGCCACGCAATTGCCCCCCGGCAAACGCACGATCTCATACTCAGGCAGACCGCGATTGAATACGGCCAGGCCCAGCCGGCCATCGCTCAGATCGACAAAGTGACGCTGGTGCCGGGCGGGCACCGGCGGTTGCGCCCAATCCGGCTTGGAAGGCAGGTCGATCGGCCGGCTGACCACGTCGAAGTGGCCGTCGGCTGTGGCCTGATCGGCCTGGATATCCGTCGGGAAACAGACTCGCAAGCGGTGATCACGGGCCAGGTTAGTCAGCCTGGTGCGCACATCCAGGACACGACTATCCCAGCGCAACGTTACCGTCGTGGTGATCGGGCAGTCAACCAGCTGCTCGCTCCGGCGCTGTCGGTCTTCAGTCAGCGACAACGGCAAGGGCAGCACCGTCTTGATCGAATAGGTCACCTGCAACGGCCCGGCGTGAACCAGTGTAACCTGAGCTGGCCGACCGAGCGAAGACAAGGCCAGCGGATTAGGGCAAGGCGAGAAGTCGTACTCATCACCGGCATCCTCCTCGTCATAGAAGTAACCCAGCTGGTGGAACTGATGGCCGGTGCCCTTATCGAGGACATCCAGGCTGCCGTCGGTGTTGATGAGCACCTTCAAGTGCTGGTTTTCCACGCCATTGGGCAAAAGTTGGAGTGGTGCTTTGATCTGCAGAGGTGTCGCACCGCGCACGGCGAAAAAGACGCGGTAACCGCAGGCTGGTAGCTCCTTCATCGGCAACGCCACGCGTACTTCGTGCTTGCGGTTGGCTTTCAACACCTCCATGCTGAAGTGCTCGCCGTGGCCCAAGATCTGATATGGGATGGCCTGCCCCGCCGCGTCCACCAGACGAAAGTCGTTGGCCGTGTCGTCCGATCGCTCAAAGTGCAGATCAAGTTCCATAGTCTCGCTGCGCGGCCAGCCGAGCGGGTTGTAGAGCACAAATGGCACCCCAGGCTGAGCGTCGCGCTGGATGTGCTTCATCAGATGACGATAGCTATCGCGCGCCAGGGTGCTACCAATCTGTTCTGCCTCACCAAAGCGCGTCATCATCTCGCGATGCACGGTGTCTACACTGCAGCCGCAAATGTCGTCGTGGGCATGGTTCTTCAGCAGTTTGCGCCAGGCCGCGTCCAGAAAGGCGGCCGGATAGTCACCCCCCAACAACCAGGCCCAGGCACTGAGCGGCTCGGCGTAGCTTTCCAGCAGGGTCTGAACGCGATCATTGGCCTGTTTGAGGTACATACGCGTCGAGTACACGCCCTGGAGGATGACGGCATAACGACCTCGGTTGAACTCTCCCTCGAAAGTACGCAGACATTCGGGTGTGATCTGGCTGCGCACCCGGTCAACGAAGTCCGAAAGGCGGCCATGCTCGATATGGACATCGTCGAGCTGCTGATTGGCCTGGCGAATGATGGCCGGCACCAGCGGCTCGGCCTCGGAATGATCGATGCCGTTCATCAGCAGCAGATAGGGGGTGTGGGCATAGGGCTTGATCAGGTCAATGGCCCGGCGCAACTGACTCATGGCTAGTTCTGGGTTGAACTCCATAGCGCTTGGGTCACCCCACCGCATCGGATACCCGAGATTGGAAGCGTTGTGGTAGCCGTCTCGCAGGTGGACGGTCAATACCCGGCTGCCGTCCGGCGCCTGCCACCAAAACTCGTTACCCAGCTCCTCGCCCTCGTCTCCTACGCCTCGCCAGAAGACAGCCGAGTTGATACCAAAGCCGCGCAAGATCTGCGGCAACTGGCCGATGTGCCCGAATGCGTCGGGCACATAACCTTCGCGCATCACGGCACCCAGTTCGCCAGCCATGCGCATGCCGATGATAAGATTGCGGATCAAAGCTTCCGGGCTGACCAGGTACTCATCGGCCAACGCGTACCAGGGGCCGACCTGCAAGCGTCCGGCGCGCACCAACCGTTCCAGATCGGCCCGGCGTTCGGGACGGATCTCGAGGTAATCCTCGATGGGCAACATCTGCCCGTCCAACATAAAGCTATGAAACTCGGCATCACGATCCAGCAGCTCCAGGACACGATCGATCAGACGCACCAGGCGCACCCGAAAGACCTGGAAGGGCACGTACCAGGCACGATCCCAGTGGGTTTCCGAAACCATAATAGCAGTAAACAGTTTGTTGCTCATAGAAGCAGAGACTATCCTTTCTGCAAGCAAGTAGCTCCGAAGAGCAGCTAAGCGCGCCTATTTGGTCGAGCCGGCCAGCATACCCTGCACGAACCACTTTTGAAAAGCCAGGAAGAAGATGAGTGGCGGCATCATAGCCACGGTTGCTGCGGCGTTCATCCCACCGTAATTGGTGCCCCAGGCCGTGATATACCCCAAGAGGGCCGCCGGCACGATCTGCAGGGGCGTCTTGGTGGTGAACGCGAACGAGAATAGATAGTTGTTCCAGGCCGAGATCAACACAAAGATGCCGACGGCGATCAAGCCTGGCGCTGCCAGTGGCATGGCAATGCGGAACAGAGCGGCCAGTGGCGCGCAGCCATCGATCAGGGCAGCTTCCTCGATCTCGCGCGGGATCGATAGCATAAAGCCACGCACCATCCACACCGCAAAGGGCAAGCTGAACACCGTATTGGCCAGGATGACCGCGTACAGGGTATTGTACAAGCCCAGACTACGCACATACATGATGAGCGCTACCAGCACGGCAATCGCCGGCAACAGCGGCAACACCAGCAAGACGATGCTGTAGCGTTTGCCCGGGAACTCGAAGCGGGCCAGGGCATAACCACCCAACAGAGCCAGCGGCAAGGTGGCTGCGACCGATCCGAGCGACACGAAGAGGCTATTATAGATGTTGTCAACGAAACGGCCACCCTGGAACAGAAAACGGTAGTTGTCCAACGTGAGTTCAGTGGGTATCAGCTGTCGGTTGTAGTTGTCCACCAGGGCAGTGCGTACCCCCCAATATACCGGGAAGATGATCATCACGGCAATGAATACCACCCCGACCCAGGCGAAGATAAGACGCGTACGTGACATCTAAGCGGCCTCCCCCTTACCCAATATGCGCAGGTAAATGGTCATGATGATCACCGATAGCACAATCAGGGCAATGCCTATGCTCGACGCCAGGCTGATGTTGAAGTACAGAAAGGCCTCCTTGAACAGACGCACGCCGGTCACCTCGGTGGCATAACCCGGGCCGCCCTGGGTCAACGCGTAGACTCCCTCGGCATCCTGGATGGTCCACACGCTGATCATCAATACAGCCGAGAAGAGCTGGACACGGGTCAGCGGCAAGGTGATGTATCTGAATTGCTTCCAGAGGTTGGCCCCGTCAACGCGCGCTGCCTCGTACAACTCGCCCGGGATGGACGTGATTCCAGCGGCGATCAGCAACATCTCGAACGGGAAACTGCGCCAGGCACTGTGCAGGATGATGACCAGCCGGGCTCCACTGGGTGTCAGCGTCAGGTAAACCGGCTGGCCGAAGATCCACTTCAACAGCATGGTGATGGGCCCGCTGGTCGGGTCCATCATGGTCTTGAACAAAAGTGCTGTCACCACCGGAGCCAACACCCAGGGGATCAGGAAGATCGTGCGCAGTACGCCCACGCCTCTCATGTTGGAGCTGATCAAGACGGCGGCGAAGTAGGCCAGCGGGATCGAAATAGTCAGGACCCCTACGAGATAGAGCAGTGTTGCCTGCAGATTCTGGAGGAAGCGTGCTTCCCGGAACAGAATAACAAAGTTGTTCAGGCCAACATAGGTCGAGACGCCCTGCAGATCGGTCTTATGAACGCCGTAATAAAACAGCGAGAAGAAAGGAATGGCCAGGAAGGCTGCCAGCAAAATCACGGTCGGCGATAACAAAGAATAGGGGAGAATGTGCTTGCTTAGTGTCCCAGCAGAACGCTGGCTACCAGAGCCGGATTTGCTGCTGGATGCAAGGCCGTCGTATGTAGAACGCATCCCAGCTCCTTTTGAACAAGCATACACTTGATAGGCAACTTGAGCAGCAACGCAACGCGCATAGGTTCGATGCGTAATTTGCTGCTAACCCGTTGCCACCGCTGCAAACTGGGGACAAAGGTGCGACGCGCGTGCGAAGCGCGTCGCACCACCTTTTTGCGTCAGGAGTTACGCCGCTGCCACCATCATCACCGCCGAGATAACCTCCTCCACACAGAAGGCCCGGACTCTCCCCACTCTCTACGATCTCGGCAGCGAAGGGTTGTCAACAGCGTCCCTCTTCCACGTCTGGCCAAAACAGACGGCTACGCCGAGGCGAACTTGTTGTTCCACTCGTCTTCGAACTTCTTGAGCGTAGTCGGGATGTCGGCCTGGTTGGCCAGGATCTCCTGGAGCGCGGCGGCTACCGTGTCAGCCAGCTCGGGATAGTACGGAGTAGGCGGCATCGGCCGACCGTTCTTGGCCGCCTCGAGCCAGGTCTGATAGAAGGCCGAGCTGTACTCCGGCTTGGCCCATGTCGAGAGCCGGGCCGGCAGACCAGCGTCTGGATAGGTAGCCAGGTTTTCGGGCCGCAGAATTGTCTCCAGAAGCTTCCAGGCCATGTCAGCGTTCTTGCTCAGCTTGTGAATGGACAGACACCAGGCATTGGTGAACTGAGCCTTGACGCTGGTGGGCTGAACCATCACGCCGGCCTTGCCTGGGGTGCATTCGGCCGTGGCCGGGAAGCACTTGTTCAGCATGCCCTTGTCCTGGATCGCCCCAATCCAATAGCTGCCAAAGCCCATGCCTTGAGCGATCTTGCCATCAATGAAATTGGTCAGGATCAAGACGCCGTAGTCGGCGTCCGCGGCATAGGCATAGGGTGGTGTCACTTTGTGAGTGTACACCAGATCATACAGCCACTGAGTAGCCTTGAGGCTGGCATCGCCGGTCAGCGTGGCCTTCCTGGTCTTGGGATCGTAGAAGTCACCTCCGAAGTGCCAGACCATGGGGGCATAATAAAGTTCAATGGTGGCACGCGACGGCCCCATATACATGCCCAGACCCCAAATGTCCTGGTCGGCTTTGGTCAGCTTCTTGGCAGCCTCGACCACTTCCTCAGGAGTGGTGAAGGCCTTGTCTGGGTCGAGGCCGGCCTCTTTGAACATGTCGCGGTTGTACACGTTGGTGCGGGTGTGCACGCCCGTGGCAATGCCGACTTGCTGTCCGCCCACCGACGCCGCCTTCCAGCCCGGACTCCAGTTGAGGTCATCTTGCTCTTCCTTGGGCCATTTCTCAATATAGGGCGTCAGGTCAATGTAGTCACCCGTTTCCTGGTGCTTGGCCATCAACTGTGGCGAGCTGAACATCAAATCATGGTCCACTCCGGCCGCCAGGTCGAGGATAGAGCGCTGGTCAATCTGATCCCATTTGAAGGACTCGAGCTCCACCTTCCAGCCCGGATTCTCCTCTTCAAACTGCTTGACCACGCCAGCGATCCACTGCTGGTTGAGAATGCCATTCGGATCGGTGACCAACGAGTAAAACTCGGCCCATTTGACCGTCCCACCGGCAGCAGGTGGGGCAAACGCCTTTGGAGCATCCAGTGGGTTTGCCGACACCGGCTGCGGGGTTGCGGCCCATTTGCCCAGCATCGCGGCGGTAGTAGCCGAGGCTCCCGTCAGTGCAGCCCGTCGCAGGAACTCGCGCCGGCTCATCGTCGCTCTTTTCTTCTCGTCCATTGAGATCCTCCCTTCCCTTTCATTGCGAGCAAAATGCAACACCTGTGAACTTTGCAGCAACTGCATCTACCACAAAACGCCGGTTGTTGGCTGTGGGCATCCCCCCTTTCGAGTAGTCAAGAAAAGGCGACAGGACTTCACTTGTGCCAGGGCTGTGGAAACAAGCTTCAGCGGTTGTCTGGGCCCAAGAAGGACATCATGACATATACTGCCACCCTTTGGACATATGCCCCACAAGGCCATTGCTCGGCCGGCAAGCGCTGCATTCGGACACAGTCGATCCTGGCAGTTGACCTTGACTCTTGCCTAACAGGCTCACTGAGTGTCGATTCAGGCGTTCTGTTCTACTCTTGTACACCAATTGCATTCAGGAGACGGGAAAGCGGACGGGCGACAATTCAAGCAAATACCTACAATCTCAGGGATCCTGCTCACCAAGCCGAATCTCGTAGAAATTATATCATGATTCACATGTTAGGTCAACATCAACAACCAGACCATTTTCTCTCGCCCGCCGGAGGCGTGTCTTCACAAGTGGCAAATCTCGCCTGCCCTGACCATGGCTCGCACGCCGCTTCGCTTTGCCGGCTCACTGCTGCGCGTGCTATAATCCGCTCTATGATCGGCTTGAACGGGATTGAAGCACTGGCCGAACAACTGGTGGAGGGCACCTTCGGGCGTTTGTTTCGTCTGCCCTTGCACCCCAGCGAGCTGTTGCGCCGCCTGATGCGAGCTATGGAGGATGGTCAGCAGCTAGGGGCAGACGGACATGCCATTCTGCCCAACCGCTATCGGGTCTTGCTAAGCCTGGCTGATTTTGCCGCGTTGGGCGATCGGGCTCAGGTGCTCAGCGCCGAGCTAGCACGTTGCTTGCAACAAGTGGCCGAACAAGAAGGCAGCCGCTTTTCTGGCCCTCTGGAGATCGCCCTGCAGTCGGCGTCACATCTGGCGGCCGGGCAGGTAGAAGTGACGGCCGCCAGTGTTCTGCAGGCAACGTCCCTGGCTGATACCCAAGCTGTCCCGCCGCTCGGGCCAAGCAACGATGCGCGTGCCTGGAAGCTGTGCCTGAACGAACAGGTCTTCCAGCTGGGCGAGCCAACATTGCGCCTGGGCCGGGCCTTGGACAACGATATAATCCTGGGGGACGCGCGCGTCTCGCGTCACCACGCGCGGCTGCGCTGGCAGGATGGCCAGTATCACGTGAGCGACGCCGGCAGCCGGCTCGGCCTTGCCGTCAACGGACAGGCAGTTGCACCGGGGGAAGAGGTGCCATTGACCCACGGCGACCGGCTCAGCCTGGGCGGTTTGATACTGAGGGTGTATCGGGAGGCGGACCAATCAACTGATGAAACGGCTCCCTTACCACCAGCAGACTGATCGTCGTGGGAAGGCCGCAAAGGAATGAGATGAGCCTCGAATGGGCGTTGCTGGCGTTGCGACTGCTGACCGTAATCGTGCTATATGCCTTCCTGGTAGCCGTGGTAGTTGTCATCTGGCGAGACCTGCGTGCCAGTGTGCCCGGCCCGCTACCCACAGCTGACCAGCCGATCAGCACCGGCGGTGAGGCCTTGGCCGGGCGGTTGCGTTTGGTGTCAGCTGGCGAGATACCTGTACAGGCAGGTAGGACGTTCCCCCTGACGCCATGCTCCACACTGGGCCGGGCGCCCGACAATCACGTCGTGTTATCCGATGCCTGTGTGTCGCTGTACCATGCGCGCATCGAACTGCGTGACGGCGTGTGGTGGATGCTTGACCTGGGCAGCCGCAACGGCACCCATCTCAACGGGGTATCCTTGAGCAGGCCAACACCGCTGGCCAATGGCGACTTGATCAGTATTGGTCAGGTTGTGCTGCGTTTTGAAATCGGCGAAAGCGGGGCGCCCGAGGCTGCCCGTGTAGACCAGGACATGAGTATAGCTGCCCCGGATACACTCACTGGCTCATAAGGTGGAGCGTACTCCCATAGACAGGCGGCGCCCAGTGTCCTGCGGTGCTGCTGGACTGGCCCAACGGCGGTGTTCAGGCCGCCAATGCGGGATCAACCGTGGATAAGTTGCCGCTCTGCGCTCATAGTGCTATGATGCCATTCACGTTACCTGGCAACTTGCTCAACCGTGCACCAGCCACTTTTCACTCAGGAGGAACTCATGCAACCAGTTGATCTGGCCGTCATCGGCGGAAGCGGCGTATACGATATGGAAACCCTGACCGATGTGCAGGAGGTCAGGCCCGGCACGCCTTTCGGTGAGCCTTCGGACGTCATCGTTATCGGGACTTTGAACGGCCGCAGGGTAGCCTTCTTGCCTCGTCACGGGCGCGGCCACCGCATCAGCCCTTCCGAGATCAACAGCCGGGCCAATATCTATGCTCTCAAGAGCTTGGGGGTGAAGCACCTGATCTCGGTCAGCGCTTGCGGCAGCCTGCGCGAGGAATATGCGCCCCGGGACATTGTGATCCCCGATCAGTTGTTTGACCACACCCGACAGCGACCCTTGAGCTTCTTTGGGCGGGGTCTGGTGGTGCACATCAGTCTGGCCGAACCGTTCTGTGCCAGCCTCTCTCAACAGCTGTATCAGGCAGTCAAGGAGACAGGAGCTACCGTGCACCAAGGTGGTACCTTCATTACCATTGAGGGGCCGCGTTTCAGTACCAAGGCCGAGAGCCATACGTATCGCAGCTGGGGCATGGATATCATCGGCATGACCGCCGTGCCCGAGGCTCAGCTGGCGCGTGAGGCCGAGATATGCTACGCGGTTATGGCCCATGTGACCGATTATGACGTGTGGCACGAAACAGAGGAGCCGGTCAGTGTGGCGGCGGTGGTCAGTAACTTGTTGGCCAACGTGGGCATAGCCAAGCAAGCCATTGCCAACCTGGCGCGTTCCTTGCCTGCGGGGATTGACTGTACCTGCCACCACGCGTTGCGCGATGCCATCATCACCCAGCGCGCTGCCATTCCCGAACAGGTCAAGCAAGAGTTGGGCTTGTTGGTGGGAAAGTATCTGGCATAAGCCGTCAGCCGGTGAACTACTTTCTGTTGTTCGCCCCTTCGCTGTTGTGCGCCGTGTCCTTTGCCCAGCTTGCCTTGGTGGAGACGGGGCATTTGGCGTTGCACTGGTTTGTGCCGGCAGGTGTGCTGGCCGGTTGCACCGGCTCGTGTGCCTGGGTGCTACATCGGCGGTTGCCCGGACACGATCGCTTGTTGTTGCCGCTGGTCAGTATGCTGGTCGGGCTGGGTTTGGCCATGGTGGCGAGGCTAGCGCCTCCCGCATTCCTCACCCGCCAGCTGGCCTGGCTGGGCCTGGGTAGCGCGGCGCTGTTGGCGGTGGCGGTCGTTCCCCGCCAGTTGCGCTGGTTGCGTCGCTATCGCTATACCTGGCTGCTGGCCGGGCTGGGACTGCTGCTATTGACCCTGGTGCTGGGGGTCAACCCCAGCGGCGTGGGTGCCCGGCTCTGGTTGGGGCTGGGCAGCTTCTACTTCCAGCCTTCGGAGCTGCTCAAGCTACTGCTGATAGTCTTCCTGGCCAGTTACCTCGGTGAACGCCATCAGGTCCTGGTCGAAGTCGAGGTCAGGTTGGGCCGCTGGCGCCTGCCGCACCCCGCCTATTTTGGACCTTTGTTGCTTATGTGGGGCTTCAGTTTGGTGCTGTTGGTCTGGCAACGTGACCTGGGGGCGGCATTGCTCTTCTTCGGCGTTTTCCTGGGCATGCTGTATGCGGCTACCGGTCAGGGGCGTTATGTGTTGGCCGGCCTGATCTTGTTGGGTGCGGTGTCGGCGGTCGGTTATTACCTGTTTGACCACGTAGCATTGCGGGTAGATGCCTGGTTGAATCCCTGGTCAGAGGCAGCCG
>Ga0272448_1007440_pt1 | contig 11587 bp, 12 predicted proteins | sample YNPCB0191_FD_202220 | JGI IMG/M metagenome (GOLD analysis project Ga0272448, IMG submission 202220) | Hot spring sediment microbial communities from Yellowstone National Park, WY, United States - YNP-CB-019-1 | ecosystem: Environmental > Aquatic > Thermal springs > Hot (42-90C) > Sediment... | reverse complement strand
TAGAAACGTCGGCTGAGCGACACGAGCGAGACGGCCGTCGCATCGCGGAGAAGCTTGTCGAACTCGTCGCGGGACACCCCCAACCGGTGCGCCACCTCATCATCCGTCGGGAGACGGCCCAGTTCGGCCTCCAGCGCCCGCGTTGCGTTCTCGAGCTTGTGGGCACGGCTGCGCACGAGGCGCGGTACCCAGTCCATCGTCCGCAGCTCATCGAGGATCGCCCCGCGGATCCGCGGCGCGCAGTAGGTCTCGAACTTCACGCCCCGGCGCAGGTCGAAGGCCTCGATGGCGTCGATCATGCCGAAGATGCCCGCCGACATGAGATCGCCCACGTCCACCTCGTCGGGCAGTTTCGTGGCGATCCGCTCGGCGGTGTACTTCACCAGGGGGAGATAGATCTCCATGAGCTTATTGCGAAGCGTGCGCGACCCGGTGGACTTATATTCCTTCCACAGACGCTCCGTATCGGTCTGAGTCTGAGGCATTCTGCTCCTCCGTCAGCGCCTCGCGCGCTGCCCGTCCCGCCGGCCGCGACGCCGGCGCTCCAACGCCCGGTTCATCGCGGGCCGGGCTCCGCCGCAGGATCGGCGGGCTTCGCCGCCGCACCGGCATCTGCGGCGCCCGCCGCATCGTCACTCCGGGGCGAACCGAAAAGCTCCCTGTGCCGGCGGATGGCATGCTCGTCGATCACGCGCAGCGCGACGTACCCGAGCACACATCCAAGCAGAAAAAAAGCCGCCATGGCCCACAGGGCGCGTGACAGGATCGCGGTGGCCGGGTTGCCCGCAGCCAGACCCGCCAGAACCGTCACGGCAAACGCAAAGAGCCCCAGACAGGCGCCACTCACCTGAACCATATTGCAACGTCCCTGTCGCCGAATCGGCCTCCGGTGTCCGACATCCTTACTAGCGGCGAGACCGGGGAGCGTGTTTAGGCAAAACCGGACGCCGCCGAATCCGCCGCGCCCACGTACTCGGACCTTCCTCGCCGCCCGACCCCCACGCCCTGAATACCGGACGTCGAGGTGACATCCGTCCGCCGCGAAGCCTACAGAAACAGATTGGCAACGCGGCGGAAGAGACTCGTGCCCGCCTCCGGCAGGCCCTGCTCCCGCGCGATCCGCTCCGCCACCGCGCGCAGGCACCCGGCGGCCCTGGAACCCGGTTGCCCCAGAAGCACCGGGCGACGGTGCCGGACCGCCACAGACACGGCCTCATCCTGAAGAACGTACCCCAGGTCCGCCAACGGAAACCGCAGGAAACGTGCCGCAACGCCCGCCAGTCGCTCGAAGACGTGCGCGGCCTCGGTCCGGCTGACGGCCTGATTGACCACCAGCCCGATCGACCGGTCGGTGTTCTGGCGGCTGAGCATCTTGATCATCGCGTACGCATCCGTGAGGGCCGTGGGCTCGGGCGTAGCCACCACGACGACCAGATCCGCCGCCAGGGCGAAGGCCACGACGCTCCGGGAAATCCCCGCACCGCAATCGAGAACCATGACGTTGTAGAGCCGGCGAAGCGACTCGATATCGCGGAGCAAGCGGTGACGCTCGAACTCTGAAAGGTCCGTGAGTCCGCTGAGCCCCGAACCGCCGGCGAGCAGATCGATCCCCCCCGGCGCCGGGACGATGGCCTCGCGGATGTCCCGCCCGCCCCGCAACACATGCCACCAGTTCACGCGGGCATCCACGCCGAGCACCACGTCGGCATTCGCCAGGCCCATGTCCATATCGAGCAGCAGCACCCGCTGCCCGCCGGCCGCCAGCGCAATCGCCATGTTGGCGGCGATGTTTGTCTTGCCCACCCCGCCCTTGCCGCTGGTGACGGAGATCACCCGCGCGGACTCGACGGCCTCGTACCGCGCCCGCATGAGCCGGCGCAGCTTGGCCGCCTGGTCGTTCCGGCCGGTATACACTTCCGAAGCCGCCATGATCCGTCTCCGCCGACTACCTGGACTCCTCCGGCCGCGCCGCCCCGCCGCCGAGGATCAGCTCCGCGATACGCCGGCCGTGCGCCACCTCGATGTCGTCGGGCACATCCTGCCCGGTCGTAATGTACGAAAGCCTTTTGTCGATCCGCCGCAGCACGTTGAGGAGAGTGCCGAAGCCGATCGCCTCGTCGAGCTTCGTGAACACCACGCGATCGGCGCCGACCGCGCTGAATCGCTCCACCGTCTGGATCAGGAACGCCTGGTTGCAGTTCGATGCAAGCACCAGGTGCGTCTCGTCGGGTTTGGCCGCGTCGAGAAACCGCTTGAGCTCGTCCAGACGAAGGGCGTCATTCTGGCCGCGCCCCGCCGTGTCGATCAGAATGACATCGCATTCGCTCTGCCGCGCCAGTGCCTCGCTCAACTCGGCGGGCGTCATCACGACCTCCAGCGGCACGTCGATGATCCCGGCATAAACCTTGAGCTGATCCACCGCGGCGATGCGATAGGTGTCGATCGTGATCAGGGCGACCCGCAGGTTGTCGCGGAGCTTGAAGTGGGCCGCGAGCTTGGCGATCGTCGTGGTCTTTCCGACGCCCGTGGGGCCGACCATCGCCACGACCCGGGGCCGGCCGGTGCGCTTCACCTCGATCGGGCCCGCTGCCGGGACCATCGAGGCGATGTACTCGCAGAGCCGTCGGCGAACCGTCCGGCGGTCGGCCTCCGGCGAGCCACGCAGCTCCTCGCTGATGCGGGTCACCAGCTCGCGGGCGAGTTCGTCGGCCACCTCGGCCTGAATCAGGCGGAGGTAGTCATCCATGAGTTCGTCCGGGACGGCCGGAGCGTGCAGCGAACGCGTCTCGCGCAGCACGGCCTGAACGAGGGATCGAATCTGCGTGATCTCTTCGCGCAGTCCCTTCTCGGGCTGTGTAGCACTGACCTGCCGAGTCTGGGGTCCGGCGACGTGCAAGGCGGTTCCCTCCGCCTGTCGAGCATGGCCTCCTGCGACCGCGCCCGCGCGAATCATACCCCGGGAAAGGCCCGGATGCAAGACGTTCACGTCGTTTGTCGCCGTAATCTCGACGACCGTCTTCCCGCCGATCCCGATGAACCCCCCTTTGCGAAGGGTCCGGGTGTGCAGGATGACGGCCTGCCGGCCCAGGTCCCGCTTCACGCGGGCCAGGGCCTCCGACATCGTATCAGCCTGGTACGTTCGCAAATTCATCGGAAAGCACCACAATTCCCTGAGAACGAACCTCCACACCACGAACGATTTCGTTGAATCCGAGGACCGCCACGTGCGGCATGGCCGGCTCGATCATCCGCCGAACCCACGCCCGCACCTGCGGGGAGCAGAGCAACACTGGGGTCTTGACCCCAGCACGCAGGGCCGCCTCGACCTGCTCCCGGATCGCCGCGACCAGCCGCCCCTGCGAATTCGGCGGCAGCGTGAGGTAGGTGCCGTGCTCGCTCCGCTCCAGATGGGCGTTGATGAGATCCTCGACCTGCGGATCGAGCGTGATGGCGACGATCGCCCCGTCGTCGCCCTTGTACGCCGCACAGATACTGCGGGCCAGGGCGTGCCGCACGTACTCGGTGAGCACGTCCAGATCCTTGGTCCGGGGTGCCCAGTCGCCCAGCGTCTCGAGGATGGTCTCCAGATCGCGAACCGGCACACGCTCGCGCAGCAGGTTCTGCAAAACCTTCTGGAGCTCGCCCGTCTTGATCTGCTCCGGCACCACCTCCTCCACCAGTTTCGGTGCCCGCTCCTTCAGGGCATCCAGCAGCCGCGTGACCTGCTGGCGGGTGAGGAGTTCCGCCGCGTGTTGCCGGATGATCTCCGTCAGGTGAGTTGCCAGAACGCTGGACGCCTCGACGACCGTGTAATTCCGGTGCTCGGCCTCGTGCCGCTGCGCATCCGCGATCCACAGGGCCGGCAATCCGAACGCCGGCTCCCGCGTCTCGATCCCCGGCACCGGCGCCGAGACCAGCCCCGAGTCGATCGCGAGCAGGTGATCCGGCATCAGTTCGCCGCGGGCGACTTCGATCCCTTTGATCTTGATGACGTAGCGGTTCGGTTCCAGACGGAGCTGGTCGCGGATGCGGATCGGCGGCACGACGATGCCCAGGTCCGTGGCGATCTGCCTGCGGATGTTCGTGATGCGGTCGAGCAGATCGCCGCCCTGCTTGCGATCGACGAGGCGGATAAGCCCATAGCCGACCTCGAGCTCCATCGGATCGACGGCCAGGAACGACTCGACCTTCTCCGGCTTGTGGGCCTCGGCCTTCGCCTTGGCCGACTCCGCGGCAGCGGCCGCCACCCGCGTCCGGCCCAGCAGGATCGCCAGCCCCCCGCACCCCCCGCCAAGCAGCGCGAGCGGCAGCTTCGGCAACGGTGTAAACGCCAGCATTCCCAGGAAGGCCGCCGCCAGGGCCATCGCCGTCGGGCGCGAGGTGATCTGCGAAAGGACCTCCTCGCCCAGGTTGGTCTTTGCGTTGCTGCGCGTCACCAGCATCGCCGCCGCGATCGACACGATGAAGGCGGGGATCTGCGCCGCCAGGCCGTCGCCGATCGTCAGCCGGGTGAAGACGTGCAGGCACTGCATGAACGGCAGGGGCGGATTCAGCTCCATCATCCCGACGTAGAAGCCCCCGATGACGTTCACGAACGTGATGATGATGCCCGCGATGGCGTCGCCGCGGACGAACTTGGAGGCACCGTCCATCGCCCCGTAGAAGTCGGCCTCGTCGCTGATCTCCTGACGGCGGCGGCGGGCCTCCTGCTCGTTGATGAGGCCCGCGTTCAGGTCGGCGTCGATGGCCATCTGCTTGCCGGGCATGCCGTCCAGGGTGAACCGGGCAGCCACCTCGGCGATGCGCGTGGCGCCCTTGGTCACCACGACGAACTGGATCACGACGATGATCGTGAAGATGATCACGCCGACCGCCAGCGAACCGCTCGCGACGAACTCGCCGAACGTCTGGATGACGTGGCCGGCGGCGGCCGTCCCTGCCTGGGCGTTCGTGAGGATCAGCCGCGTGGAGGCCGCGTTCAGCACGAGCCGGAAGAGCGTCAGCGCCAGCAGCACGGACGGAAACACCGAGAACTCCAGCGGGCTGCGCATGTACATCACGGACATGAGCACGAGCGCGGAGATCGTGATGTTCGTCGTCAGAAGGATGTCCAGCAGCCACGTCGGCAGCGGGATCAGGATCACCAGCAGCAGGCTTGCCGCGGCGATGGGGAACAGCATGCCCCGGTGCCGCTCCAGGAACCGGAACGTACGGAAATCGGAGATCGTCGCGATAGCCATGCTGCGTCGTTCTTATCGCAATGCCGCCGCCCTCGCCCGTCGGGGCTTCCGGGACGTCAGCTCGTACACATACGCCAGGATTTCCGCGACCGCGCGATAGAATGCCGGCGGCACCTCCTGGCCCACCTCAACCTGGCGATAGAGTGCCTGCGCGAGCGGCCGCCGCTCCACGATCGGCACGCCGTGTTCGATCGCGATCTTGCGGATCTGCTCGGCCATGAAGCCCTGACCTTTGGCCACCACCCGCGGCGCCGCCATCGTCTCCTCGTCGTACTGCAGCGCCACCGCCAGCTCGGTCGGGTTGGTCACGACGACGTCCGCCTTCGGCACGGCCGCCCGCATCCGTTGGGCAGCCAGGTCCAGTTGGACCCGGCGCCGCCGCTGCTTGACCTGTGGATCGCCCTCCATGCTCCGGAACTCCTCCTTGACCTCCTCCTTGGTCATCCGGAGGTCCTGCTCGTACCGGTATCGGTGGTAGATGTAGTCAAGGATCCCCAGGATCAGGAGCACGATGGCCAGCCGCAGGGCAAGCGCAAAGAGCAACTCCCCGAGCAGGCCCGTCACGGCCCAGTGATGCATACCCGCCGCGCTGACCACCAGGCCGTAGCGATCCCGAAGCGTCTGATACGCCACCGCGCCCACGATGAGCATCTTCACCACGTTCATCCCGAGCTGCACGACCGACTGCGCCGAGAAGAGTCGCTTGAATCCCGCCAAAGGGCTCAGCTTCGAAAGGTTCGGCGTGAGCGGCTTGAGGGTCGGATTCCACCCCACCTGCGCCACGCCCACGACGATGCTGGCGACCATCAGCCCCAACAGGACCGGCAGGAGTACGTAGCCGATCGCCGTCATCACCGTCAGGCCCACCCTCGGCATCGAGTCCGGCAGAATGACCGAGGGATCCGAGTCGCCCAGGCAATACCGGATCGAATCGAGGAGCCGGGCCAGGATGGGCCGGGCCGCAAAGTACAACGCGATCAGCCCGCCCAGCAGCACTACCGCGGCGGCCAGGTCGTTGCTCCGGGCCACCTGGCCCTGCTCGCGCGCCTCGCGCCGTCGGCGCGGGGTTGCGGGTTCCGTCCTGTCTTGCGTACTGTCCGGCACGACTCACATCCTCGCGCGGCTCCGCCGCCGCGCCCGGCGCCGCCCACGGGTCATACGCGGGCCGCGCCCAGCCATCCGCGGATCGACTCAAACACCCCGGCGAACGCGTCCTCCAGCGCCGATGATGCCAGTGGCAGCGTCCCCAGCAGCACGATGACCGCCACGAAGATCTTGATCGAAAAGCCGACGCTCATGACGTTGAGCTGCGGCACCGTGCGGGCCAGGAACCCGATCGCCACCGACGTCAACAGCAGGGCGATGATCGCAGGCGCGGCCAGGCGAACTCCCAGCAGGAAGGACGTCGCCAGCAGATCGACCAGCATTCCGCAGGTCGCGGCGTCGGGCCGGAAGCTCATCACGGGCACTCGCGTGAAGCTCTCCAGCAGCGTCCGAACGAGTTCGCGCTCGCCCCCGATCGCCAGAAAAACCAGCCCCGCGACCACGAAGTACAGTTGCCCGAGGATGGAGGCATGCGCGCCCGTCATGGGATCAATCAACTGGCTGATCGCCACCCCGGACTGCTGTTCGATGATCGCCCCGGTCAACTGCGTCGCCGTCAGGATCACGTTCGCGCCGAGCCCCAGCGCGGCCCCGAGCGCAAACTCGCCGAGCATCCCCGCCACCGCCCCGCCCAACGTGAAGTCGCAGCGCAGCCCCGGGAGCACCAGCGGGAACACCGCCGCCGTCATGGCCAAAACCAGGTACACCCGCACCATGCGCGGAATCGCCGGACTGCTGAAGATCGGCGCGGCGATCATCAGTCCGGCCATCCGCGCAAGCGCCAGCGCGAAGGCGGGAGCCAGGCTCATGTATTCGATCAGCGTGGTCGGCATGGCTTCAGAACGGCGACCCACCCAACAGCACCTGTGTAAACTCGATCAGCCGGGCGGCGATCCACGGGACGAAAATCACCGCCGCCACGGCCATCGCCACGATCTTCGGCACGAACTGCAACGTCTGCTCCTGCAACTGCGTAACGGCCTGGAAAACCGCGATGACCAGCCCGACCGCCAGGCCGATCGCCATCACCGGCGCGGAGAGAACCAGCACCATCCACAACGCCTCGCGACCCAGATCGACGGCCGTACTCAGTTCCATCGTCGGTTGATCCGCGCGTGCCGCAGCCCGCCGGCACCCGGCCCGGGGCTAGCTGAAACTTCCCAACAACGTCCCCACCACCAGATGCCACCCGTCCGCCAGGACGAACAACAGCACTTTGAACGGAAGCGAAATCAGTACGGGCGGCAGCATCAACATACCCATTGACACGAGGATCGACGCGATCACCATGTCAATCACGAGAAACGGCAGATAGATCCGAAATCCCATCACGAACGCCGTCTTCAGCTCGCTGAGGATGAACGCCGGAATCAGCGACAGCGTCGGCACGTCGGCCCTTCGGAGCGTCGTGCCCGCGGCGACGGGTTTGCCCGTCGCGTGTTCGTAAAAGAGATAAACGCCCTCCTCGTTGCCTGCGCGCTCGATCTGATCGAACATGAACCCGCGCAGGTACGCCCCGCCGATCTCCCACGCGCGCCGCTGCGTCATGCCCGGCTCGGCATCGAGCCAGGGCCGCAGCGCCTCCGCGTAGATCCGCTGCCACGTCGGCCCCATGACGGCGAAGGTCATGAACAGCGACAGGCCGATCACCACCTGCGACGGCGGCAGCGTGGGCACGCCGATCGCCTGACGCAAGAGCGAAAGCACGATGACGATCCGCGTGAAGCACGTCGTCAGGATCAGGAATGCCGGTGCGAGCGACAGGAGTGTCAGAAGGACCAGGATCTGAAGCGTGGAAGCGACGCCCTCCCGGGTCGTGGCCGGGCCGGCGACATTGCGGAGGTCCGGAATGCCGATCGGGTTGTCGATCGTGCGCGGTCCGGCGGGCGCGTCCGCCCGGACATTCCCCGGCGCCGCCGGCACCGGGGGCACAGGAGGCTCCGCCGGGACCTGCGCCCGGGCAGGGCCGGCCGGCAGGGCCGACAACGCCACGGCCGCCAGGATCGCCAGTCGGAATGTCGAGCCTCCATGCTCGCGCATCGCGCTACTCCGTCGCGCTGCCGCGGGAAACTCCGCCCCGCGCCCCTTTTCCATCCGCCCGCCGGCGGCTAGGTGCCCGTCAGGCTCCGCACTTTGCTCAACAGGCCGCGAAGTTGCTGCCTCGCCGTGACGTAGGCAGCCGCCCGGTCCGTCGGAGGCCCGCCCGCCTCTGCCGACAGGTCGGCATGGTCGGACGGCTCATATGCCGCTGCCTCACGGAGGACTTCCCGCTCGAATGTGCGGCTCAGCGAGCCGTCCTTCAGACTCACCGATCGGCCGACGAGCTCCGCCACCTCGTCCGGGTCCGTAATGGTGTCGAGGTGTGTCAGCTTGTCCGGCGTGATGCCGATCACGACAACCCGCCGCCCGACCCTCAGCAGTGCCACGCTCTGCCGGGCCGAGAGGTGCTGGCGGCCGAGGACCTCGACCATCCCGCGCCCGCCCGGGCCGCCCTGCCACCGGTTGGGCAGTATCCGCCTTGCCAGAAGCGCCAACGCCCCGATCAGGGCCAGAACCACCGCCAGCGGCCACAAACCCTGTACGCGCCCGAACCAGCCCGACGAAGCCGCGCCCGCCGCACCGCCGGTCGTGGCGCTGCCCGCGCCGTCTACCGGCCGTGACATCCTCGCGCCGCGCCGCTCGACCGGCCGATCCTCAAACCCCGCCTCGCCGACAGGCACTGCGGACGGCGGCGCTACGCCCGGGCCCGATGACCGGTTCGCAACCACCTTCGACACCCCGGAGGCATCCTCGGCGGCAGGCGTATCCGCCGCCGCCAGGCTCGCCAGGAGCATCGCGATGGACAGGCCCGCCGTCATGCTACGTCACGTCCTCCACCGCCGGGAGAATCTCATTGATACGCACGCAGAAATTGTCGTTGAGAACGAGAACTTCCCCGCGGGCAACCAGCCTCTCGTTCACCAGCACGTCCACCGGATCGCCCGCGAGCTTGTCCAGCTCCACCACGGAGCCCGGGCCCAGCCGCAGAACGTCCTCCACGAACATCCGGGTGCGGCCCAGCTCGATCTTTACGTGCAGGTCGACGTCCCGAAGCAGATCAATGTTGCGGCTATCCGGCGGCCGGTCCCCCTCCTCAAGGAGATTCGGCAGATCCAGCGGCGCGACGCCTGCGGAGGCCGCAGCGGAATCGGGCTTCGCGTCGGTAAGATCGGACGCTGCCGTCTCCGCCATCGCGCCGGCGCTGTCGCGCGGCTCTCCCGCGGCGGCCACAACCGCGTCAGCCTGAGGGGCAGCCGGATTGTCGTTCCCGGCGGACGCGTCGCCCGCGTCGGCCTGAACGGCCGGCGCCTCGGAGGCGGGCAACACGGCGTCGATATCTTCCTGGCTCAGCGGCGAACCACCCGCGGCATCACTCATCGCATCCCTGCCTTGTGCTCAGAATCCCGGTCGGGCCGTCCCGGCCCCTCGATTCGGATCGCTTAACTGTCCGCGCTGTACCACATGAGCGACGGAATGAGGATCTCCTGAACCGCGTTGGCATCGCCAAGAACCGCGTCCACCTCGTGCTTGATCTGCCGCCGAAGCGTCTCAAGCCCCGGCTCCTTGAAAAACTGCGGATCGGCGGCGCGAATCACCTTCGCCATACGGTCCTCGACGGAGGCCTTCTTCTCTTCCAGAACCTTCTGCACCTTGTCGGCCGCATCGCCGGCAACCCGCCCGTAGATCTTCATGTCGTAGATGATGTTATGCCCCGTGCGATCATTCATCGCACGGAACGCCGCCACGACGATCTCCTTTTCGCTGACTACCGGCTTGGCGCCTCCGCCGTGCTCCCCTGCCTCGCCGCCGGCCAGACCGGGCACGCCGGCCTCCACCTTGGCCGGACCGCTGAAGAATCGCGTTGCCGCGAAGATCGCGATGCCCTCCACCACCATCACGCCGCCGATCAGCCCGATCAGCGCAAACCGGTGCTTCTTGCCGGGCGCGGGCTTCGGCTCTTCCGCGGCACGCGTCTCATGCTCCGCAGCTCGATTTTCTTCAGCCATGCCGATGTTTCCTTATTCTGCACGCGGCGAGGGCGGGTGCGACACGAACGTCTGGACCGGATCATGCCGGGCCTGGACGACCACATCGATGCCGCCGGCATCGCGCACGCCCGCTGCCGCGCCCGCGCCGGCAGACCCCGCCCCGGTCGCCGTCACTATCTGCAATCGGTCTATCGGCAATTCGCATTGAGTCAGAACGTCCGCCACGGCCCGCGCCCGCTGAAACGCCCCCTCCATCGCGACGGACGAACGCCTGTCGGCGGCCTCTGCGGTCGCGTTACCGGACCTTCCCGCCGCCCCCACATAGGCACGCACCTCGATATACGGATTCAGATCGCGCAGCGCCGGCGCCATCCGTCGCAGCGCCCGTTCCGCCTGTGTTTCGAGCACCGGCGCATCGGAAAGCGCATGCGCCGGGCGGGCACCCGATCGCAGACGGATGTGGATGCCGTCTGATTCGTGGTTCACGCTGACCGCGGGGGATCGCCCCGGGGCAGCCCCGTTGTCGGCGGCGTTCTCCGTCATCGCCACAAGTTGCTCCAGGAGCGTCCCCTGACGCGCCGGCGACGCACGGCCGGCGTCGCGCGTCATGCTGAACGCCGACCGCAACGATGCCATCACGGACTGCACCTTGTCCGCACGCGGTACCGGCGGCGGACTGACCATCAGGATCACCACGAAGAAACACAGCAGGAGCGTCATGAGGTCGGCATACGAAACCGACCACACGCCGTCCGGTCGCCCCGGCGGAGGCGTTCCCTTATGCCAGATATACCGGTTCGGCACTCGCGCCATTGCGACATTCCCCTATGCCGCCGCCGGGCCAAGGCGAATCGGTCCCTGCGCCCGCTCGGCTGCCGATGCGCCGCGTGCGGCCTGCCCGACCCGGCGCGGATGCTCGCTCGGTGGCAGAAATGCCAGAAGCTTGTGCTCCACCACGCGCGGATTGTCGCCCGCCTGGATCGCCAGCACGCCCTTGAGGATGATCGTCTTGACCAGGAACTCCGCGGCGCTGCGGTTGGCAAGCTTCTGACTCAACGGCAGGAAGACACCGTTTGCGAGGACCAGCCCGTACAGGGTGGTAAGCAGTGCGACGGCCATGCCGGGCCCGATCCTCGTCGGGTCGTTCATGTTCCTCAGCATGAGCACCAGGCCAACGAGGGTCCCCACCATACCGAAGGCTGGGCAATAGCGGCC
>Ga0272448_1007439_pt1 | contig 11588 bp, 14 predicted proteins | sample YNPCB0191_FD_202220 | JGI IMG/M metagenome (GOLD analysis project Ga0272448, IMG submission 202220) | Hot spring sediment microbial communities from Yellowstone National Park, WY, United States - YNP-CB-019-1 | ecosystem: Environmental > Aquatic > Thermal springs > Hot (42-90C) > Sediment... | reverse complement strand
ACACAATCATAATATACAAAGCGGAATACTTTGCCTTTTTGTACCTGGATCAACTGCTGCTATCACCACAATTGAATATGAACAAGGGTTACAAAAAGATATAAATATATTCTTAGAAAAAATAATCCCTCGGAATGCTCACTACTACCACCATGACACATGGCATGATGACAACGGTTCATCGCATCTAAGGGCTGCCATGATTGGGCCATCTATCACTGTGCCAATAGTTGATGGAGCACTTACATTGGGAACCTGGCAGCAGATAGTTGTTATAGAATGCGATACAAGAAAAAGAAATAGAAACATTGTAGTACAGATTGTATATTAAACAATTTAATTTGACTTATTCACAATTCATTGTTATTTTTTTTATAAATATATAATTATTACAATGTCAATATAAAAGGAGGTCCTTATGCCAGAAGAGTTTAAACCCGGATGTACTCGACCCACCACTTCATCGCCACCTCAGAACACCATTATCGAAGAACAACAAATTTCATCAAAAAAGGAGGAACACACTATGATTCAGGTTGGCCAAAAAGCACCGGATTTTTCATTGCCAGCATATTTTAATGGAAAATTTGTAGAAGTAAAATTGTCTGAGTATATGGGTAAATGGGTTGTACTTTGTTTTTATCCAGGTGATTTTACTTTTGTCTGAGCAACAGAAGTTTCTGCGGTCGCAGAAAAATATCCAGAATTTCAGAAGTTAGGCGTGGAAGTATTATCAGCAAGTGTTGACAGTGTTTTTGTCCATAAAATGTGGAATGACAATGAATTATCAAAAATGGTAAAAGGTGGAATACCCTTCCCGATGCTTTCCGATGCAGGTGGCAAAATTGGTACAATGTATGGAGTTTACAACGCTAATGCTGGCGTTGAAAACCGTGGGCGGTTTTTAATAGACCCTGATGGGATTATAGTAGGTTATGAAGTTTTAACACCACCAGTTGGGCGCAATGTTCTTGAAACAATACGTCAAATCCAGGCCTTCCAGTTAGTACGAGAAAGTAAAGGCACTCAGGCAACCCCATCAGGTTGGAAGCCGGGCAAAGATACCTTAAAGCCAGGACCCAATCTAGTAGGCAAAGTCTGGGAGGTGTGGACTGTTGATAAGGCTTTTGATTAATTTTAGTAAAAATGCTTGATTTTTTAAACATTATATTACAATATTACATTGTAGTTTGTTTGTGTTAATTAAACTATCAAATATTTGATAATTATGAGCTATACAGCATATTGCTTTCACCCGCATTACCTCCATCATAAAACGGGGGATTCACACCCTGAGTCCCCCAAACGTTTGGAGATACTTGATAAATATATCCGCAACAACAACAATTATTCCTCTTTGCTTTATGTGCAGCCCCGTAAAGCTGATCCTGCCGTTTTATCATATGCTCATGACCCTGATTACATTCAAATGATTGCCAATGCAAAGCCAAATGGAATAACCTGTATTGATGGCTATGACACCGTTATATGCGATGAGACATATGATGTGTCATTATGGGCTATTGGAGGAATACTTGAGGTATGTGACTATATACTTGCCGGTGAAGCCACCAATGGCTTTTGCGCGGTAAGGCCCCCAGGGCACCATGCGGAGATAGCTTCTGCAATGGGCTTCTGTATTTTCAACAATGTTGCAATCGTTGCCCGCTATCTCCAGTATACATACAATATAAGAAAAATTGCCATTATCGATTGGGATGCTCACCATGGCAATGGAACCCAACATATCTTTGAAGCCGATCCTTCCGTTTTTTATATAAGCACACATCAGTTTCCATTTTATCCCGGTACTGGTAGCGTGGATGAAATAGGCATCGGCCCCGGATATGGATATACCATAAACATCCCTATGAATCCCGGCAGTAATGACAAAACATATAAAAGTGCTTTCAGCGAAATAATTATTCCAGCGTTAGACCACTTTAAGCCCGAATTTATTATCATATCAGCAGGTTTTGATGCCCACAAAAGTGATCCACTGTCTTCGTTAAATCTTTCAAGCGGTGCATATTACATGTTTACACGCATGCTTATGGATATTGCTGCACGATACTCCAACAACAGGATTGTAGTGGTACTTGAAGGTGGATATGAAATAAACTCAATGATCGAAAGCGTTGATTATGTACTGAAAGCGCTGATGGAATAATTCAGCGGAAAATATATTCAATATAATTATTCTTTATCTGGCTTCTATGTTTAAAGAAACTACCCAGTGGTATCGATATCTCATAAATATGTTGAAATATCTTTACTGCATCTTCATATTCAAGGACATTGGGTTGTATGTTTGCATCCGCAAATCTCCCCTCAACTGCGTAAATACGCATTTTGAGAATCTTCCCTTTTTCTGAAAGATACAGTGCACAGGCAATATTATCGTTGATTCCTTCATGTATAGAGCCAAAAAGAAAATTTCCCAATGAGTACACAATAGGCCTGTTCTTATAGATTTCAATACCCTGGTACACATGCGGATGATGGCCTACAATAGCATCAGCACCAGCATCAATAAGGGCATGAGCTATATCAATTTGTTTTGATGAAGGGTAATAAAAATATTCATTTCCCCAATGAAGATTAATTATAACAGTATTGCAGAAGCGGTATTTCTGAATATCGTTTTTTGCTTTCTCAAGCTCAAAAAAATTTACTCCCGGATTATTTTTTGCAATCATCTCCTTAGAACTGATCTGAGTGTAGCATAACACTGCAATACGAGATTCTCCCAACTGGCACATAACAGGAAGTGATGCTGTTATTTCATTTTTTCCCGCCCCAGCATAGAGCACCTTTGCATTGGACAGTGAAGTTAATGTATCCAATAATCCTGTAACACCATAATCAAGCATATGATTATTTGCCAGGGTAACTGCTGTAATTCCAGCATCAGCCAGAATGAATGCAATATCCGGTGTTGCTTTAAAAATATATTTTTGGTTTACCAGGCTCTGGTCGTTATTTGTTAATGGTGATTCTAAGTTTGCCATAACAAAATCAAATGATTTTAAAAAGGGTTGAATTGTTTTCAAGGGATAACCTGCGCCATATCGCTGCATTGTGTCCTTAACTGCCCATTCAAACATCATATCCCCAATAAAAAGAATGCTTTGGCCGGAAGAGGTTGGCATGTAGTTGTCAGGTGTTCTTTCTTCTGGTGTTGTACACACAAGTTGGAAAACACAAACTATTACTGCTATGATAAGCCCTGGCTTTTTCACTGTATTAATGTCCCTGCTTTATATATGGATAAAGATGAAGCTCTCCTGTTATAAAATCTTTAAGACCTGGCATCAATGCAATATATTCTACATGTGATACCAAACCCTGCTCAGGATACACACAATCAAATTCTTTTATTTTTAGCCGGAAATGTGCAGCCTGTATTAGTATTTGCACAAGTGCAGCATCCGAAAATTCCGTTATCTCAAATAGATCGGCATGTTTCATGGATATCCCTTTTACTGGTGAAAATGGGTCATTGATGTGTAGGCCTATTTGCTGATTAAGATACTGCACTATATCTTTATATTGCTTTTTTTCAATATGAGGTTGTGCCGTAAATCTATTGCCGGTAATGATATCTGCATCTCTGAAAAAGGACAGGCACCCTGAAATGGTGTTCCAGTCAACAAAAGCTTCCAGTGGAACCAAAAACAATGAACCCAATGAATAATCCTTTGCATATGCAAAAGCACTCATGAGTGCACCACCATATCCTAAAGGCTCTTCATGCATCACAAAATGAATATCTACATCAGAAACAATTGATGGTGACTGGTCATCTGAACCATCATCAATGACAAGTGGCATAACATGTGCGTATGGACAATTACAGATAGTATCTAACTTTTTGCGTAATATGTCTTCATTGTTGCGGACAACAATTGCTACCAGAACATCACTCATGATTTAACATCCTGTTTAAGTTTCCTGATTTGAATCCTTCCAAATCTATTGTAACATATAAAAATCCCAATTGCTTACAGAACGCAACTATTTTATCGCGCATTACCGGGTCAACAATTCTTTGAATGTCATCTTGATGTACTTCTATACGAGCTAAGGGATAATGGTACCGCACCCTTACACCTTCAAACCCTAAAGAAACAATAAATTCCTCAGCCTTGCGTATACTGTCAAGTATATCCTGAGTAATGCCTGTGCCATAGGGAACGCGGGTAGCAAGGCAAGAATTGGATGTTTTAGAATAAGAAATATTCAAACATTGTAAGCCTTTGATAATATCTTCTTTGGTAAAACCTGCTTCCAAAAGTGGAGAATGAACACCTAACTGTGCCAGTGCCTTCCTTCCTGGCCTGTAATCAGCAGTATCCGACACATTGCCTGCATCAACAATATTGCTAAAACCATTGCTATTTGCACATTCCTGTATTTTTTTAAACACTGCCTTTTTGCAATAATAACAGCGGTCTTTATTATTAGTAACTATCTCCACAATTCCCATTACTGAAAGATTAATTTCATAGTACGGGATAGCATGTTCCCTTGCAAAGATGCGCGCGCGCTGTGTATCACTTGTAATGGTAAATTCGCTTATGCAGTGAATAAGGCAAAAGTTCAGGGAAAAATAATGTGAGATAGCTGCTAAAAATGTTGAATCGTTGCCACCCGAATAGGCAATTGCATATGGCGCAAGCGCCTGTAATTTTTTATGCAGTATTTCTGTTTTTTGATTTTCCATCGTTTCACAATTAAACAATTAATGTGCTATGTATAATGATTATAGCACGGTATTAAAAAAATGCTGCTGCACTGAGTTCACCTGCAGTTTGTTTTTGGGGATAAAGCTCTGATACAAACCTGGCTGACAGTTTACAGAATGCATTGTTGAAACGCAAGCGTATAACAACAAAAAATGAAGATGTGGCGATAGTTTCTGAAATTATATTTGTTTGTGGAAGCGGAAGCATAGCTACATACATTTTTTCACCATCGGTATGAGCATAGAGTGACCCAATGTCGTTTTGCAGATTGCCAAACTTCATCCCAATACCCCATGCAGCATACCATGCAAATGTATCACTTTTATACAATCCATATTTTACATGGAGCGATGAATTTTTCGTTATTCCCCATACAACGCCTTGCTGTAGTCGCGATGCTTTGTTTTCCTTTCCATCCTTATAAAACTGTGCATAGCGGAAATCTGATTTAACAGAAAATTGTTTATTTTTATACGCTACCCAGATTTTATTAATACGTTTATGCGGATATTCAGTATAATAGGTAGATGGCAAAAGGTTGTTCTGGTCCGTATATGCCCATGAACACGTAAACTTTTTTTTCGGCTTAATGCTAACTGAATAATAATAAACATCCCGAGGTGAATTTGAACCAAATGTATTCCCAAAAGGGGCAAAAAAGTCTTTATCTGACTTTTGTATAATGCTTTTCATTGTATATCCTTTATCTTTAATTGTTGCTCCACAATAATATGCTTTGCTATATCTGTTTTTTGAATCATCTTCGTTTGTCATCAAAACTTGTGAAACAGCATATTCCGAAAAGACAGAAACAACATTGTCCTGATATTGTGCATACAGGCTATACCCACCAAATGACTGTATTGCATTTTCCCGGGAATCTGCATTGAATAATATCTGTGCATTATTATAATAAACTTGTGTTGCATAGTAACATCCTTGTAATGTTACGTACTGAAAGGGTTTAGCAGTTGCGTGGACAAACGATGTCATAACCTGCACTGGTTCTGTATATATTCCTTCCCTTTCAAAGTGTGATAGCAAGCCATGGATGCTGTAGGGATATATCTTGTTTTGTGCATCTTCTGTTGTTACATAACATTCTTTATATGAAACTCCTGCATCTAACCTCAACGTAGTTACATCTCTTACGTCATATAATGATGTAACCATTCCATACATGGGATACTGTGGATTACCACTTTTACATAATGAAATAAATGTGTCGTTTTTCTGTATATTAATTGAATAGGGATCGGGATTATACGCACTGGCTTTTCCCAATAACAAACCTGCGCCATTGTGAATAAAATAATGTCCACCTGCAATTTCAACATACTCACCCTGAAGCATACAGGACCATGTGGCATATTTTTTACCATTTGATTGTACAACTGTTGCATTAACCTCTGTCTTATCTGATGCTATTGTTGCACAGGTGCGGATGTAATGTTCTTTTTCCACACCATAATCTAAAGTATCCTGCCTATATTCTACCAATATACTGTTTACAGCTATTGCTGGCATCTGTAGCAATACATAAAGATACACAAAGCTACAAATTTTCACTGCATTCCGCATGCCGCTTTCACCACTTTCTGCTGATATGAACTTAAGCTTTTAAACAGAGTTGACTGCAAGACCCCTTTTTCTCCATTCTTTTGGTATTCCTCAGCTAACGATATGGCAATATATGCTGGTATCTCAGCCGCAACCATGGACTGAAAAAGAATCTTTACTTTTCTATTTTTTTCTTCGTATGATACATATGTATGGTGTTTTTTTGTAGTTTGGTTTTCATCATTATTTATCCTGCTTGTTTCATCACTGTAATTGTATGTATACTCCTGTAAATCACGAATCTGCTGTGTTGTAAATCCTAACTGATATAGTGAAGTTACTGTGATATTACCAAACATTTTGCGATACTTAATAATACGCTGGCACAACATTTCTGGTACTACATTCAGTTTAATTAAGTCCTCAGCTGAACATGTTTGTATATCCAATTTGGTTATGACATTTCTTTCTGGCTTATCAGTTGGTATAAACATAAACCCAGCATGAGAATACACAAAACCAAAACTATGAGTATTTCCTAAAAATGAATGATGTTGTAAAACATATCGTATTGAAAACAACCCCCAAAAGATGCTAATCCCAGCAGAAGATAGATTTAATTCCCTGCTATAAGCAATATCTACTGCACAATAATGCGTTATATAACCATGAATCTTCAAAATCTGCCAAATATAATCACTGAGATGAAATTCATATTCAAGTGAACATCCTTTAAAAATTTCAGCTTGTGCCGATAGTATTGATTCAGAAGGTATATAGCCATCATCATGAAAATTCCTGATATTATTTTGCATTGCAAAAAGATTTAGTTTATCCAAAGGCTTAACAATGCAATATACTCCATAATCATAGTAACTTTGAGTAAATGACACCTTATCTGTATGTATCGAAAGAATATAGTCGTGCAATTCCACGCCTAAGCCAATCCAATGAGTTATTGCCCAACCCATATCAAGACTAACCGTATCCTCACGATATTCAGGAATTCCAAAATACTGCCATTGCAATCCCGCTGAATAATCGTTCATGGCAGAATGAATAAATGAAGTTGTCCTGTATAAGTCTGGATACCCAAAGGGGTTGGCATATGTTACACCACATACTAATGGTGAAGGGTTAGACTGGTACGCAGGAACTATCGCCCATACGCTATGTGCAAGCGGTTGGGCTGTTTCAAATGCCTGAACCAATAACATTACCGAAACAAGAAGCCAAGCCATCATTCAACCACAATACAGTAAAATTCCACGAGCTGCCGATTTTTGCTATCCTGTGCTTCAACAGTTCCCAGATACAAGCCACATCGTATTTGTTGTAGGTGCCGTATCCAATCGATGGTACAGATCCCTGGCAACTCAGAAAGAAGCGGGCTTTCATAGATTTTATACCCCTGTGATGAAAAGAGCCGCACACGCACTGTGCAGGGCTGAAGTACAAAAATTTTAAATTGCTCAACAGCTCTTTTGGTTAGGACAATCTTTTTGTTTACTTTTATAAATGTATCTTTTGCCTGATAAACAGGAAGTATATTGGGGCGACCAGGCGTCATGTATGATGTGATAACAAAATCATCAAGAGAATTTGAATCTGATATTGTTTTTCGTATTATACTTTGATATTCAAGCAGGCCACTTTTACCTATATCAACCATGTATTCTTCGGATGCAGTGCCAATCCATTGCCCTTGCTGTATTGCATAAGCCATAAACTGGCCTATAGATTGATTAAGCGCTCCATCCCTGTTGGAATACGCTACAAAATCAATGATACCGCCATTTGAAGGCTCATCATCAGTATCAATAGCAACAACACAATCAGTATTCCAAAGGCTGTTAATATAATTATTGCAATAAACATCAAGCACCCCGTTGCCATTGGTGTCCCCGGTTGCATCACATTCATCGGGAGTTAAAGGATCTGTTAAGTGCACCACAACAAAACGGTCATCCCATGGGGTTTCCGGTCGGTCATAGCTAAAGATGGTTACAGGGCTTTGAGAAATTGGCTCATTGGTACCATAATACATGGTCACATACAGTGAAGAGATATCCATAGACAACGGTTGAGCCGAATAAAGAAACAGCTCTACCCAATCACTACCCGATACATTGCATGCAATTTCATTAATTACCAATTGTGCATACAGCAATGATGGGAAAAAAAGATATACAACAAGTATCCAGCGCATTATTGCCTCCACGTTTTGCTCTTTATGTATAAATACGCTGGAATCAGGAAAAATTTATTAATTTTTAAAAATTTTATTCACCCCACAATTAATTGCTTGACCAATCCCGTTTTGCAGAAAACATATTTGCCATGGTTAAGCTTGATAATCCATATGCTAGGTACAGACCATCCTGGAAAATATTTATACCCATGCTATTGCTGTATCCCTTACTCAAATGGGTAATTCACTATTCCTACTTTTCTTTCTTATATCAGTATAGTATTGCCCTTCTTATTTTGATCATCATAGCGCAGTATGTGGATGAAAGCTTATTCACTAAAGATCGTATTTTTTCTTTTGACTTTCCTTTTGAGAAAAAACTATTCTATCTTTTTGTCATGATTGTTGTGCTTATCCCTATTCGAAATATTGCCGTTCAATTTACCACAACCCCTCAACTTCTTAATTTTTACCAGGGTAACATCAAATCGTTAGAATCAATGCTTATTATGGTGGCAATTATTGCCCCCTGTGAGGAACTTTTTTTCAGAGGCTTTGCCCAGTATAATCTTTCTTTTCTCTTTGGTAAGTATGGCGGAATAGTCATCGCTGCCCTGTTATATAGTATAATAGGGATAACAGCTCATTCACTGTATCTTGCAGTGTTGTTTTTTATTATTGGAATAGTAATAGGCCTTATCTACAGCAGGGTAAAATCGCTGATACAAGCAACATTGTTACATATCATAACAATTATTTTTATGTACCTTTTCCCTTTTTAATCATCAATCTTTAATCGCTCTTCCCAAACTGACTGCCAGTTATTGTTGATATCACATTTTTCCGGCTTATATTCAATTTTTGGCAGGATAAACAAAACTAAAATCGACGAAATAACCATAATCAAAGCAAATACTGAATACATAAAAAATCCTCTTATACGATTTAGCGATGAAAGCAATATTAATTATTGAAGGATATCGTAAGAAGGAGTGATTTTAGTCAAGTTTTTTAATAAAATATTTTTTTTGCAACTTTTATTATATCATATCACACAATAGCCAATCTGTCAGATGTAACGGCAATCCTTTTTTGGTAAATATGGCTCTTAGAAGGTTCCACATTAGAAAAAGCCCTGTACAAATCCAGTTCAAATTCAAGGCCTAATTGTATGGATTTTGCAATATTATCAGCCTTTTTGCAGTCAAATACAAGATGGCGAGTATTTATTCTATCGGGCTGAATAATCTTTTGGACTATTTCAGCATTAGAAGGATTTACCTGGCCTCCAACCGATGTTACCTTCCCAGATAATTTCGCAGCTTTAACAATATTAGCAGTAGCATACAACACATCATCATCATCCACGGTCTTTTTCATTGACTGTGAAAGGTCACTTCGCCCAACCGTAATTTGATTAATATATGAAAAATATGGATTTGTATAAATTGCTGAAAGATTGTGATAAGCAGTGATTGTTTCGATATTTATAGCCAGATATGGCACGGTTGTATCTTTATATATATCCAAGACGGCTGCAATGAAATTTTCCAGTGCATATTCTGACTCAATCATAGGTGCCAGGATACCATCAATAGCTATCGATTTACAATATCTGATATCATTTCTTGCTTCAGGGCCACCTATTTTTACAATAACCGGAATATTAATAGCTATCTCTTTTAAAAAAAGCAGCTCATCATATGTCATATCCTCAACTTCAGTTCCCCCTTTTAATGCTACTAATCCATAGAGATGGGTAAGTTCATCCAATTTTGATTCAAGGGTCTCAATAAGTCTCATAATGATTCTTCCTTTCTAGAATAATTTACTTTATACTCCTATATGATTAATCGGCATTTTGAAGATAATGTTAAAATATATTACCAATACACGACATCTGCGTAAGGAGCCGGAAGTGTACAATTTGGCATATTTTGTGCAAATATTGCTTTTTTTTAGGATAAAAAATAAAAATATTACTAATGTTTGAATAAAAATTATTTTATTTGACAATTACTATGCTATACTTATTATGACTTAAAAGTTGGTATCCTCTTAATTACTTCGTTTTTCCTTACTTATACATTGGCAAGTTAAAACAGTACATGCGGGATGTTCAACGGTAACAGGTAAAATCTTCTGTTATAACAAATTATTATATGGAGTGTCACACAATGGCAAAAGGTACAGTAAAATGGTTCAATGAAAGCAAAGGTTATGGCTTTCTATCACAGGATGATGGTAAAGATGTTTTTGTTCATCATTCAGGGATTGCTGGCGACGGGTTTAAAACTCTTTTCGAAGGTGATCGAGTAGAATTTTCAATTGAACAGAGTGAAAAAGGGCCCAGAGCTGTTTCAGTAAGAACCATTAAATAAATACAACATTTGAAAGTTTAAAAGCTTTTTATATACTAACACGTTGTATTTGGCAAAAAACCCGATTAACTATCGGGTTTTTTTATTGTATATGGTATATTTTTTAGCGATAGTATAATCCCGTATATTTAACACAATCGTAATTAATAAACTTAGAAAATAAATGGTTGCCACAAAAAAATCTGTCATACTGGCATCCGGAATGTACCCTGTTATTTCATAAACCAAAAACTGTATATAAGAATTAAAGGGCACTGGTTGTCCTAATTTTTCTCTTACTTGCCAGTGCCAATCTGTACAAAAGCAATATCCCCATCCATACCATATACCTAATATAAACCATGAAAATCCAGTTACTATCATAGTAACACAATGCACTTTTCTGGTTTTTTTGGAAATCCAGCCAACCATATTAAATAATGTAATGATGGAGTGAAAAATCAGAAAAAAAATATCCAGAAATTTATACAGTATCTGCATGGTTAATAAATATATCTGTCAAATCCCTGATTTTTTATTTCTTTAATAAATTGTTTTTTCCAGTGTTTACCTAAACACTGTTCAGCTAAATACACCACTAACGATTTTCCAGTAACTTTGACAGTATCCTGGATTTTGCATAAACCCTGAACACAGCTTGGGCAGGTTGTGAGCACTAAAACATTTTTCTTTTTTATAGCAGTTCTGATATTGGTCTCTTTCCTTTCG
>Ga0272448_1007434_pt1 | contig 11594 bp, 11 predicted proteins | sample YNPCB0191_FD_202220 | JGI IMG/M metagenome (GOLD analysis project Ga0272448, IMG submission 202220) | Hot spring sediment microbial communities from Yellowstone National Park, WY, United States - YNP-CB-019-1 | ecosystem: Environmental > Aquatic > Thermal springs > Hot (42-90C) > Sediment... | reverse complement strand
CGGAATGTACTGCGGAATCGTCCACCGAGCATTCGGAAGATTGTCTCATTCGAGAAACCGGCAACGAGGTCCATCGATTCCTTTGGAATCCGAACCCTTGCCTTATCTCTCTTCGCAAAATTATCGATCGCCATTCGGATCAAGTTCGAAGCATGCTCGTAACCCTTCTCTGCGTCGAACGTAATTTGTTCGGCGTTGAAGGTCTGTGCTATCTCCGAAGTGCTGATCAGCTTTGTATGGAAGCATTTCATTACTTCCGGGAGCGACGGCATTACGCACTGCACATCGACAACCATCATTTCGACGGCGCCTGTAAGGATCGCCAATTCCTGCTGCAGGAAGTTACCTGCAATCGGAAGTCCGTGTCTCATGAGAACTTCATTTGCCGTACAGCAGATACCGGAGATATTGATGCCTTCCGCACCCTTCTCCTTCGCATAAGCGAGGAGTTTCTCATCCTTCGAAGCAATAGCGAGCATATCCGAGAGTGTCGGCTCGTGGCCGTGGACTATGATATTGACCTTTGTCTCGGAAAGAACGCCGAGGTTAACGCGGCTGCGAAGGGGTTTCGGAGTCCCGAACAGAATGTCGGAAACAGCCGTTGCGATAATCGATCCGACCCAGCCATCTGCCAGACTGCACTTCAACCCGCCCATAATCAAATGGCGGTAGTCGTGGTCTACACCCATATGGGTGCGGTGCATCAATTCGACAACTGACGAATCGATACCATGAGGCTGGATCTCAAGCTTCTCCCACAATGCTTGCCTGCGTTCAGGTGCCATCTTCAATGTTGCATTCGGCTTATCAGACCAGGCAAACTGAGTCATGAAGAAATCAGCCAGTTCACGAGCGATATCCAGGTCTTCTCTGCCTTCTGTTTCGATTTCGAATAGTTCGGCGGCATCTCGCAGTCTCTTCGGATCGGTAATCTTGTAAGCCCCGCCCTTGCCTTCCGCAACCATCTTGAGCGTCTTGACAAGCATTCTACCGTGGTCCGAGTGTGCAGCGGTTCCTGCAGCGATCTCTCTCAACAGGTTTCTTGCAACGATTGTATCGGCGTCTGCCCCGCAGATACCTCTGTCAGCCTTGGGGGTGATTCGGCACGGCCCCATGTGGCAAAGTTTGCAGCAGACTCCCGTAGTGCCAAACTTGCACTGCGGCTGCTGTGATTTGTAACGGTCCCAAACCGTCGGGATGTTCTCCTCTTTCGCTACCCCCACCATCTCATTAATGGCGTTGTCTAGCGAAACGGATCCCGCCTGGCTCAGATCTTCTGAAATAGCCATTGAAGTATTACTCCTATTTGACGTTCAACTCGAATTCGGACGGGCAGCCCCCATCCTGAAACCAACTTAGCCCAATACTCTTTCCATCAAAGAATTTATCGCTATCCTTGCGGGTGAATCTGCAGGAATATCACCTACAGCCATCCCTCCGGCATCCATAGCCGATACGTTGTCATCCAGCGGAACAACAGCCAAAATGTCAAGCTCGCTGTTATCGATCTCTGCTTTGACAGCAGGGGGCAATTCACCGTTCGGGACTCTTGTAACTATCAATCCCCGTGACTTGACTGGAGTACCCATCTCAACCGCCAGACCTGCAACTCGTTTCGCCGTCCTGATTCCACGAACAGTACAATCGGATATGATACATAATAGATCGACAGAGAGCAGGGTGCGTCTGGATATATGTTCCAAGCCTGCTTCGCTGTCCACCACGATATGACTGTAGTTGCTCGACAATTTCTGAATTACATCACGAAGCACGTTGTTTGCAAAGCAGTAGCAGCCCTGGCCTTCCGGCCTTCCCATGACAATCAGGTCGTAGCCGTTCTCCTCGACAAGAGCTTCCTGAACCTGAAGATCGAGAAACTCCTGCTTTGAAATACCGGTAAGCTCCTGGGCCTTACTTCTTGCATCCTCGCGAATACCGCCGACCGTAGAGTGAAACGATGTCCCGAGGGCTTCGTGCAAATTTGCATTGGAATCCGCATCAACTGCAAGCACGGGAGTCTTTCCGTGTTCGATCAACCATTTGATCATCAACGCGGATGTTGTGGTCTTACCGACTCCGCCCTTACCTGCAACTGCTATTGTAAATGACATACCGCGTCTTCTTTCCAATATCGGCCGGATGACAACAATGCCATCCGGCCGACTATACTATCAGAGACCCATACGTGCTCTGATTGCGTTACTTGTCTCGCCAAGGAATTTGAACACCATCTCGGCGTCGGGTACAGGAAGCGATCCAGTTCCGCACGACGGAGTGATCATCGCCTGCTGCAGAATAAGGTCCTTTGAAATACCAGCCACCTTCGACAAATTATCCACACCTTCGTCGAACTTGGCTACCAGACTCTCTACTATCTGGCTCTGTATCTTTGCGCTGTTGGTAGGAACTACACCCCATGCCAATCCCTTACCGGATTCGAGGTGCGCCTTTACTGCCTGAGGATACAAACCAATCGTATCAGCAAAATCGAAAGCATCGAAGTTAACCAGATCGACGCCTGCATCCATCAAGATTGACCACTCGGTGTTGCCGCAGCAGTGCACGCCCGCAATCGCTCCTTCAGCATGCACAGCTTCCACAACCTCGTTTAACTTAGCTACGACATCGTCGCGGCTGACGCTAACGTATGTGGATGAACCGAATGCCGATAGGATAGGCTCGTCTATGAAGCAGATAACCTGCTTGCCGTACGGTCGGAATTTCTGGATCTGCCATCGGCACTTCATTGCGAGACCCTTGACTACTACGTCGATGAACTCGGGATTGTAGTAGATAGCTCTCTTGTTCTCATCGACTATCGTGAGACCGAAGCTGATAGGTCCGGTGGTCTGAACCTTTACGAACGGCCTTTCAGCGCCCGAAGCCTTGAGCGCATTCTCCATAGCGTAAATACCTTTGGAGAATTCAGGGGTGATCTGGAAGTAATCGAAGTTTTCACAAAGGAACTGCTCGTAGAAGTTTGCGAGGTCCATCGAGTAATCACCGGTGGTGTCGATGTACATTCTTTCCTTTTCACGGTCGATAACCACTCTCGGCAATCCCTCGGAATACTGAATTTCCATCTGCTCATTCATGCCGTTTGCCGGAAGCTGCGGCCATATCGGAGCATTGGGGATTGCATTCAGCACTACGCGCACGGCATCTTCCGGATTCGCATGAGGAAGGCTGCCAATTGCAGTTGCAAGACATTTCGGTTCAAAATTCATTCAATTACCCTCTTCCTGGTAGTTATTCTCGCGCATAAGAAATTCTCGCAACCGTCTGCGCCCCTTCGGTTGCCTTAGCCAATCTATCGAATTCGATCACCCTTTAGTGGAGATCGAAACGGCTCGATCTTCGAAACGCTGTTGAATTACTAGTTGAATATCCCTGTAGGCTTCGATCAAATCGGCATAACCACTATCGATCAACGCCATACCTTTACGGTCAGCTTCGGCAATCCTCGCATCGAATGGTATCAATCCCATGACCGCATCGCTTCCAAACTCTTCATGCATCCATTTCAAGTCCGCTTCACGATCAAACGATTTGTTCACTACGATACCCACGTGCTTAATCCCTATGCTCCTAGACATCTCAATGATCCGATGCGCAGTCTCTACGCTGCGGCGACCGGACTCCACCACCACAAGCATCAGGTCAACGCCCATCGCGGTGGCTCTTCCCATGTGCTCGACACCTGCCTCCATATCGAGAACGACAATTTCGTTCCGACGAAGCACAAGATCGCTCACCAAATTCCTTAGCAAGACATTCTCCGGACAGGCGCAACCACCACCGGCACGTTGAATGGCACCAACTACCAGCAAATCGACGCCTTGATAATTGATTCCATACTGCTCAGCGATTCCCGATACGTCGGGATTCAAAGCGAAAACTTGGCCAAACTCGCCGACTCGCGCTCCTGTGCGCTCTTCGATGAGTTCCTTCTCATGAGAAATCGTTTTGATCGACGCTCTCAATTCGGCGGGGACTCCAATCGCTGATGCAAGATTCGCATCAGGATCCGCATCTATCGCGAGAACCCGATTACCCTGCTCCGCGAACAATCTGGCCAATGTCCCTGCCAAAGTCGATTTTCCGACGCCGCCCTTACCTGAGATTGCGAGCTTGAATGACATGTAATTACTCTCGTTCTTCACTGGAACTCTCGCTCGACGAATCGCTCGCTTCAGGAAGCGGTCGACCAAGTTGAGCAAGACATTCGGCAGCGTGCTTGCACCATGCAGCACACGACATATCGTTCCTCGGGTTTACCGTGTATTCGTGACAATGCGGACATGTGCGTCTGAGATCATCTTTATAGAACTCGACAGGTTTCCCGCAGTGCGCACATGGGGATTCGAATATGTCTTCCGGCGTCCAATACCGGAGATCCTGACCGGGACAATGCAAATCCTTCATTCGTTACCCCTTGTACATGATTTTACTATAAAAGTCTATACGCGTCTGGAACTCTCGTGCGAGCGTCTTGCACAATCACACTACCATTTTGTGTTTTCGTGCTTTCTTAGCAACTTCGTATTACGAGGATTGTTCAACCGAGGAACACAATGCGGTGACCTCATCGGTAATTATCCACACCGGTGATTGGCTGTGCCTTATATCCCAACGCTGCTTGCAGCCCTTGAGTTAGGTTATTTATGGGTAGCGATAATTCCTGCTATTTTCTCGACGCCAGCTTCATACCCATTAGAATAGCTCTCTCATTTAGCGGAATTAGCGCGTGCCTGTGAGGAGGGAGGACATCTTTTAGCGACGCCAGGAGAGAGTCTATGCTCATTACTTCAGAGACGGCCGTATAAGCGCCGAGCAACACCATATTCGCAGCTCGCACATTACCTATCTCCTCTGCTGCTTCATTTGCAGGAATCGATATGATATCGCAGTCATCCCGCACCGCCTGGACATCGATCAGAGAGCTGTTTACAACCAATTTTCCATTCGGTCGTACAGTATGAACCGTTTTCCCAAATAAGAATCCGTGCATCCCTATCAACGTATTCGGATGTGCGGAAATAGGGGATCCTATCTCCGATGACGAGATGATGACCGTGCACTCGGCAGTGCCGCCGCGAGCCTCCGGCCCGTATGTGGGAAACCAAACTACGTGATGGCCTTCTCGCATAGCCGCATAGGTCAACAATTGACCCATCACCATGATACCCTGGCCTCCGGTACCAACCATCTTAACCTCTTCGTGCAATTGCCGCCTCCATCAGGACTGATCTTCTTCCTGAGCCGAATTCTTGAATACGCCAAGTGGATAATATGGGACCATGACCTCGTTCACATGTGAAATTGCTTCCAAGGGAGACATACCCCACTGCGTAGGACAAGTCGAAAGCAATTCCACAATCGAGAACCCTTTCCCTTCTATCTGCATCTGAAAAGCCTTCTTAATTGCCCGCTTTGCCTTTACGACATTGGCCGGACTGGTCAAAGAGCATCTCTCGGCATAAGCGACCCCATCCAGACCGGATAGAAGTTCGCACACTCTCAACGGATGTCCTGCCGATGCGCTGCTTCGTCCTTCGGGAGTCGTAGTGGTTTTTTGTCCCGGAAGCGTGGTAGGAGCCATTTGCCCGCCGGTCATCCCGTAAGTAGTGTTGTTAATGAACACTACACAGATATTCTCTCCTCTGCATGCCGCATGCACGATCTCACCGGTTCCAATTGCCGCAAGGTCGCCGTCTCCTTGATAGGTGAATACTATCCTGTCCGGCAGACATCTTTTTACCCCGGTGGCTACAGCCGGTGCTCGACCATGCGCTGCTTCGATTACGTCACACGAGAAGTACTCATACAAAAAGACGGAACACCCTACAGGACAGACCCCAACGGTCTTATCCATCAAATCAAACTCATCAATGACCTCGGCTACCAACCTGTGTGCAATACCGTGAGTGCATCCCGGACAATACGCCATCTGCACATCTTCCAAGGTGTTGGGCCTGCCAAAAACTTGACGCATAATTCACTGCTCCTCTGACTGTACATCACACCGATCCCGGAGCATGCACTACTTGATCTGTTCCATAATCTCTATGGGATTCGGAACTATTCCGCCGAAGCGCCCGTAGAATGCGACTTCGGACTTGCCGTTCACCGCTAATCGTACATCTTCCACCATCTGACCGGCGCTCATTTCCACTACCAGGAATCGCTTCCCAGCCTCCGCAAGCTCCGAAAGCCTTTGAGACGGAAATGGGAATAGAGTTATCGGACGAAGAAGACCGACCTTTATCCCCTTTTCTCGTGCCAAATTTGCCGCCGTCATGCAAATCCTGGCTACACTCCCATATGCAACCAATACTACATCGGCGTCATCGACCATCCGCTCGTCGAACCGAACTTCTTCCCGTGAAGCACGCAGATACTTGGCCTGTATCTCCAAATTGATGATCTCAAGATCCTCCGGAACCATGTACAAAGAGGTTATGAAATTTCGCTTCCGTCCCCTTGCGCCGTCGGTTGCCCACGGCTTCGCGGGAATCCTTGGTACGACTCTTTCCGGAACAACTATCGGTTCGAGCATCTGTCCGATTATCGCATCAGCGAGAATCATCACGGGATTTCGGTAGTCATCCGCCATATCGAATGCAAGCACGGCAAGATCGAACATCTCCTGCACAGACCAGGGCGCAAGGGTAAGGAGTTTATAATCGCCATGACCACCACCCTTGACCGCCTGGAAGTAATCTGCTTGACCCGGCGCAATGTTGCCGAGACCGGGCCCTCCACGCTGCACATTCGCCACAACACACGGCAGTTGTGCACAGGAGATATAGGAGAGACCTTCCATCTTTAGACTGATACCCGGACTAGATGAAGAAGTCATTACTCGAATGCCCGCACCGGCTGCCCCATATACCATATTGATTGCCGCGATCTCGCTTTCCGCTTGAAGAAAGACTCCTCCGGCGGCGGGCATCAGCTTAGACATGTACTCGGGCACTTCATTTTGAGGTGTAATCGGATAACCGAAGAACGCCTTGCACTGTGCCGCGATGGCGCCCTTGACCAGGGCTTCGTTACCTTTTTGCAGAACGGTCTTTTGCATAGCTACTTATACACCTCGATGGCCAGATCCGGGCACATGATCGCGCATACCGCGCAGCCGGTGCACTCACCCGAATCCACAAACTCGCAATAGTGCAAACCCTTCTGGTTAAACTCTTCCGACATAACAATCTGCTGTTTGGGACAGAAATGTATGCAAATTTCGCATCCCTTGCATCTTTCCGGATTAACTACGATTCGTCCCAACTCTACCTCTCCCCCAACAACCGGTCTACACTGCGCAGCACACGGTTTCTCTCAATCAAACCTGATATGGAATACTTCTCCGAATACAAATGCACTCCAATCATCAGCATAGCAATAACCACTTTCCCTACAAGACTGAGGTGTAGAGCCATTGCTATTCCCAGAACCCCGCCCAACACATTCGATCCGACATCGCCAAGCATTACCTTGGCCGAGCGATCCAGATAAGTAATTATTGCAGCAGAAATGATTATCGGCAGCATCATCGCAGTAAGTGCTGCATGCCCCGAAACAGATATAAAAAGCGCCAATAAGATTGCCCAAAAACAGGATACAGCACGACCGGGGCGTAAGTCCAGTAAATTCAGAAGGTTAGCGCTCAATGCTATAATAAATCCATTGAGTATCCCTGTAATAGGACGATAGCCGGCCACTATGGTTCCCAATAACAGGGAGAGAAGTCCTCCTACCCCAGCCTTGATAAGCCCTGTGGACACCCTGCCCTTCTTAAGTAAACCGATGTGCCCCGTGAATCCACCTACCTCACGCGACCCAAATACGTCATCTATCAAGCCAACTGCACCGAAACCAATAACTGCGGTAAGAAATATACCAGCACACCCTGTTGCACTATGGCCCAACATTACGGCGTATACGGGAACAGCAACAATCACAAGTAATATCCCGAACCCGGCGGGAATATACTCGCCTCTAAAATTCCTTCGCCGGAGTTTCAATCCCGCCAACAGTCTATGTGTTAAGGGCACACCGATTAATGACAGAATCAAGGCTGCGAATATTTCAACTTCAATACTCATCTACTGAACGCTTTTCCTGCCAATAATCGCACGACATCGCACAATTGCCGACCTCTATGTATAAAACCTTTGAAGTCCCTACCGGAAGGCCTGTGAACCATCCCTACGGGAACTTCTAAAACTCTGCAGCCCATTCTCAACGCATCGATGGTCAAAGCCACCTCGACTCCGAATTTGGACGCAAAACCTCCGGCATTATCGACTATCTCCCGCCTCAGGGCTCTCTGCCCCGAAAGTGGAGCCGCAATCGTTTGACCACAAAGAAGACGTATTCCGAACCTTGCGGTTCTCACCACAGTACCGAAGCCTCCGCTCCGCGATGCCTGACCGGACTCGACATTTCGCGACTTACCGTCGAATATCGCGATGGTCATATCCGCCTCTCCTGCAATTACAGGAGAAAGCAGCTTCTCGGCCTCTACTGCGGACGCACCCAAGTCACCGTCGAGTAGAAGGATTATCGATCCCGATGCAGAACGTAGTGCGGCATTCAGAGCTCCACCCTTCCCCAAATTCCGGTTCAGGGAAATAACCTTATCCGCTCCCGCGCTCGACGCAATTTCCAACGTATGATCCGTCGATGCATCATCGACTACGATAACTTCGGTGACACCTGGTATCGCCTTTGCGGCGTGCACAGTATCACCGATATACTCAGCCTCGTTGTGGGCAGGGATTATCGCCGATACTTTTTCATCCAACTGTCCAACTCCATATCCTTGGGCACCAGTCGCTCTGCGGATTTGCGCAACCCAAAATCACCTGTTGAACCAAGAATAGCGTACACTAACGCCACTTTGCCCAAAGGCTGATCTATATCATCTACCGTGGATATTCCCTCTTCCTGATAAGTGCGGATGCAGGATGTTCCTACAATGCTCGGCTCGACCCCCACAATAGTCGACACACCATTCGACTTTAGCCTTGCTATTACGACCGAATCTATACTGCTAGGCAAGAGGGATGACTTCTCCTTGCATCCACCGACAAGAATGATGACTTCTGCCGGGCGAGTATAGTCTCCCGATTTCGATATTAACTTTTCGCTCTCCATGATGTCGACTGCGCTTGCATTTCCACCAGTCGAAATACAATTTGCGAGCATACTGACCACACGATTGATCGGATCATCTTCCTCAGTTTTACCCGTGATCGCTTTGACTGCTCTTGCGGCGCGTACCTCTGCATCATCATCGGCAATGTGTATACTTGTAACGGAATGAATTACAGCACCGGCAGATTCCAGTGCTCGTCGGGTAGACTCAACCGCATCGTCATAATCCCCAGTCTGAATAATCGCCACGCCACGCCGGGCAAGGCGAGCTTCCGTCAGATATGGGGCTACCATCGACTCAAACTCCTGATGCCTTCTAATCTCTTCAGTCAGTGCATCGACTCTTTCCTGTTTCTGCTCATTCTCTTTCCTGAGTTTTCCGAACTCCTTCTCTAGCATCTTTGATACATGCTTCTCCATGGATGTACCACCGACAAATGCCGAGCCTAGAACGAGGCCCACGGCCAAAGCCAGAAAGACTGCGACCAGCGTCACTATGTGTTGTCTAATATCAATCAGCAATGTACAATCCTAGATTTTAAGAATTCGACACAACCTAAACCATAGATAATTTGCCCAGGTACGTACCAATGGCGACTGAAATGCGACGACCATTATCGGCACGGCAGCAGCACAGAACAATATCACCAGATCTTTTGGGGCTGGTTTGTTTCTATATAGGCGGCTTACGCCTTTTGCATCGACAAGCTTCGGTCCTACCTTCAAGCGTGTCAGGAAGGTACTTGCCATGCCTGCACGTCCCTTGTCCAGAAAATCGATAAGATGAGAATGAGTACCGACTGCCACGATCAATTCAGCACCTAGCTCGTAGGCAAGGAGCATAGCCATATCTTCACTGGTTCCCTGAACCGGAAAGATCTTGGCGCTCAACCCAAGACTGCGGACTCTGTCCAATCCGGGCGCTTCTTTCTTTCCATTCCCATACGCGTGAACTACAATCTCAGCCCCGCATTGCAGAGTAGAATCCTTGACCGAGTCCATATCTCCGACTATCAAGTCCGGAATAAACCCGAGTTCACGCAATGCGTCCGCTCCACCGTCCACACCAATCAGCACAGGCTTCTCATCTTGTAGATACGACCTGATGGCCGCTAAATCCTCTTTGAATCCTTCACCCCTGACAACTATCAGGGCATGTTTTCCCGATATACCAGTATCCAGGCGAGGGACATCCACTGGATCGAGAATGAGCGACTTTTCCTCTTGGACGAACTTCATCGTGTTCTCTGCGAACTTCTCCAACTCGAAAGACAGGTTACCGCGCGATTCTTCCATCAACTGCTTTACGAGTTGATGACTCATCAGATTGCCGCAGGACAAGAGCGTAGAGTTTTGAAAAACTTTATCTCCTACGATTTCCAGAATATCCCCTTCTTTTACAAGGGTCATGATCTCTTTGCCTGCATTATCGAACAGTGTAATTCCGGCATCGAGGAGGATTTTCGGTCCCGTGTTCGGATATCGCCCTGATATGGAAGGACTCGCGTTGATCACTGCAGCTATATGCCGATCAACAAGCATGCGAGCGCACGTAGAGTCGAGATCTTGATGGTCTATGACCGCTATCTCGCCTTTACTGATTCTTTGGGCAAGCCTTTTTGTTTTTCGATCTACACGTGCAGTAGAGGATATGTGCAGCATCGGTACCACCTCTGAAAACGCCGGAGACCACGGAGCAAGATACGCGTGTCTCATATCACAAGTACAATAGACAACGAACTACCTGGCTCTGGACAATCCCAGCATCTCCTTTGAATGCAAAAGCGCGGTTTCGCTTGATCCACCCAACATACGCGCGAGTTCTTCGACCCGCTCATTCTCATTCAATCGACGAACTCTTACAACAGTCCTGCCATCGATCAAAAGTTTCTCTATATAAAAATGCTCTCCGGGAAGACATGCTATCTGAGGTAAATGTGTAATACAAATGACTTGCGATTCCGACGAAAGGGAATATAACTTACGCCCTATCATCTCGCCGGTTCGTCCGCCGACACCTACGTCTATCTCATCAAATACGAGAGTAGGCATCTTGTACACAGAGGCCATGCATGACTTGATCGCTAACATAACTCTCGACATCTCACCGCCGGATGCGATCTTTGCGAGCGGTCGTGGAGGTTCACCCGGATTGGCCGAAATCAGGAACTCCACGTCATCGATTCCGGTAGCATCAAGTTCCTGCTCCTCGAAAGACACCTCGAACACCGAATTCGGCATACTCAAATCGCTGAGTTCACGCTCAATCGATTCAGCAAAAGACTTCGCGCCCTGTCTTCTCAACACGGATAACTCTTTAGCCTTCTCCAAGCCCTGAGCTTCCAACTCCCTAATACGTCCATCCAATTCGCCTAATCTTTCATCGGCATGGATGAGAGTGCTCAGCTTCTCCTGAAGACTCCGACCGTAAT
>Ga0272448_1007431_pt1 | contig 11599 bp, 9 predicted proteins | sample YNPCB0191_FD_202220 | JGI IMG/M metagenome (GOLD analysis project Ga0272448, IMG submission 202220) | Hot spring sediment microbial communities from Yellowstone National Park, WY, United States - YNP-CB-019-1 | ecosystem: Environmental > Aquatic > Thermal springs > Hot (42-90C) > Sediment... | reverse complement strand
AGAAACGTCGCAGTCTACGATCGCCTCTACGCAGACTACAAACTGCTCTATGACTACTTCGGTCGCGGCCAGAACGACGTCATGAAGCGCCTCCGCGCGATCAAGCGCGAAGTCCTTGCCGCAGGCAAGTAGAGGCTCCGTGTCCGCGACGAGTCCGGCATCAGAGTAGCCCGGCCTCCGATGTCCCGGGGCAATCCCGAAGTAGCGGCCAACGGTAGTGGTAGCACCCGATCCTCTCGGGAAACGCATGCAACTGGCCGAAGGATGACCCCCTCGCCACCCTCAGCCCGATGCAGGCCCTGCGTTCTCTCGTCGGGTCGGGGCGGAGCTTCTCTGGAGCAGTACGTCCGTAGATTGGGCAGCAATGGCCGGGCACGCGGGCCAGGTTCAGGGCAGGTGCCAGGTTCGGAGGAGCGATCACATCCCTCCTTCTTGCCCTCTCCGGCATCGGATGGTCTGCATCTGTAAGTGCAGTTTGCCCCGCGAAAGCGGTCGTGCACCTGTCCCGGTCCGGCATTTTGATCCTGCACGGATTTGCCAGTATAATCAAAAATGTGAGAGACCACGTCGCGAGCACACGCGCGGACAAGAGAGCTGTCGGCGAGATCCTCCAGGACATAGCGGGGGTCTCCAAAGAGCAGATCGAGCAAGCCGTCCAAGTCGCCAAGAAATCCGGCCTCCGAACCCTCGAGGTGCTCGAAGCCAACAAGGCTATCACCGAGGAGGAGAAGCAAAAAACACTGGCCCGCAAGTGGGGGATGGACTATTGCGACTTGGGGAGCATGAAAATCCCGGACGAGGTTTTTGATCTCGTTCCCGAATGGCTGATGAAGGAGCACAAGGTAATCCCGATCGAGCTCACGGCAGGCGTGCTTACTGTGGGCCTGACGGATCCGCTCAATGTGCGTGCGACCGACGAGATCGCCGCCGCCACAGGCTACGAGGTAAGGGCCGTGCTTGTCCAGGAGAGCCAGATGATGCGAATCCTGCAGCAGCGGCTGGGAGCCGGGGCGAAAATTGATGCGAAGGTCGTCGAGGGTGTGGTCGGGCAGTTGGAGAGCAGCGTCAGCGTTCACGTGGGCGCCGAAAAGGGGGCTGGGGACGAGGACCAGAGCATTGAGCTCCAGCTCATGGACGAAGCACCCATCGTCAGGCTGGTGAACGCAATACTCATCAAGGGGATCGGCGAGGGCGCCTCCGATATTCACGTCCAGCCCGAGAGCGACGGCATCCTCGTCCGTTACCGAGTGGACGGTGTGCTCCACGACTCGACGCGCGTCCCGAAGACCCTGTCGGCGCCTGTGGTCGCTCGGCTCAAGGTCATGGCGGGCCTGGATATATCCGAGAAGCGGCGTCCACAGGATGGCCGAATTGACCTTGCCCTCGATAACAAGCATTACGAGCTTCGCGTTTCCGTATTGCCTGCCGTGGAAGGGGAGAAGGTGATGATGCGAGTTCACGAGCAGGAGAGTGCGATGGTGGGGCTTGCGAAGCTCGGTTTCTCGGAGGCAATGTTGAAGCAGGTCGAGGAAGCCATCGTCCGCCCCTACGGTATGATCCTGGTCGTCGGTCCGACCGGCAGCGGCAAGAGTACGACCCTGTACTCGATCCTCGACCGAGTCAACGTACCGGAGAAGAACATCATCACTGTCGAGAACCCTGTCGAGAAGGACATGGATGGCTTGACGCAGGTCGACATCAGCCACGACCGCAGCCCGCTGACTTTCGCTTCTGCGCTTCGAAGCATACTGCGCCAAGACCCGAACATCGTGATGATCGGCGAGATCAGAGACCACGAGACGGCCTTGATTGCGGCGGAGGCATCGCTTACAGGGCACCTCGTCCTCTCGACCCTTCACACCAACGACGCGCCCGGCACGATCACGCGGCTGATTGATATGGAAGTGGAGCCGTTCCTCATCTCCTCGTCCCTCATCCTCATCATTGCGCAGCGATTGGTCCGAAAGCTCTGCGAGGGCTGCCGTCAGCCGTACGAGGTTGACTCGGAGACATTGTCGAAGCTGGGCTTCATGGCCCCGGTCGACATCAAGGAAAAGATCCGTGTCTTCAAGAGCAAACCCGGCGGGTGCAGTCTTTGCCTCGGACGCGGCTACAAGGGGCGCACGGGCGTCTTCGAGGTCCTTCAGGTGTCTGACCGCATCAGGATGATGACCTTGAAGAGGGCGTCGAGCATGGAAATCCGGGCTGCGGCGCGCGAAGAAGGGATGGTTCCGATGCTCCAGGACGCTCTCTCGAAGATACTGCAGGGCGTCACCAGCATCGAGGAATCTTTGAGAGTCGTGGACATTCAGACAGGCTAACCGAGCGGAGTGGCGGTCGAGGCGCCAACCCAGCGGATATGATGTGTGAACCATGGCTAAGGACAAAGTGACACCACCCAAAGAGGACGATCTGCCTGACGGGGAGGTGCTCCGTTCCGTCAGTTCGGTCTCGAAAGAAGAAATCGAGAGAGCTGCCCAAGTAGCAAAAAAGACAGGCTCCCGGACGCTCGAGGTGCTGCAAGCCACCAGAGCGATCACCGAGGAGGAGAAACAAAAGGCTCTGGCACTCAAATGGGGCCTGGAGTATTGCGATCTCGGTGGTGTCCAAATCCCGGACGAGTTGTTCAAACAAGTCCCGGACTGGCTCCTGAAGGAACTCAAGGTCATCCCGATTTCGCTCAAAGACGGAGTCCTCGTATTGGGCGTTACAGACCCGCTGAACGTCCGTGCAGCCGACGAGATCGCGGCGGCGACGGGGTACGAGGTCAAGCTTGTGGTCGTGTGCGAGACCCAGCTCATGCAGATTCTCCAGGCCAGACTCGGTGCGGGCGAGAAGATCGACGCCAAACTCCTGGAGGGAGTCGTCGGCGAAGTCGAGCAGAGCGTTGATATCGACTATGCCGGCGGGAGCGAGTCACAAGACTCGGCCGTGGAGCTCCGGATGTCAGAGGAGGAGCCGATCGTCAAGCTCGTCAACGCCGTGCTCATCAAGGGGATCAGTGCGGGTGCGTCCGACATCCACATCCAGCCGGAGGAAAGCGGGGTCCGGGTCCGCTACAGGGTCGACGGAGTCCTCCAGGACTCGACCAAGATCCCCCGGACGATCGCTGCGCCCGTGACCTCGCGAATCAAGGTCATGGCCTCGCTCGACATTGCAGAGAAACGCAAACCCCAGGACGGCCGCATTGATCTCACACTCGACAAGAAGCGCTACGAGCTTCGCGTCTCGTGCCTGCCCGTCATTTTTGGCGAGAAGATCGTGATGCGCGTCGCCGAGCAGGACGGCGGACTTGTCGGCCTTCCAAAGCTCGGGTTCAGCGAAGACGCCCTGAAGGCGATCGAAGCGGGGATTGTCCGTCCGTATGGCATGATTCTCGTCGTCGGGCCGACGGGGTCCGGCAAGTCCACGACGCTCTACTCGATCCTGGACCGGGTAAATACCCCCGAGAAGAACATCATCACCGTCGAGAACCCTGTCGAGCGGAAGATGGCGGGGCTTTCGCAAGTGGATATCGGCTCCGACCGCAGCCCATTGACATTTGCCACGGCGCTCCGAAGCATCCTCCGACAAGACCCGAACGTCATCATGATCGGGGAGATTCGAGACCACGAGACCGCGCTTATCGCAGCCGAGGCGTCGCTGACGGGCCACCTCGTGCTCTCTACCCTCCACACGAACGACGCTCCGGGTGCCGTCACCCGTCTCATAGACATGGAGATCGAGCCATTCCTGATCTCCTCGTGTCTGATACTGGTGATCTCGCAGCGCCTCTGTCGGAGGCTGTGCACCGACTGCAAGCAGCCCTACGAAGTCGAGGGGAACCACCTCGCCAGACTGGGCTTCAAGACGATGGAAGGCTCGACCGAGAAAATACCTATCTTCAAGGCGAAGCCGGGGGGCTGCAGCGTCTGCCGGGGGCGGGGTTACAAGGGCCGCATCGGTGTTTTCGAGATCCTCGTCATGAGCGACGAGATCCGGGCCCTGACGCTCAAGCGCGCCTCATCGATGGAGATACGAGAGCAGGCGACCAAGCTCGGCATGGTACCGATGCTCCAGGACGCGCTCGCCAAGATTCTCCAGGGCGTTACGACGGTCGAGGAAGTCCTGAGAGTCGTTGACATCGAGACCGACTGACGCCCGCCGCTTGACTTGCAGAGCGGTCTCGCCATAATTGAGAACATGCGAAGCTACTCGTGGGAACCGCCGATCTACTACTACACCTTCGGTCCGCACCCGCCCGCGCTGCGGGTGGAGCCGCCTTGCCGGATCGAAACGACGACGGCCGACGCCGCCGGCATGGACCGCTACGGTCAGCCGATCCCTCCCGAGAAACGGCACACCGAGCCAGGCACCGAGATGAAATACTCGAATCCGCTCACCGGTCCGTTCTACGTCGAGGGGGCGAAGCCCGGCGACGTGGTCGCAGTAAAGATCGAGGAGATCGCGTTCACCCGGGACTGGGCATACTCGTGCTTCGTCCCCGGTTTCGGGGCGCTCGGCGCCGAGAGCACGATCGCCGGGGCCACCGGCCTTTCGCTCCCCCTCCCGGACTTGCGCTTCGTCTGGAAGCTGGACGCCAAAACGGGTACTGGCGAGATAGACTTGCGCTGGAGTCGGAAACGATCCTTAAAGATCCCGCTCCACCCGTTCCTCGGCTGCATCGGAGTCGCTCCCAAGTGGGGGATGCGCATCGCTTCGCTCGCCCCGGGCGAACACGGCGGCAACATGGACTGCATCGAGACCAAGCCCGGCACGACGATCTACTTGCCCGTCTTCGTCGAGGGAGCGTACCTCTTCGTAGGCGACTGCCACGCTGCCCAGGGGGACGGCGAGTGCTGCGGCGTTGCCCTCGAGACTACCTGTCGCGTGATCCTCACGGTCGGGCTCATCAGCAAGAAGCATATCGGTACCCCTCGGCTGGAGGACGGCGAGTTCATCATGGCCGTCGGCAGTGCGCGCCCGCTCCTCGATGCGTATCGAATCTCCCAAGTCGAGGTGATCCGTTGGCTCGTCGAGGAGTACGGCTTCGAGCAGTGGGAGGCGTTCCAGGTCTTCTCCCAGGTCGGCCGGGTCCGACTGGGCAATGTCGTTGACCCGAACTACAGCGTGGTGAGCAAGTGTCCCAAAGCGATTCTGTAGCCTACCTGGCGCGAGCTCGTTCGCTCCTCGCTCCCGCGGGGGGAGCGGCTTTCGCTGTCGTCCTCCTACTGGCTGCCGGCTGCGTACACCAGAAGCGCCCCTTCCCCATGGCGTCCCAGGGGGAACAAGAAACCTGGGAGCGGTACGTCCGCGAGGCCAACCGGCCCGTCGGCAACCTCTACCTCGACATCCGCCTCGAGAAGGAGGTCGTCAAGTCCAACGAGGACGTGAACCTCGAGGTGAAGCTCTGCAACGTCGGGGCGAAGGACTTGTACATCCCGTTCGACCTCGCCCGGAACCCGCTGAAACTGTGTGTCTTTGACCCGGACAATACCACCTTCGTCTACAAGTCGGCCGAAACTCGGCCGCCGGTGGGAGAGTTCGTTCCCTATACCCGGATCGCACCGGGGTGCTTCGTGGGCACTCGAATACCGATCCTTTTGAGCCGGAGCAATGTCCCGCCCGGGAGGTACTACGTGATGGTCTCCTATCAGAGCGACACCGAGAGGAGCCTCTTGGCTCCGGAGGTCGAGGGAGTAGAGGTACTCCTCTGGCGGGGGCTCTGTCGTTCGAAGGTGCTCGAACTCAGGATCCAGAAAGGTCGGGCGAAGCGCTGAGAGTACGGGCGTGACCTACGCTCAGTTTACCCTTCCCGAATCAACTCCGTCGGAATCTCCGGCGTGGCACCCCGCTGGGAGCAGACGTAAGCTGCAAGGCGGTTAGCGAACGCATGGATCCGGTCGAGCTCGTCGCCTCGCAGCAGCCCCATAACGAGAGCAGCCGTGAAGGCATCGCCTGCACCGACGCTATCTACAACTTCGACCCGGAAGCCCGGATGTGTCGAGCTTCGTTCGGGAGTGTAGAGAATGCTTCCTTTTTCGCCCTTCGTCAGGGCGACGAGGCACAGTCCGTAGCGGGCCGTCAACTGCTCCAGCACGCTGGTCTCCGATCCCTTCAACCCCAGCAGAGCGGCGACGACGGGAAGTTCGTCGTCGTTCAGCTTCAGCACCTTCGAAAGCTTCAGCGAATCCTCGACGATCTGCCTGCTGTAGCACTTCTGTCGCAGGTTGATGTCGAAGACACGGAGGCAGTCGGCCCGTGTCGCCCGCAGGAACCGCCGGATCGTGTTGCGGGACACGCTCGAACGCTGGCAGAGCGAGCCGAAGCAGACAGCATCGGTGCGCCTGGCCAAGTCGAGTAGAGCGGGCGTAGTCGGAATGAAATCCCACGCCACGTCTTCCTGGATGATGAAGTTCGGCTTGCCGTTGGCGTCCAACTCGACGTCCACGGTTCCCGTCGGGTGGGTCCGGTCGAAGGCGATATAGCGCTGATCCAGCTTCAGGCTGGCCAGCCGCTCCGTGATTTCCCGCCCGAGTTCGTCGCTCCCCACGCAACTGGCGACGTAGCTGTTTGCTCCGAGCATGAAGGCATGGTAAGCAAAGTTAGCCGGTGCCCCGCCAAGTTGTTTTCCTCCGGGCAGCCGGTCCCAGAGGATCTCTCCAAGCCCGACGACAATCAATTTGCGCGTGCCCGCACACATCGCTTCTACCTCCTGAGGATGCACGCAGTCTCTCATGATCGCATAGCCCGTGCCAGCCTCCGACCAAGTGCCTCCCTGCCCCGGCCGCTGGTCGGTGAGGACTCCTGCGGCCGCTCTTCGAGGTGAGCCGGTGGGGCTTCGACCAGTCCATAGAACGAACCTGCCGCGTCCCTAACGGCCTCTGGCTCCGCCGATGGACTCTACCGCACTCCCCGCGAGGTCGCACTTGCCATTGTACCAGAGCATCCAACCTGAGTGGCCGTAGGCGGCCGTCGGTGCGAAGAGGTGTGTCGCGTCGAACTTCCCGGGGCCACCGAGGTCGAGTATCAGACTGTCCGGACCGAGGTCCCACCGCAGCCCGTCGGAGCTTGTCGTCATGCCGATTCGCGAATGACCGTCGGCGCCCACGCAATTCGTGAAGCCGAAGTAGCGCCCCTCGTGTTTGACGACCATCAGCGTACAGACAGCCCTGCCAAGCCAGCTCGAATCGCCGCGGGGGACCACGATGGGATTGGCTTTGCACTTTGTCCAGTGTCGGCCGTCCGGACTGGTTGCGTAGCCGATGGCCTTCGGCTCCGGCCAACCCGCCCCGGCGGTTACCTCGCCGGCCGAGTACCACATCTTCCACACCCGCTCGTCCTCGTCGTAGATTGCGTCAGGGCACCAAAGCTTTCCTTCCTCCCAAGGTTCATCCGCTTTCAGCACCGGACCTTCATCCTCGAATGGTCCCTCGGGACGAGCGGAGGTCTGGAGATGAACGTCCGAGCCTGTCCCCCCGATTGTGAGAAACATGTGCCACCTGCCGTCGCAATAGACGACCGTCGCCCGGTGCCCCTCCTCGTTGACAGGCGCCTGTGCCTTCGCCCAGTGGATACCGTCCCGACTCTCGGCATAGAAAATGCGCCACGGCTTCTTCCCCGCACCCGTGTACCACAGGTGGTATATACCCTCGCGGTAAACCACCGTCGGATCCGCGGTCCACGCTTCCCATGTCCCGGCCACACCGGGCAGGACGGGGTTCTCCGGGAACTTCGTCCAGATCAGTCGCACCGCCATAGGCACCTCCTTGCCGAACGGAGAGCTCGCATCTGCCGCTCGACAGCACTATCATACTCCAGGACACTTGGGCGATAAACAGCGATACCGCTCTGCCACCGGGCCACACTGGCGTTTGTCGCACAATCGGGCCTGGTGGCGGCCGTCCGCCCCATGACGGGACGTCGCTCGGATGCTTTGCCAGCCGCAACTCGAGTATCATTGAACTGTGTGGAGATGACAGCGTCAGACGGGAGATGGGAGTGCGTCACCTGTGGGTACGTCTATGATCCGGACGTAGGGGACCCCGATGTCGGCATCGCACCGGGGACGCCGTTCGACGAGCTGCCCGTGGATTGGGTCTGCCCGGTCTGCGGGACAGGGAAGGACGGGTTCGTCCCGCTTCGGGGGCGGTGACTTTGCACCAGCACCCGCCATCGAGGGGCTGTTTGCACCGGAGTGCAGAAGCGTAGATGATTCCATGTATGGTTATGACTCGTGCCAGGAGGAGCTCGAGGTGAGGGGATCTGGAGCGCGCTGGATACTCGTTGGCTACTTGCTGGTGGCCCTATTGCCATGCCTGCAGGCTGCGGAAAGGAAGGTGGTACTGCTGGCTGTGAGCAAGGGCGTTATGCCCGACTCGGTACCGCAGGGCACACAGGCATCGCTTGACGAAAAGGCAGAACTGGACGGCGTCTGTCTCAAGGTCGTCTTCCCAAAGGACACGTGGTTCGCCGACTCGAACCTCAAGATCAAGGACTGGCGAGGTTACACGGCCTTGCGGTTCACGGCCTTCAACCCCGGGAAGAAGCCGGTCGGCCTGGGCATGACGATCAAACACCAGGGTTCCACGAACTACGACACCCGCGTGGACCGCGAGTTCGCCCTGGCTGTCGGGAAGAACGAGATTGACATCCCGCTCACCGGTAGCGCGAAGAACAACGGAACGCCGGCTGACCTCTCCGTCGTACGCATCCTTACATTCGGTTGCGCCGACGAGGCGACCATCCTCTTTGGAGATTTCTTCCTCGAGACAAAGGAGTAGTGTCCGCGGATTGTGCAGAAGTGTAAGGAGGTTGACTCATGAGGACATGGAGCATCGTACTGGTTCTCTCAGCCGCCGGACTGTGCGCCACACCGGCGGAGACGCTCTTCGAAGAGCAGTTGAACACGCTCACCAACCAGGATGTCAAGAGCACGATCAAGATTCTCAGACGGCTCAACAAGTTCTTCCTCCTCGATCACGAGGAGCAGACACCGGCCCCAACGCCGACCGAGGCTCAAAGGCAGCACGGCTACATCCTCTTCACCCGCAACTACCTGGAAGAGGTCTACTACAATACGAACCCGCGCCCTCACGAGATCAAGAACGCTCTCAAGCTCTTTGCCACGCCGGGGGAATACGAGCCGGTGAGTTTTGCGGTCTGGCCCATCGAGGAGCTAAAGGGGGCGACCGTGGCGGCGGCTGACCTGCACGGTCCGCAGAACGCGCTTCTGCCGAAGACGGCACTCGACATCCGGGTCACACGTCAGCTCGCCCGCGGTATCAAGCCTTTCATGTACATGGTCGGCCCCGAAGCCCTCGAACCGCTCACGAGTGTCAACATCCCCGCGGGGCGGACGACGCAATTCTGGATCACCGTCAAGGTCCCGGCAGATCAAGCACCGGGGGAGTACAAAGGGATTCTCGAGTTCCGTCCCGACAACAAGCCGGCGTCGGAGGTCGAGCTGACCGTGGTCGTCCTGCCCTTCAAGCTGTTGGAGGATCCGGGGATGAACTTCGGCTGGTACTACGGCGGCAATCCACAGACCCTCCGCCGCGAGCTCGAGGATATGCGTGCGCACGGTTGTACGACGCTTACGATCCCCGAACCGCAGATCAAGAAAGTGACGCCCGACGGCCAAGTCGAGGTGGACTTCACCGTCTGGGAACAGTACCGCAAGCTCTGCACTGAGACCGGACTGAACGGCACGAAGCAGACGGGCATCGGCGGGATCACAGGAGCCATCGTCCAGCAGGGGATCAAGGAACTCGGCCCTGGTTTCGACCTGCCGTTCGTCGCAGTCCTGAGAAAGTACAAGGAGTGGCTCGATGCACATCCCGACTTCAAGGTTGTCTTCGTCATCTACGACGAGCCGCGAGAGAGCCTGCAAAACGCCTGGAACCGGAACTACGACCAGACGATGGCCTATATCAAGCTTTGTCGTCAGGTGCCGGGGGTCCTCGTCTCCGTCAACCCCATGGGCGATCAGAACGGCGACAAGGACTACTCCAACTTCGCCGAGGCGGTGGATGTATTGAATACTCATGCCTGGGAAGGTTCGAAGAAATTGATAGACCGGACGAAGAAAGCCGGGAAGGAGCTGTGGGTGTACAATAACGGCCAATCACGATTGACGTGGGGCTTCGGTCCATGGAAGCTCGGTGCGAGGGGGGAGTGGGAGTGGATGTATCCGGGGGGCGCCAGCCCCGACGCCTACTGCCCGATCCCTGTCGGCGGCTACGAGAACGAAGGCGAAAGCGCGACAGGCCGGTTCCCCGTGTACGGTTTCCCGGATCGCATCGTTCCCACGCCGCGTTACGAGTGGTGCCGGGAGGGGACCGACGACTACAAGTACGTTTACACTCTCGAGCGGAAGCTCAAGAATGTCAAGTCACCGGAGGTGCGCGCTTACGCCGAGGACCTTCTCGAGGAGATCGCCGGCGTAATCCCGATGTACCCGGCCGCCGGCCTCAAAACCGGCGCCGAGGTCGCTAAATCGGGAGACCCCGCTCAATTGTTGGCGCTTTTCGACAACTTCCGTTGGCGCATCGCCCTCGCCATCCTCCGGGTAGAGGACGATCTCAAAGGTCTGAAGGCAACGGATGCCGATTCCCTCTACAAGGCATACTCGACCTACAAGTTCGGCGAGATTCCGCCTCGGACGAAGGTGGAGGCGAAGACCGAGAAGGAAGACGACGTCATCCAGGTCGAGAAGACGACGCTCACGCCCGGTGCGAAGATCATCTTCGACTTCGAGACGGACGACTGCCTGAAGCAATTGGAGACCGACCGTTCGAACGAAGCGGAGCCCTTCGATCCAAACGTCATGCCCGCGAAGCGGGTGAAGCGGGCGGCCAGCTTCGGCGAGTACTCGCTCTTCTACGAACCCGTAGAGAAGGGCGGCGGCTTGCACCTCATCAACTTCGACGGGAACTGGGCAGGCTTCGACTTCCTGCGGATTGACTTCTACAACCCGTCGAAGCTGCCCGTGAACGGCTGGGTCACCATCAGCGACGAGGCGACGCGCGTCCCGCCCAACTATCCGGGCGGCCGAGCGATGGGTTTCTACGACGACCGGTACGACTCACAACCCTTCGCCGTGCCTCCAGGGAAGTTCACTTACGAGCTCCGCATCGGCGGGCTCTCGACCAACGGCGGACGACAGATGGACCTCGCAAAGATCAAGAAGATCGCCCTCGGTTGCTGGTCCGACCAGGGGAAGGTGCCGTACTACATTGACTGCATACGGGTCGAGAAGGAAGAGACGAAATAGCATCTCCCCGTCCCACCGCGCGGCGGGCGATCCCTTTCCCAGGCGTACCGGGTCGAATCCGACCGTCGAACCCGCCGGGCCCGATCACGTCCGGCTCGCGCAAGGATGCAGCGACGCCCGGGGCCAGAGAACCGCGATCAATGGTATCGGGCCCGGTGCTGGACTGCTCCTCCGCACGGATTCGAGCACAGGGACGCGTCATGGCTCTCTGGCACCTACCCGCGGGCAAGTCGGATGCTCCGTGCCAACAAGCCAATCACGCGGCCACAGAGCGTTCGTACCCACTGTTCCGCTCCCGTGTCAGCCGTTCCGCTTCTGAGCGGATTCGCATTCCCTCTTGCCACT
>Ga0272448_1007430_pt1 | contig 11602 bp, 9 predicted proteins | sample YNPCB0191_FD_202220 | JGI IMG/M metagenome (GOLD analysis project Ga0272448, IMG submission 202220) | Hot spring sediment microbial communities from Yellowstone National Park, WY, United States - YNP-CB-019-1 | ecosystem: Environmental > Aquatic > Thermal springs > Hot (42-90C) > Sediment... | reverse complement strand
TGTGCATACTGTTCAATGTAGGTTCTCCTTGGTTACTGTTTTTTTCAGAATCTAGTTTACCAGGAAGAACCTACAACATTATAGGAAGCTGAGTGACCTGTCCACCGTAGCTTTAGCGAAGGTGGAAGCGAAGGATCTCGTCGTAGATACAGCAAGATTCTTTTGCAAAGCCTTTGAATCACACCTATTACATTACCTTGGTCGAGTGCTAGATTGGTTGAGTCGTTGTTTCCACGAGGAGATTCTGCGCGTTCGATGCTCTGTGCCGTGCACTTACAGCGCAAAGGTAGAGGAAATGAAACTGCATCCATGCAAGTACGAATGTAAGCTGTACACGGTGCCGCGGCCCTTGAAGAACGTCTACACCGCCGTACAGCAGGGATGCTACAAGTATGTACAGTATGAGAAATCTCGTCGCACTGCTCCTTTTCCATAGATACCAGCCTCCGACAATCGCGGGTATCAGGTGCAGCCAGTGAAGACAAGCGGGCAATATGAGAAACCCGTACTTTTGATCGAGTCCCCACGGCCTTGGCGTCAAAGCAAATCTTACCAATCCGCCAATGCATTTCATCGGGTTCAGCACACTCGATAGTTGGGAGGAAAGCCCCGGCATCTTCATTCCGACCAGTCCAGCAAGTAAGATTCCTCCCCCCAGCATTATATACCTGGTCTTTCCACTTACATTCGAAGTTATCCAAAGCACAAATACGCCGGTCAATACCAGCGCAACGTATGAACGCAGCCATATCATGATCGAAAGAGTAAGTATCAGTCCTATTGCCGAAAACAGCAACTGTCGGCCGTGGCGAATCATCAATCCAATGCAGAGCATGTAATAGACTATCGCTATTGTGACGGTCAGTACCATTGTGTCTTTCAGGTTGCAGATAGATGACCATGCGAGAACATCCCAATGCAGCATGAAAAACACCGCTAGATACTGACAATAATTACGTTTGAATCCGGCAATCATGCCGATCGAATACATGTAGTATCCGCCGATTGCAGTCAAACCGACATTTAAGAAAACCGGAGCATAGTAAAAACTTCCGAAGAGGCTTTCTGCCAGGAAATTCCACCATCCATACATGATATGCGTGCCGTGTGAGAGCGAGAAAAGCGTTCCCATCCCGATCTTCGAGAAAAAGATCGTAAACGGATGAAATTGTTTGCTGATCAACTCCTGCCCGACGTAAAGATAATACTGGTCGTCGGAGAAGGTCCATTTTCCATCATAGAAAAAGGCAAAGTACACAAGAGGAAATCCGGCTTTTATGAAAGCCGTCCAAAACGCAATCCTGATCGGCAGGAATTTCCTTGCGAACACAAAGACCATAACAGCAGCGATGAATGCCGCAAACAACAAATTGTCGGTTAAGCCGAAAGACACAATACTTCCTCCGTTTGCTCAACCATCTTGTTCAAGCTGAAATTCTCGATTATTCTTGACCTGGCATTCAATCCCAGTTCCGTTCGGTTTGTCTGTGACAGTTCGAGCCAGCCGTGTGCCAATGCTTCAGGATTCCTTGCGGGTACTGAAAGACCCGTATCGGATACTATTTTTGCTGAATCCCCTACGTCGGTTACAACACAGGGTATCCCGCACGACATGGCTTCTCCTATCACGTTTGAAAAGCTTTCTCCGTATGAGGAGGATGTAAGTATGTCGAGCGCGTTGTAAACGGCGCGCATGTCTGTTGTCGGATCAACCCAGAGAAGTTTAGAAGATACTCCCAGGTTCTCGGCCAATTCCCGCATCTTCTTCACGTAATCGTCCTGTCCCCCTCCGACACAGACAAACCGCATCGAACTATTGTGCCGGGAAGCGATCTGGGCGGCTTTGATGAAGGTTTCGTGATCCTTCATAGGATCGATTCTGCCGACAATGCCGATTACCATCTGATCGGAGGTAAAACCCCATTCTTTTCGCATCTTCAAGCCTTCATCAGGGCTGGGTCGGAATTCGTTCGTATCGATCCCGTTGTTGATCACCATCAATCTTTCTTTTGGAAACCCCCGCATGATTGCAAAATCACGACCGGCATCCGAATTGGTAATCACGAGTTCTGCTCGATGAGAAAGAATTCGTTCTATTCCAAAAAGCCATTTTTCCAAGTAATTATAGCGGTCAAGGTCCATATATCCGGATCGTACGCCCCAGATTATACGAGTCTTTGGAAAGAAAGGCTTTATTATGGCGGAAAGTGCGTTCGAAGTGTTCAAATACCCATGCAGGATATCCGGTTTGATAGTTTTCAGCGTTCGATGCAATCTAAGTAGAAAACCGAACAGATCGAAACGGCCTTGCTTGTTCAGCGAGATATGAGTGATGCCGGGAATCCCGGATATCTGCTCGCTGAATCTTCCTCCGGGATAAAAGGTAATCACGAATACTTGATGACCTTTCATCACCAATCCTGCGGCAAGTTTGACAAGTTGCCTTTGTGCACCGCCATCATTCAATTGTCTGATCAGGAAGCAGATTCTCATTAGCCGAAAGCTCCAAGGAGATGTTTCATTCCCCGTTTTAATTTTGAAGTGCAAAGAAAACCTTTTGAGCATGCATGATCCCACGATACGCTTCGTCTGCTTGCATATCGATCGGCAACGGCATGGAAAGAAGTAATGTGGTTTGCATACTCTTTTATATTCTTACGGAAATTGTCCAGGTCGTTCTGCACCCAGCTATTGATGTGATAGCAAACCGTCCAGACTCCGAAACTCATTCTTCTAAAACCCCAAAGCTGCTGTGGTACCCAAAACATGTCATTTATGTCGGTATGAGGATAAAAGAAGAATCCATCGCTTAATCGAGATATGCCATGGTTCTTCAATGCTTTGATCGTCATCTGATCGAATGAATGGGCTGGAGCGATCCAAAGATCGGGCCTGATCCCATTTTCTCCGAATATCTTCGCTCCGGTAGATATCTTTGCTTCTTGAACTTCGTACGGCAAACCTGCAAACTCGCTGCGGGTGTTCAAGCCTACCAGTCCTGAGTCACAGGTTACGTACTTATGCTGATATCCGTGCAAAGCAATGCTCCATCCTTGACCCTGCCATTGGCGCACTTTATCCCAAAACTGCGGATCGGGTTTTCCGACCATTAGCTTGGGATCATGGTTGTCGGGCACGACTGCCAGCAAAGGCTTAATATCATGCTCGATGAGTGTCGATTCAACTTCACTCCATACATCCCAGTTCATAGTTGGGCACAAGTCATCAAATCGTACAAGGTATTGTGCGCTCATAGTCTGGTTACTCCGGCTTTCTTGAATACAACTTTATAGCTTGTTTCCGATAAGTTTTCAGCTTTTATGTCTTCGATCTTAAAACGCTTGAACAAGCCTTCTATTCGCTCGCGAGGCGGGTATGGATGTCCGATTTTCAAATAGAAATACTTGTTTGCTGCATACACTAAATTGCGAAGCGTGCCGCGATTCTTCTCGTACTCAGGTATACTGCAAGTGATAAAACACATACCACCCGGCTTTATCAGACTATAAACGAGTTTTGCGAAACTCCGATCATTCATGCAGTAATACCATGCTTGCTTTATGAAAACCAGGTCGAACGGTTCTGATCCGAACTTTCGTGCTTCTTCAAGGTATCCCAGAGAAATCTGCACTTCCACTCCAGCGTTTCTCGCTCCTTCGTTCAGTACCTGCATATAAGTCCGGCTTATGTCGTGCCAGACCACTTGCGCCCCACGTTTGGCAAACCCAACGCTGAAATGTCCCGGGCCGCCCCCTAAGTCGAGTATTCTTTTTCCGGCCAATCCTCCAACATACTTTTCAACTTCGTTAATCAAAGTTTCGTTGTCAGCCTGCCATGCAGTCTCCGCATAGTAGGCAGCATGATCCGACGGTACCGGGTCGTATCCCCTTTCAACCTTGTGCAGTTTGCTGTGAAGATAATTGATCATTGAAAAGGCTCTCGTTTCTTCCTTGCAACAAGGAGCACATTTTCATAGAAAAGATCTGTTATATCCAAGCAATCGATTATCGATGCCGAAAGGTTCGTCGCAAAACAAAACGCCATCCATACCGGCAGCAAAGGAGCGCGGAGAAGGCGCAGTAATCGACTGCTGTTAATCCTTGTGTTGATCCAATTCAGCCAAAGCGTGCCGAGCGTCGTTCCGGCTTTGCCCAGGGTTTCGACGGCAACTATCTCATAGCGTTCTTCAAAGGTTGCCTTCAGACCTGTTTTGGTAAAACGCCAATAATCATCAGCGACATCGTGCTCATTGTACGCAAACGGCACGCTGAAAAGGAGTATTCCTCCGGGCTTTAAGACTCTAAAGATTTCACTAAAGAGTAGTTCAAAGCTCTTGGCATACTGAGCTACCTGTGTGCAGATAACGGCATCGTATTGATCGCTTGGGATATCCCATGGTGCATTCGGCTCGACCACGATATCGACCGAAGGCCCGCTGAAAATATCCAGACCCGTATAAGTCAAAGCATTCTTGAAGAAGCTTCGATACGGTTTGTCACCGCAGCCGATATCTAATATGCTTCCCTCGAGCAATGGCGCATTGCGCTCCAAAGATTCTCGCAGTGCTTTCTTGCTCAGCCATTGGAAGTGCCATGGGTGTACGAAAGGATGTTTTCCGCACACAGCGCTGTAAAGTGAGTCATATGCTTTTCCAAGTCTACTCTTCGACGAATTCAATGTTCAAGCCTCCACGCACACGGGCAAATTCTTCTCGGAATTTTTGAGCGATCTGTCGATAATTACATCCCATGCCGAAATAGCTCGTTCAAATGAAAATCTTTCTACTACTTCAACAGCCCGTTCTCCCATTCTTTTTCTCTCTTCGAGATTGTTCATCAAATGATCGAGCGCTGAGGCCATGGCGGTAATATCTTTGTTGGGAACGAGTATTCCATCGATTCCGTTTCTGATGATTTCCGAAGGACCGCTCGGACAATCGAAGCTAACGGCAGGGAGTCCGTGAGCCATCCCTTCGCACAAAGCGTTTGGAAACCCTTCGAAAAACGAAGGCATTGCAAATATGCCTGCTTTGTATAAGATAGGCGAGATATCGGTCATATTTCCGGGAAGGATGACTTTATCGGCGATGCCCAAATCTTCTGCCAACGCTTCAAGGTTGTTGCGTTCCTTGCCTTCACCCAAAACTACCAGATTCCATTCAGGATGCTTGTTTGCGCATTCGGCAAAGGCACGGATCAACAAATCAAACCCTTTATGCCACGTCAATCGTCCTACTCCAACCACTGCTTCTCCATCCCAGGTGATCGCAGATGCGGTTTCTCCTCTTGCAGGAGGTTTGCTCACGGGATTGTGTATTACCTCGATGGATGTTCCTTTGAACATTTCACAAGCCCACGGTTTCAGCCCTTCGGTTTGCACCATCACCGCTTCTGCCTTTGGATAAAGCGTTTTTCTAAGATACTCCCAAAACGAGCCAATACTTCGGACTCTGGGGTCGGTTCGCTCCGAGACGATCACCGGAATGCCGGTCAATCTTGTCGCAAGTAGAACCAGAATATTCGTAGTATCCAGGAAACTTATCACTATGTCGGGCTTCGAAGAGATAATCGCTTTCCGCAAAGATTCTATGCGCTTGATATTCGATAAGGTTGCATCCAGGAAACTAGTTGAAGGCTTGAGCAGGCTTAGAGGTACGACTTTCACCTTGTCGTTCAAGTCGTAAAAGCCTTCTGCTTTTGAATCCAGAGTGATAATTGTAAGCTGATCTCCGTTGGCAGCCCAGTATCCCGCCAGCGAAGTCATTACTCGTTCTGCGCCGCCGCACCCAAGAGAAGAGATAACCATTGTGATTCTACGGTGCTTGCTTGCCCGGGGGCGGAAGTTATTGTTGTTTTTAAAGAAAGCCGACATTTTCTACGATTCTCCGAATCTCAAGCGATTTATTTGGGAATCGCAGTTTGCCTCGATCGATCTGCTCCTCAGGAAGCACAACGCCCAAAGTATTATCGCAATGTTGAATGTCAGTCCCACGATACTGTAGGCAATTACCGCAGTCAAAGCATTGAAGTATATTCCGCCGATTATGAGAGCAAGCGATCGGAATACGAGAAGGCAGATATCTTGTATCAGCAGGACATGCTGCTTTCTGTATATTTGGGCGTAAACATAAGCGGGAAAGTTGATGAAGTTTATGCACAGCCATACGACCAGCCATCGAGCGTACACTCCTGCGTTGAGCCATCTGACTCCAAGCGCAAAGGCGAAAATCTTTGGGGCAAAAATGATGAGCGCGACGGTTGGTACCAGCGCCAGCCCGAACATAGCCGCCGTGGTTCGGATAAACAATTTCAAATCGCTTCCGCCGGAGTTGTGAACTTCACATGCTTTCTGGTAAAAAACTTGTTTTGTGGAAGTAAGGACGATGTTCACAGGCACCTGGATGACTCTTAAAGCAAGAGCATAATATCCGAGCACTGCTACTCCGAAATAGTGCGCCAAAAGAAGCATCGGAAGGTTCTGCGAGACGGAACTAAGCAACGATTGTGTTCCGCTATACACAGGAAAATCGGAATACTCTCTTGCGACTTTCCGAATCCTTGAGAAGCTGATGCTTCTTACTATGCAGGGAGCATCTTTCTTGATCAAATTGGAAAGTAGTATAAGAATGGAGACTAAGTCTCCGATAATGTATCCGGCGATAAGTCCAAGCGGTCCGAATCCTTCCAATCCCGCCAAGTACTGCGCCGAGTTGCCCGCAACTCCCTTGAAGCCCTGTGAGGCGGATATATTGCGAAAGTGTTTTCTTCGGGTAGACCATATCTTTAAGGTTTCATACATTCCTGTGACAAGTATCGAAATAGGAACTAGCTTGAGGAATCGAACCAGGGAAGGAGTCCCAAGTAATGAGGCTATATTCTTGCCGAAAAGCCACATGATTACGGCAGCAAGCAGGGCAACTGTAGATACGGAAGTAATTGATAAAGCCAGAAGGTTTGCAGCTCTTTTCTCGGTCCTCGGAAGCATGATGGCTTGATCATATTCAAGGGTGGAGATAACTCCGAAAATAGATGTTATGGAAGCGAATGCGCCGTAAATGCCGAATGCCGCAGGATCGTAAATCCGCAGCAGTAACGGCGCAGCACTTATAGAAATGACTTGGGCCAGGGTAGTGCCGGACATCAAAAGAAGCACGTTTTTCACAAACGCGCTTTTTGCCCGGTTTCTTACTCTATGTAGAATATCGGCATAATCGGTCATGGATAACTCACATCCTTCAATCGCCGCAAAGCGTCTTCAGCTTGCGGAAACTGTATGTCGTGAGGCATTGCTTTCAGGCTGCACTTGAAGCTCATATTCCGTCTTCCGGTTTCTTCTGATTACGATCATCTCAAGGGCGATTATAAGGGCAAGCAGGGCACAGACGGCACTCGTTGTCTTCTTGCGTGGAAAGACTGCTTCGTGAATAGGCACGGCTCTTTCGATGATCTCATAATCTCCGTCTTCTCCGATTTGAGGTAGTGCGGCAAGTTGGTACTGTTCGCACAAAACAGCATAAGCCTTTTCGAGCGTATCCCGTTTTCTCTGAAGAGCAACAAATTTCCTGGCTATCTCAGGATAACCGGCCAATTGATTCTGTAATTTCGACAGTTGAGAGCCTAACACCTTCAAGCTCGAAAGTTGAGCGTTTCTTTGCACCCGCAGCTTGACGAGCTCATCAGGATCGACTTCACCGGATAGTTGGCTTTGTAAAGCGGAAAGCGAGGCATCGAGGGTATTCTTTTGTGCTTCCAAGTCTCTGATTTGAGCGATAATCCCTTTTGCATCATCGTCCACTGACCAGGTTTTGTATTTATCTTGAAAGGCTTTGGTTTCTATCCCCAGGTTTTCGAGTTGGCGTTCGGTTTTTTGCATCTGAGATGAAATAAAGGTGACATCTTTCCTCGAATGTTTTGTAAAAAGCCTTCCAACTGCGTCGAGTGACAAGTTGATGAATTTTGCTGCAAGGTTCGGGTCGCGCAGCCTGCATGTTATAGTAATCATCCTCGATGGATCATCTCTTTGAAAGCTTAGCGGCATATCCGGGTTAGGTTTATCCAAGCCCAGCTTTGAGATTTCAACAGTGCTAAGTTGTTTGCATACCAGATCTCGAAGAGGTCTGCTCTTAAGCAGACCGATAATGTAGCTGCATTGGGCTACTTGGTCGTCCATCAACATCGCTGCCGCACTGCTCTTGGTCGGCTGCTTTACTTTCACAAATACAACCGCGTCCGATTCATACTGTTTTGGCAGCACCATTCCCAGGAAAAAACCAAATACTCCGCCCAGCATCGTGATAGCCAACAAGAGTTTCCAGTTCTTTCCAACGATGCCGAACAGCCTGCGCATGTCGGACGGCAAGTCTTCGTTTGTGCGGCTATTATTCTTTTCTCGAATGGATACAACGTTCATATCATAACCTTGTCAATACGAATATACTGCTCATAATATCGCTAATTATCTTGGTAACGGAATTTGCATTCTGCAGCTTACTTGCAGAGTCTACGAGCTTTGCCGTCGGTACGACAATGGTGTCACCGGGCATGACTTCTTTGACGTTGCTCATATTGAACGATTCGCAATTTGCATGCACCACGGTGGTATATCTTTGGGCTGCATCCGGCATAAATCCGCCTGCCTTCTGAAGGTAGAATCGAGGATTCTTTCCAGGTTCACACACATAAGTGCCGGGATTCATTACTGCTCCGACAACTGTGACGACCGGCGAAATCTTCGGCACTACAATACAATCTCCATCCATCAATTCCAGATTATGCGGCGAATCCGGATCGCTCAATGCCTTTTTGAAGTCCAAAGAGATTCGCACGGACTTGACCGCGGATTCGGCAGACGAACCGTTTGCTTCCACCAGGGTCTGCTTTTCGATAGTCTTTTGCACATCGTTCGCATTGAATGTTTTTACATCCGCTTGCACAGGGTCGCTTTTTGCCGCATCATTTGAACCGACAAGGTTTTGCGGAACGCTGATCCCCATTCGTGCAAACTGGGAAACGAACTCTTTGTCCGATAAAGCTTTCATCTTTGTCAGAATTGCGCCGACTTCAGTTACGCGTTGACTATCATCAAAGGAATCCTTCTTTCGCAAGAGAAGCATCCCTTGCGTATCGGCTGTATCGGTGATCCCTCCTGCTTTCTTGATAACATCGGAAATGCGCAGATGCCGACTTGTCAAAGCATAAGGGCCGGGATGGTTTACCTGTCCCATCAGAATTATGCTCCCGGGTCTCAAGACAGCCGTGTTTATGCTCGGTATGTTTATACAATCCCGGTCAGCAAGCACCGGATCAGGCTCAACTCTTCCATGCGATGAATCGATGCGTACGGGAGTAGTTTGGACTGCACCGGATTGCGTCACTCTTACCACTTCAGCTGCGTCGCTTGCAGTCGGCAGAAGACCTCCCGCTGCGAACAACACATCGCTGAGCTTCATATTCGCCTTTCTCGGATACTCACCCGGCCTTTGAACGGATCCCTGCACAGTAACAGTGCGATCTTTCCACATAACCTCATCGAAGGAATAAACGGTAAGCTTATCCCGGTCTTCAAGGAGTAGATTTGCTTCGGAATCACCGTTCAGTGCAGCCTGCAAATCAACGTTGATCAACTCCTCGGAGTTGTCCGCTTTCTTTCGAGAAATCTCGGCGCGTTGGAGGTAAGTCTCCGGAAGCACACCGCCTGCTCCGGCAATTGCATCAGCAATTTTCATGCCGATGCGCCGATTATATGATCCTGGTTTTGCCACCGCCCCTGCGACCATTATCACTCGCGGACGGAATACTACTTGCTCGGGCTCATAAAGCACCACTCGATCGAGCTTTTTTAGGGAAATATCGTTCGATTCATCACCTTTCAATGCCTTTTCCAGGTTGAAGGTGATGATTTGAGTGCCTTTGTATGTATCCAGCCGGAGAATGTCGGCTCTCGCTCCGTATACCTCTTTGTCTTGTGCAAGACCTCTTGCCAGACTTATCAAATCCGAAATTCGCATTCCATCATGGTAGCCGTACAATCCTGGAGCGTTTAATGGTCCTTCTATCGAAATCCTGTTTGTCTTATCTTCTCTGGTAGGTGTGACCGTTATCTGATCCCCAGGCTGCAGCAAAAACGTGGATGCTCCTTTTGAACCTTGTGTCGGGGCATTTAGCAGCACCTGGTATTCTCCGTTAACTACTCTTTCAACAGTGACGGTTTGCGTATAGCTCGAAGGTTTGGATCCTCCGGCTAATTTCAAAGCTTGCTGGAGGGTAAGAGGGAAATTCGGCTCGTATCTGCCCGGTCTTGTTACTTCCCCTCCTATGCTGATCGTGCTGCCTACGGTGGGGACAAATATCGAATCTCCATCGCTCAAAGGATAATCCTGAGCTTTACTCCCGTTGAAGAAAAAGTCATACAGATCGATTTCCTGCTTATCGTTGTTGCTGTGAATGATGTTTATATGCCTGAATGTAGCGGATTGAGTAGTCCCACCGGCTTTGTAAAGAGCTGAAAGAACCGTCGCCGTACCCTGCAAGCTGTATGTGCCAGGGCGTGCTACTTCTCCCGATATCTGTACAACAATCTTTGAAAGGGCTTCAACGGAGATGTCGATCGTTATCTGCTTGAATTGACTTTTAACTTGTGTTGCAATGATCGATTTGGCTTCCGACAAAGCCATACCTGCGACTTTGACTTTGCCTATTGCCGGAACGAGGATTTTGCCGTCGTCACCCACGACCTTTTCGTAAATCCTCTGCCCTCCGAGTGAGCCGAACCAGTAAATGGTGATTTTGTCTCCGGGTCGCAGTTTGTACCGCGCAGGAACTGATTTGGTATCGACTTCTTCATTGACTATGGCATTTTTGAAGAACGACAGACCGAAAACATCCAGCATGGAAGGTGAACGCTGCTTCAATGATTCCAGCGATTGATCGACAATACGCAACCGGTTTTCGTAGTCGGAGAAGCGTATCTTCGTCAAAGGGTCGGTCGAGGGACTGTCGAGTTGCTGCAGTTGTTGTCGTATCAAGACCAGTTTGCGATCTATAAGACTTATGTCTTCGCTTCGGGGCTCGGTGATGCTTCGGCGCATCTGGTTGACAGTGTTCTCCAAATCAGTAATGGTCGTATCGAATTCCGCAATTTGCTTTTGGAGTTCGACGTTGCTTGTTACCAACTTTTGTTCGACCGGAGCTTTGTCAGGAGCGGCCGTCACAGGTTGCACGGTAAGCTTTTCCTGGTTATCCCCAGATTGAAATACGGGTGAAGCAAGAACCGATGAGGTAAAGAGAATCAAGCAGAGTAGGAGAATGTTTCCGATGAATCGAAAGTTGTTGGATGTATTCCACCATCTGGAATCCGACGATTGGTTTTGTTCCATTTGAACTTATTCCTCCGACCGGAACTGATCAGGTTCCGGAAATATCGAGTGATTGAACTAAAGATTAAATTGTATCTACTACTCGACCAAAAGAGTTGTACGATGTGTCATCCTACTCTAATATTGTCAAGTGCTTTCCTGGTAGATTGGACGGCGATTAAGTTTAGGGTGGCCACTTTTGATAATCCAGACGAGCGGAAGCTGCTGCTCAAGTTCGGGCAGTTTAGT
>Ga0272448_1007428_pt1 | contig 11603 bp, 9 predicted proteins | sample YNPCB0191_FD_202220 | JGI IMG/M metagenome (GOLD analysis project Ga0272448, IMG submission 202220) | Hot spring sediment microbial communities from Yellowstone National Park, WY, United States - YNP-CB-019-1 | ecosystem: Environmental > Aquatic > Thermal springs > Hot (42-90C) > Sediment... | reverse complement strand
TTCATCAGCCTCACCACGTTCTACATCTACGCCTCAGCGCCAGAGGTTGTCTACGCGGAGTACGCCACCAAGGGGATCTACGCTCCAGTGATAATCTTCGGACTGTTGGGAATGGTTTTCTTATTTATATCAATGTACTTCTTCAAGAAACACCTGGAGGAGTAGTGATGAAGTACATCTACCCCCTCTACTTCTACTGCGCCCACTGCTGCGTCTGGTTTGAGAGGAGTGAAGTAAACCACTACAGGTGCCCAATCTGCAACAAACAAGTCAGGGCGTCAAACCGCGGGAAGCCGAGGAGAGAAAGACTGGAGTGTGAAGTTTGTGATTAAGTTTGATATTTTATCATTTACTCTCGCTCTGCTTTCGGTCATGGTAGCCGCGTACCTCTACGTCGTGGTGCAATTCCAGCTAGCCCTTGTGCCCCTGGTGTTGCTGCTGGCTGGCATGATGTTCTCTTATATCATGTCTCCAGGGGAGGTCGACCAGGAGCTGGAGGAGAGTCTGCAGCAGAAAAACATAATGTACACGGGACTGGCGCTGCTGTGCTTCGCCGTCTTCAGTTTTGTAATTAAGTTTCTCCCGCTCTCGGTACAGAATCTGTCTGTGGTGGATGCGATGCTGCTTGGTGTACTCATGGCTGTGAGCGAGGAGTACTTCTTCAGAGGAGCTATCACTCAGTTCTTCATGACGCGCTTCTCAGAGCCAGTGGCGGTCGTCATGAGTGGAATAATCTTCGCCGCATACCACACAGCGGTCTACGGACAGATGATCACGTCGTTGGTGTACGCGGCTCTGGCTGGAATGGTCTTGTCATACATATTTGTGAAGACGAAGAGCCTGACGCCAACAATTCTAGCGCATATCGCAAACAACATAATTGCGGTGATATGAAAGGTGAGGGACAAATGCGCCTTGAGCAGGGTATTGGAGCAATGTGCATAGCACTTTGTTCTGGCGTGGTTACAGAAGTTACACATTTTGAGTTTTCTACTTTATCCATGCTTTTACTGATGTCTTTAGATCCTTCCACACACAATAGATGTGTAACTTGTGTAACTTGTGTAACCAAACCCTTAAAAACTTGCAAACTCGATGTATATTTTTTGAAAATGAAAAATTGAATATTTACTTCTTATTACTCCTCGTCCATAAAAAGTTTAACTTTTGTAGTAACCTTTTTAAATAAAGCTTTTTATAACCTGTTTTACAGGGGGAAAAAACTTCATGAAAACCAAGGTCTTTAAAGGTTTTAAACTACCCAAAAATGTGTCAGACATACTTGAAGATTTGCTTGAGCTCAACGGACAAACATTCTCGGAGTACGTACGGGGACTAATTTTACAGGATCTTGACAGGCGCTCTGTATTTTCGACACAACTCAAAGCCAAACTTGAGCACACCAAAGCTGAGGCGACTAGTTAATGGACAATCAAGTTCAAATTGTCTTTGATAAAAGCAAAATTTTCGAGCTTAAACCCAAACGCTGTGCCAGGTGCGGAGCGAAACTTGGCAGAGTATGCTGGGGGACAAACCCAGTCACCGGCGAAATTGAGTACATCTGTAAAAAATGCCTTATCAAAGAGGAAGAGGAATTTATTGACTAAAAATTGGAGGAGTTTTGTGTGAAAAAGTTAGACTATGCTCTTAACTACTTGGACAGAGGCATCTCAGTCATCCCTCTTGTGCCAGGGGGGAAGAAGCCCCTAATTTCTTGGGAGGAGTATCAGACTCGTCTCCCAACCAAAGGGGGAGTAATGGCTTGGTTCCAAGACGACAGAACAAACATTGGAGCAGTATGCGGAGCAGTGTCTGGTGGTCTGGTTGCTTTGGACTTTGAGAGCGAGGAGTCTTTTGCAAAATTTTTTGCGCGTGAAAAGATATTAAGTGCAACACTGGTGGTCATGACCCCCCACAATGGAATTCACGTCTGGTTGAGAGAGACTGGAGAAGTACCAAGGCGCTCCATTAGGATCAGCAAAAATCCTCCTCTTGATCTCTTGGGTGAGGGCGGTTATGGTGTACTTCCTCCCTCTGCAATCGATCACTCAAAATGTGATAAGTCCAAGTGTAAGAGTGAGGGGATTAGCAGTTACGAAGTCATTAGCTCGACGACTGATATTATGCCCATGAAAGGGATTTATGAATTTGTCTTGCGCCGATGCAAAGAGCTGGGATGGGATCTTTCAGCTCCAAAGCCAAAGATCGATGAGATCTTGCCAGGCGTCCCCATGGGGATGCGAAATGATGCTTGTTTTCAGTATGCAAGATATCTACTTTTTAAAGTTAAGCTTGACCCAGTCACAACTTTGGCAGAGCTGAAGCGATGGAATGCTTTGAATAATCCCCCTTTGCCGGAGGAGGAGCTTGAAACTGTATGGAAGTCTGCCCAGAAGTATCCCTTCGAGAAGGGAGAGGCAGAGACTAAAAAGTCAGAGTCGGCAAATGAAGATAAGACAGAGCCAAAAACGCAGAAGGCTGAAAATAAAATTACAATGGTTCCTTCTCTGATAACAGATGAATTTATTGCCGAAGAGTGTTGGGACAGGGAGAAAGAAGAGGCTTACTTTCTGGTCAGACGCTTCAGCGGTGATAAGATAGAACGGGTGGACAGGATAAACTACAATGGAACTGAGTATTTTCCTCTCACCAACCCCACACTGAAAAAAGGTCTTGTTTTACTGCCATCCGGCATTGAAGAAGCGACTTTCGCCAAAGTCTTTCAGGAAGCATGCGATCTAGCACTCACAATATACGACGCCGAGGAGGACAAAAAAGAGGAGATTAAGTTTTTAGTTGCAATCGCCATATCTTCATGGTTTTACGACAGGTTTAATTTACAAATCCCTGGTATGGGCGCTTTTGCTCCTATCATAGCACTAAGAGGACCTTCAGGCTCGGGAAAAGACAGACTTCTCAATGCTTTGAGACTGTGTTCATATCGTCCATTTTACAATGTCTCTACGCAGAGGATCCCGTCGCTATACCGCCCAATGGACCAATGGCGTGGGACTTTGTGCCTGTCAGAGATGGACTTCATGAACACGTCTGAGACCTCCGAACTCACGCACTACCTGAACTGCAGATCTTATGGTGTTCCTATCTCAAGACAAAATCCAGACAACCCAAAATATAATGAAGTATTCTACAACTTTGGTCTCACAATTGTGACTCAGAGGAGAGTATGGGATGATAACGCTCTTGAAGATCGGTCCTTGCCATACTACTGTGAGAAGACACAGAAAGAGATACCGTCAGAAGTCCTTGATGAGTGGGTCGAAAGAGGCATGGAGTTGCAGAAGAAGCTGCTGTACTTGCGACTAATGCTGTGGGATAAAGTTGTAATCGACAAGGGGGCGCGAGTGAAGGGCATAAAGGACCATAGACTCACTGCCTCCGTTCTGCCTTTGCTGGCTCTGTCTAAGCTTGAGCCCTCCCTTGGAGTGTTGATAGAGGAGAACATGAAAAAATTAGAAAGAAAACGTCGGGAGGTCAAGGCAATGTCAAAGGATGGGATGGTCATTAACAGACTTTACGAACTGTGGAAGGAAGATCTCGTAGGAGTGCACAATGGAGTAAAGTACATTGCGAAGGAAAGGGAGAGTGTAGAAAGCATAACTGATGAAGAACAGTTTATTTTAGTCCCACTCCAAATTTCCGATCTAGCAGAGGAGTTTAAGTGGTCCACACGAGAAGTGAGAAAAATTTTAAACTCGCTACAACTCCATCCCGACATTGAAAAGCTGCCAAAAGTCATAAAGTTGGACAGAGCATATCGTCCCATCTGGATAGACGAGAAGAGACTAATGAGCAGATTTGAGGAGTTTGTCCCCGACCTGGTTACACAAGTTACACAAGTTACACATCTATTGTGTGTGGACGAGTCCAGAGATACCAGTAAAAGCATGGATAAAGTAGAAAACTCAAAATGTGTAACTTGTGTAACCAAGCCAGAGCAAAGTGCTACACACAATAGAAGTGTAACTAGTGTAACTTCTGTAACCGAACCATCCTTAAAAACCTCAGAAAGGGAGTTGGTATGAAAGTAAGAAGACACCATCTACACAAGTGCTGCTTGACCTGTCGCCACGCCCACCTGCGAAGAGGAGCTTTAGTCTGCAAAGGCTGGGCAGTGCCAAAGAAATTCAGTCAACAAGATGCATGTGATGATTGGCAGCCGAGGTGGTCCAAGTGAGCGAAAACATACTGTTAGTTCTCTTCATCGGGGCGTGCCTGGCAATCTGGCTGGGCATTTATGTTTATGTTCATGCACAGAAGGAGGGAGAAGAGGAATGAACAAAACCCAGCTGATGAAGAAACTCTTAAAACAAAAGGAACGAGATCATCAGAAGACTGAGTTTTTAGAAAAGAGGGTAGGTTCTAACGCCCCAAATGGGCTGTATAATACAGATGGTGTATTATACATCAAAATCAGTTGCAAACTTTATCGGGCTGGACGGACTTATTTGGTCAAGCTCCCCTTATTTGTGGTCAGGGAGTTAAAACTACAACCTGCAGACTTCGTTACGATAACGATTGAGAAGACAAAGGATGGCGAATAATTTGGGTTTTGATATTGGATTCTTATTGGGCTTTGCTAGCAAGCTCCCAGTAGTCTTAGCTGCGCTGAGTTTAGTTTCATTATATGTCTTAATGCGTAAAAATAGACAAAAGCATAAATGGAAGGTGAGTAGTCATGAGTGCGAACACGAACTGGGTGCCACTGGAGAAGCTACCTGAGCCCGAGGATGACTATGAGTACATAATCATAATCAATGGCAAAGGCAAGGTGGTGGACAAGGAGACCTATTTGCGATATTGGAATTTAGCATGGAATCCGCCAGTCAAGAAGATGATGGGCAAAAACATAATCACAACAATAACGTCAAACGACAAAAAAATTGTCGAAGAGCTGGCAAATGAGATATTCAACCGCCCCTGCTACCCATACAAGATTCACGCTCCAGTAGTCACCCAGGATGGGGAGTTCTTTTCTGCCACTGTTATCGTCGCTCCTGAGAGAAAGATCGATTTGAGTCCTGTTGATGTTTTGCCAATGAGACCAAGGAGGGTTAAAAAACGCAGAAAAGCAAACCAAAAGGATTTTATGCAAAACCTGTAGTTCGAGAACGGCGTTACGATCCAACGCCAATAAAAGAGGAGGAGGTTAAAAAGATACTAGAGTATGTCCATGACGGCAAGCATGTCAGTCCCAAGCTCTCCCCTGGCACCCGCAAATTCTTAGCTCAGCGTGACTGTGCTTTAATTGCCATGCTCTGGCTGTTTGGCAAAAGAATTTCAGAAATTTTAAAACTCAGGATAAAAGACGTATGGGAAGAGCATGGTGAACTTCGAGTAAAGTTTACTATCGAGAAGAAAGCCAAGACCTACAAGCTCTGCGAGTGCAAAGCACTGAACTCCAAGACAGCTTCATACTGCAAACAGTGTGGGAGAAGTCTTGAAAACGCTCCCATGAAGACAATAAAAGCAAGCGAGGTCACGGTAGTAAAGCGTAAGTCTCTATTAATTGACCCTGTGTTCAACATAACCTTCTGGCGCGAGGAGTGGCTTAAGCGGGTCAAGGACGTGTCGGCTTTTCTCTTCCCCACGCTGGTCCTACGACACACAGCTACAGGCATGAAAGTTATGATCAATCCATGGAAACCAATATCCAGACAGCGCGCCCACCAGCTCCTGGCAATGTTCGGTCTGTCGCCTCACTTGTTCAGGAGTGCTTTTGCCAAACGACTGCTGCGAAAGACGAAGAATGTCAGACTAGTCCAGTCCGCTGGCGACTGGTCGTCAATATCGTCCCTACTTGAGTACGCACGAAGTCTTGGCGAGACTCCAGAAGATGAGCAGTTCTCTAAGCTTGAGTAGAGATAGTTATATTACATATAGTACTTCTAATAGATATCAGAATCTCTGGATTTACATTTTGCTTAAAAGATTAAATCGGAAATTTTTTATCTGTCAAGGACACATATGGGCAGAAGTATGGGTATAGGTAGGGGTGATGATTTGCTGAAGACACCTTTGCATATAAGTTATATTTTTATACAACTTAAACAAAATTTATATCCAAAGTGTTCAAAAATGGACAAGGAAAAAATCGATTTACACGTTTTGCTGCATGGCGAACTTGCGACTAAGTTTCTCAAAATCAAGATGGCGTCGGGTCTGAAAAACAGCACTGAGGTCATAAGGTACATCATTGCAAACTTTGATCCCACGACAGCAAAAGGGGGGTAGAATATGCGTAAGATTTTTATCATACCCCTGCTGTGCTTGTTATATATATCAATTTTTGCGGTGTCTACTCCTGTACAGGCAGCAGAATCTCCGACCTCCATTATTACTACAATCACGGGACCCCCTGTTATCCTGACCGAGACTTCTGACCGCATCAGTGTAAACTTTACAATGTTTGTTATAGACTTCTTCAAGTCCGGATACGAAACAGTGTACCTGCCGAATGGTACAATTCTTGTATACATACACAATATGGTCTTGCAGTACTACGACGACAAAGTTAAAGACTGGCGTCAGGCTGGTGTTTTTGACTCTGTCACCTGGACCAAGATTGACGACTACCACTACCAAGTCACTAAGTTTTACAAGGACGCTTCAACAAATCCCGTTACGAACTACACGATAACCTACGACATAAGGAGTGATTCGCCGGTTAAAATCACTATCAGGATAGAGAATGGAGCAACTAGGCAGTACAGGCTTCAGTGGAGCCTTGATGGGATCATCTACCAAAACTGGCAAGAGCTGAAGAATGTCGATAACGTCAAGTATCAGTTGTTGTTCGGGGACGAGTCTGTAGATTATGGATTCATAAAAATCAACTGGCAGGACATTTACGAGGAATTCAAGGCTGACACAGTGTCCTACTCCATCTCCACGAGCGCACAGGGAAGGAAGGCTGATATCTACTTTAACTTGGGAACTGTTGAGGCTGGAAGCGTTTTAACTATTGACCCGAGTCTTATTGGAACAAGTGAGATATACACTGCGACTACATATAATGCTCAAAGGAAGATTGTGCGGACAAGCAACGGGACCCTTTACGTAGTTTATCGCAAGCAACTCTCTGGATATTATCAGATTTACGTGGCGAAGAGCACGGACAATGGGGCAACGTGGACAGATGAAACACGCATAAGCACCTACACTGGCATGGAATCATACGACCAATATGATCCTTCCATCGCAGTTGATTCCAATAATTATTTGCATGTGGTTTGGCATGGATGTGCTACAGGATACACGTCATACTATCAGATTTGGTACGTTAAATACACTACTTCATGGAGCACTCCAGTAAGAATAAGCACTTACACTAGCATGGAATCATACCACCAATATTATCCCTCCATTGCAGTCGATTCCAATAATTATTTGCATGTGGTTTGGTATGGAAGTGCTACAGGCTACTCACCATACGCTCAGATCTGGTACGTTAAATATACTACTTCATGGAGCACTCCGGTAAGAATAAGCACTTACACTGGTATGGAATCAAATAACCAACTTTATCCTTCCATCGCAGTTGATTCCAACAATTATTTGCATGTGGTTTGGTATGGATATGCTACAGGGTACACGTCATACACTCAGATTTGGTATGCTGAATACACTACTTCATGGAGCACTCCAGTAAGAATAAGCACTTACGCTGGCATGGAATCATACAGCCAAACTTATCCCTCTATCGCAGTCGATTTCAACAACTATCTGCATGTGGTTTGGCATGGACGTGCTTCAGGATACACGTCATTCTATCAGATCTGGTATACTAAATATACTACTTCATGGAGCACTCCGGTAAGAATAAGCACTTACGCTGGCATGGATATATATAACCAATATGATCCCTCCATTGCAGTCGATTCCAATAATTATTTGCATGTGGTTTGGCATGGAAGTGCTACAGGCTACACGGATTATAACAAAGTTTGGTACGCTAAATATACTACTTCATGGCAGACTCCAATCGTCCTTCAAGCAACAGGACAGAACCAGTACCCTAACCTGCGCTGGAGCCGCTATCCAACTAGTAACCAAGTTACAAATCGTATTGACTATGTATTTACTGCAGGGGCATCTAGTCCGTACAATGTGACATACGACTACTTGACAATCAATCTGCCAAACGCGCCGACGCTGAATAGTCCATCTGCAAACTATCGCTTCAACCCATCAGCGTCAGTCACTTTTACTTGGACTTTCAGCGACAACGACACAGGCGACTCACAGAGTGCTTACCAACTCCAAATTGGAAACAGCGATTTTTCCATAATATATCTGGACACCGGCAAAGTAATGTCTACAAGCACGAGTACAAATCGGACCTTACCTTCAAATATGACTATTGGCTTATACTACTGGCGGGTGAAAACTTGGGACAGCACCGACGGTGAGGGAGCTTGGAGCTCTGGGAGAGCCATAATCGTTGACAGAATTAAAGTTAACAGTCTAATGGCTGATGACACTAGAAGAGATATCGGCACAACAGCTACTCTTTCTGTTCAACTAATCTACGAATACGACAATGCATATATCACTTCTGGAACCTTCACTTTGAATGGTTTAACGCTTTCTTATTCTGGCTCAAATGGTGTATGGACTGCAACCCAGTCAAAAAGCACGGTTACCGCAGTGACTTATAACAGCGTTGCTGGAACAGAAGGCACGTATGGACTTACAACAGTGAACATGAACAGTCAAAGTGTCACAGTGATATGGGACAGACTTAAAATCATAGCCATGTCTGCCGACGACACTAGGAGGGATGTAGGATCCACAGTCACAGTGAGCGTAACTATAAAATATGAGTATGATAACATGATAGTGACAACGGGCTCCTTAACGCTGAACGGACTAACTTTAATTTATTCTGGCTCAAACGGCGTGTGGACTGCAACTGATTCGAAGAGCACCGTCACCTCGGTGACTTATGATTCCGTAAGTGGCTCAGATGGAACATATGGTCTGACTGCAGTAAATATGAACAACAAGAAAGTTACAGTAATCTGGGATAGACTTGAACTTTATTATGTAGGGTTTAATAGTTCAAGGGTCAATGTCGGCGCGACTGTTGAAGTGCGCTTCAAAATTCGCTATCAATATGATGGCGTTGCATTCGACAATACGAAAGGTACAGTAAATATTGAAGGCGGAGCCGCTACATGGGACTCTACAAATGGCTGGTGGAAGCGAAGCATAGTTCAATCCTCTTCCGTTGGCTCTAACCTTTACGACATTGACGACCTGACTTTCACCGATACACAATACGGTCTTACAGCCAAAGTAGGAACTGCGAATGGCACAGTTATTACAGACAGGATTGAAGTCGTCGATTACGGCACATCCGATAACAGAGCTGATGTCGGCTCGAATGTCTTATACTGGTGGAAACTTAGATACGACTACGATGACGTAGTCTTTGACAATTCAAAGGGAAGCGTGACGATAGGAGGCATGTCCGCCACATGGAATTCGACCAATTCAAGGTGGGAAGTTTCTGTCACCTTACCTTCCACGCCCCAACTCACCACTAAAAATCTTGACTTTATTGATAACACTTACGGTTTAACGGCTATAACAGGCACAACAAGTCAGTCGGTAATCGCCGACAGAATTGAAGTTTATAATGCTTGGGTCAGCAGTTCGAGAGCAGACTTAAACTCAACTCAGTACGTCTACTTCCAGTTGAGATATGATTATGATGATTCGATATTTGACAATAGCAAAGGCTCTGTAACCATTAACGGGGTTAGCGCGACTTGGGACTCTGCAAATTCGAGGTGGTATATCTCAACATCCAAGTCAACCGTTGGAAACTACTCATATTTCCTTGCTTTCACAGACAACACTTATGGATTGACTGCAGTGACAGGAACAACTTCGTTAAATATAATCTTTGACCAGTTGCAATTGTACGACTATGGAGTTTCGGACAGTCGCGCCAGTGTTGGGGATACTGTGACAATATGGATTAAACTGCAGTATGCTTTTGACAGTGTCGTGTTCGATTCATCCAAAGGAACGGTAAATATAGGTGGAACGTCAGCAACTTGGGATTCTGCAAATTCAAGATGGTACATAAACCAAACTCAGTCAAGTGTGCAAAAGGTAGATTACTTATGTCCTTCAAGTTTCACCGATAACGCTTATGGATTAACCATCATATCTGGCTCAGTAATGCAGAGCATAATATGGGATAGGGTAAATATCAATTCGTTCACTGTTACCGATGACAGGATAAATGTTGGTTCTACGGCAACCTTTGGCGTGGGAGGTGTTTACGAGTACGACTTAACTCCATGGAGCGGAACATACACCCTAAATGATACCTCGATCAAGGATGAAGTCGGAAAGTATGGGTACACGATAATTTCAATCACAGATTACAATTACGGAATTACTGTGTTCGAGAAAAGTGTTCCAGATGTTTGTGTCATATTTGATAAACCGATTGTTTTTCCAGCATTTTCGGCAGATGGTTCGCCAAACTTTTCACTAAAGAGCGCTTATGATGGCTCAACTTTAACCTATAGCTTGACATACGACACAGAAAAGATATCGTTCAGTGGTATAAGCTACGGTCTGAAAGACTTTACTTGGAATGCGTTGACACGATACTACAATGACAAACCATTCAAAATCACGACCGATACAAATTCAACAATAACTGTTACTACTGTAGACCCTTCAACAAGAAAGATAATATTCAGTGTTGTAGGACCGGCAAACGTGTCGATCTGGGTTGGAAGTATTGATAAGCCATACCAAGTAAAGGTCGACGGCGCCGTGGTCAACTTTGTCTGGGACGATGCAACTAAGACTTTGACCATTCCAATAACCTCTACTACAGTAGAGTTGAACTTTCCAGCACCAGTCGAGGAGGAAGGAAGGGGCGGAGGCGGAATAATCTGGATTCCGACCGTACCTACACCCACAGAGTCGACGACACCCTCTGTCTCTCCAACTCCTCCTTCTTTCGAGGCATCCTCCGAAACCGTGAAGTTCGGCTTGTTTGTGATAGTCCTTGCTGGGGTGGCGGCACTCGTCGCCAAAGAAGTCCAAGAGAGGTCGAAAATAAGCTACAAGTTCAAGACCGCCTTCAAGCCGGCAAAGGTGACGAAGAAAGAGTTCAAGACCGCCTTCAAGCCGGCAAAGGTGACGAAGAAGGACTGGGACAAAGCCAGAAAGAAGAAGTGGTGGGGCTGAAGGGAAACAAATACATCATGACGGACTTTGCGAAGAAGTTGAAATCTTTGATGGTTGAGGCTGAGTTGAAAGCCAAGCGCGAGTAATCCGCTTCTATTTTTTTTATGAAAAAGTTAAACTTTAGAGATTTTCTTTAAATATGGTATATGCAAACTTTTTATTGGAGGTGGAAGGATGCCTAAGGCATCCGAAAGTGGAAAAACCGAAATGTCGCTTGGGACCTTCTTGCTGGTGCTTGTCATCATTCTCGGTGCCGCTTGGTACATGGGCTACTTAAACATACCAGGAAGCATCACTACTCCACCTGGTGGCACAGGTACAACTCCTGGACCTTCTGACATGGTTGCTGTCAATAAGCCTCT
>Ga0272448_1007426_pt1 | contig 11608 bp, 9 predicted proteins | sample YNPCB0191_FD_202220 | JGI IMG/M metagenome (GOLD analysis project Ga0272448, IMG submission 202220) | Hot spring sediment microbial communities from Yellowstone National Park, WY, United States - YNP-CB-019-1 | ecosystem: Environmental > Aquatic > Thermal springs > Hot (42-90C) > Sediment... | reverse complement strand
CTCCTTTGCCTATGCCTATGCGGAAGAGGCGGTCGCCCTCGCTCAGGCTCTCAAGGGAAAGGCTCCCGAGGTAACCATTGCAGTAGGGGGTGCGGGGCCCAGCTCCTGTCCTGAGTACTACCTGAGGCAACGAGCTTCTGGCTCTGTCTATACATGTATCACCCCCGCAACCCCGGCCGACCGCCAGGATCATCCTCTGGAAAAAGAATTTCAGCCTAACCATGCATCCCTGACCGACCGGGAGAATTCCGCCGATCGAAAGGGAGTTCGAGTGGAGTTTATGAACGCTGCCTCCCTGGGGATACCCCTGTTCGACTTCGTGGTAACCGGGGAAGGTGAAGTCACGGTTCCCCTTCTACTGGAGCAACTAGAACGGCGACTCAAAGGAAAGGGGCGAGCTCAGGGTGAGGGGCGAACACAAGGCCTGCTGCCGTTAAAAATAGCGGAAAAGGCACAATGGCCGGGGCGGAAAGGCCTTTCATCGGAAGAGGAATCCCGACTCATACGGGCCGATCGGTTGTGCGGACAGGAGGAACTAGAGGCAAAGATAGCCATCGTGAGGGAAACGTCCGGTGAAGTATGGGCCACCACATCCTTGAGCCGGGGATGCCCCAAAGGGTGTCGGTTCTGTTCCAACCATCTCTGCCATGGTCGGGAGTTTCGCACCCTGCCGATCGAAAGGTTCGAAAAAGTCTTGAAAAGGATTCCTCCCGGGCGATTCCTTCACCTGAACTTCGAGGACGACAACCTTCTCTACGCTCCCGAGTACTTCTTCGATGTGCTTCGGATGGTGAAATCCCACTGGCCCCAGACAGAGTTCACCGCCGAAAATGGCCTCGACTATCACTTTTTGGATGCTGCCTCTATCGAACGGCTGGTCCAGTACGGATTCCGCCGTTTCAACCTGTCCCTGGGAACGATTTTTCCTGAAACCGCTCTTCAGGAAGAGCGCCCTTTGGACCTCGAGCGCTACCTGGAGGTGATCGAGGAAATCCGCCGCCGGGGAGCCAGTTCCGTCACCTATTTCATCGCAGGCCTCGAAGGGGACACCCCGGAACGGATCATCCGCCAGATCCGCTTTCTAGAGCCCCTTCCCACGCTGATCGGGATTTCCCTCTTCTACCCAGTGCCGGGGATTCCCGGTTTCTCCCCGCCCCCTCCCCTGCTTCTAAGGTATCCGGGGTTGGGCAGGGGATCATTCGCCTACCCTTGGACAGGGTCTTTGACCACCGAAGAACTGATTACCGCCTTCCGTCTGTGCCGCTACGTAAACCTGCTCAAGAAACAGCACAAGACCCCCGAAGAGGAGGCCCTCATCCAGCGGATACAGACGAAAGGAAGACTCCTCACATTCCAGAAACCCGAGCCCCCCCATCGGAAAGACTTGAACCAGGAAAGCCATTGGTCATTGCATGAAGTTCCTGTACAGGATTCGATGGTAAAACAATTTTTTTCACATTAGACGAAACTAGATTTACAGGATACACTGGTAACATGAAAAAAATTGAAATCCACAACGAGCTATTGAAGTCCCTCATCGCTCTCGCCTCCGTCATCGAAGCCCGCGATCCCTATACCGGCGGGCACATTTGGCGAGTCAGCCGCTACAGTGTACTGTTGGGGGAACGGTACGGGCTGGACAAGAACTATCTCTTTGTCCTCGAGATAGGTTCCCTGGTGCACGATCTTGGAAAGGTAGGTGTGTCGGACAGCATTCTCAACAAGCAGGGGCCGCTTTCGGAGCAGGAGTTTCAGGTAGTCCGACAGCATCCTGTAGTGGGAGGGGAAATCGGTCAGAACCATCCCCTGTATCCCCTCGTTCGCTACAGCATTTTGGAACATCATGAACGGGTAGATGGAACCGGCTACCCCGGCAAACTGGACGGGGACAGCATCACCCTCTGGGGAAAGATCACCGCCATCGCCGATACCTTCGATGCCCTCACCAGTCCCCGTCCCTATCGGTCCGCCCTCCCGGTGGATCAGGCCCTTGCCCTCATATCCGAAGGGAAAGGGAAACAGTTCGATCCCTATCTAGTGGATCAGTTCCTCTCTATATCGAAATCTGATAAATTTACCCATATTATCGGACATGCGGGGGAAAACCGGCCGCTCTTGTCCTGCCCCGTGTGCGGTCCCCTAATCGTTCCCAGATCCGACACGCAGGATGGAGAAATTCTCCAATGCCCCTCCTGTACAGGACGGTTTCGCGTGCACAAAGCAGGAGACACCTACCAACTGGAGTTCACCGGCTCCAAGAGCGGAGTGTACGTTCCTCGGCCGGATGACGGATTGATCCGCTCCATTCTCAAACGGAAGCGTAAGATAGTGACCCTGTAGACCTGTAGAAAGGAGGGGTTCGGTACGTAAAAGAATGCTGGACCCTTATTCAGACCGCCGAATAGAGGATCAAGCCTCTCTCATGCGTCCTCCCGAAAAGCTCTGGACGGCTCCTTTAAAATCTGACCTGTGCCTTCACCACGAAGTCGCCCCGTTTCCCCGTATGGAGGGGCCCCAACTCTCCCGTCGGGCCTATTCCCCACAGATCGGGATCGAGGAACACTCGTAGGGTTGCCTGTAGCGAAAACCCCTGGAATGGTTCATGGGAGATGGAAACCGCCGGTACCCAGGACCCGTCATCGAGATTCACCGTGCCGTTCAGGGTAAGGTTCGTGTAGTCATTCAGCCTGTATAGAAGGGAACCATAGAGGTAATTTTTTCGATTAAGCTCCTTCACCGGGACATCCACCCGCACCGCCCTGCTTGCCGGAGGCAAGCTCCGCCAATCCCCCCGGGAGGTGTCGTATAGGCTGGCGAGGGAATCTCCCGGATCCAGGACTCCCGGCCCATTGTACAGGTACTGGAGAAAGGCTACAAAGTCTCCCCAGGAACCATCCACCCCTGCGGCTGCTTGAAGCCCCCGCAGAGGATTCCACTCCCGATCGTACCATCTACCCGTCGCGAGAGCGTCTCCTTCCAGAGTATAGAGAGTATCGAGAACAAAGGCCACCTCCCCGTCCCATTTATAGGAGAATCCGAACCGATGATCGGGCCGCTCCTTTCCCCGGGAGGGGGCCTGTAGGGCATACCAACCCTGGATACTGAAGGTGGATTCGTGGAGTTCCGCACAAATTCCCCCCACAGCTCCTGCCCCATTTACCCGTTTGGGATCCTCTCCGGCTGAGGCAAAAAACCTGAAAAGGGACAAATCCGAAGGGTAGACAGTATAGACCGTTCCAAGAACACCCCTGGGACGGGCGTCTGGAGTCAAGGGATTCGGGGGGTTCAGGAAATCCGTCGGCCTCCATGCCTGGCCGAACCCGAAGGGGATTCGCAGAAGCCCGGCTTCCCAATCGGCAGATTCCGACTCCAGGCGATAGTATAGCCGCTCTAGTTCCACCGCCGAGGCGTACCCCTCCCCCATCGTGAGGGCGGGTGATCCCTGTTGCAGGGAAGAAACCCGTGTTCCCGAAGCTGCCTGCACATTGAGGGCCAGGAACACAGTTCCCCGATCCCTTAGGGGCGCTTCCAGCCGGATGTTCCCGAACTGTTCGAACCCGTAGGTTCCCCTGTCCTTTTCTTCATACCCCGGTACCCACGCTCCCTCTGCCGTCGAATCCGTAAGGGCAGAAAACTTCAAGGCCCTTTTCGGGTTAGCGGATCCAGGATTTGCCCAAAGAGCGGATTCCCCTACCGTCGAGTCCTGCTGGCCGCTATCATTTTGTGATACAGGCTCAGCCCAAAGGGGTGCGCCGATTACCAAACCCAGGAGGAATACCAGAATCGACAAAACAAGAATCGGCGCGAAAATTTCTTTTGTCGCTGTACCTTGCGGTCTCGCGGTAATTCCCGGCCTCGCGGAAATTTTCGTCCTCCGCGTCTCTACCATGCTCCTCATATCCCGAATCCTTCGAATTCCCCCCCTCCGCTGTAGCATGATTAAGCGATGCATCCTCCCTCGCCTATCTTCGCAGATTCCGCAGGCTGAAAACGGAATCCGGGATGGGTGCGTCCAGTACCACATTCCGCATACGGAAGATCGTTCGGCTGTCCTTACGGAGAAGATCCCGCATCTGGAACTCCACAGGAAAGTCCCTGCTTCCGATCCGTTCCGAACGGATCAACCGGTACTCTTTCAGTTTCACCCCGGAGAGAGCAAGCATTTCCATCGAGCGGACTTCCCCTGTTCTCACATCGATCCAGAGTTTCCTTTTCGGGTAACTCTCCGTCCGCTTCTTCGCCGCCAGTTCCAGAACCCAGCAGTCCCTCCCCTCTACCTGTTCCCTTCCCAGGAGAGTAGGCGTGTACCGGGCGGATAGGGTTTCGTTGTCGATGGTGTCTTCGTAGGAGAGGTCAGAGCCCATCATCGATTCCTTCAGGAGATGCCCGGAAATCAGCATCACCGATTCGGTATCCGGAGAGTACACATACAGCCTTCCTTCCTTTTTCAGGTACTTCGTTCCCCGGTCTTCCGGGTTCAGGAACTCCACGTAACTGTCCGTGTTCCCCCGGCCTGCCGCCCTGAAGACCTTCACGAACCTTTTCCCCTGGTGCTCGATGATCATCTCGCCCTCGTAGGTGATGGAATTGTACACCTCATTGGCGTCCACCCGAGCGAGGAGCTCCGCGGCTGACGGCGTACCCCGATCATTGGCTGAAGGTCCGCTACTTCCCGCGCCTCCGGGCGAGCCCCTTTCTGTTGCCGAAGGCGCGCTCCTATCTTTAGCCAAAGGCACACCACCACCTGCCGCCGAAGGCACCCCCGTATCCCTTGCCGAAGGTTCCCTGCCGGCAGTCGATTCCTGGGCAATGAGGAAAGCTATAGGCACAAGAGCAACGAGGCCCACAGCCACTAGCCGGGTGATGAGTTTCCGCACCACCGCTCGTTTTTTTCTATCTCTCACGATCCTTTTCTCCTTCTACTTCATTTCACCGCCGCAAGGCTTCTACCGGCTCGATAAAGGCGCTCTTCAGGGAAGGAAAGATCGTACAGAGCGCCGAGACCACTACCCCGAAGAGGAAGCCCTTCCCAAGAATCTGGGGGGAGAAACGAAGGATCAGGGTTCCCGTGATGGGGAACTCCTTCATCCCCCCGCCGGTAAACATCTCCATATCCAGGGGAAACCGGGAACCGATCCAGGTGGCAGTCCCTCCCAAAAGCACCCCGCAGAAGGCCCCCAGCACGCTTAGGAGGAGGGCTTCGAAAAAGAATACCTGCACGATCTCTCTCCGGGTCATACCCAGGGCTCCCATCATCCCGATTTCCTTGATCCGTTCATGGATCACCATCACCACCGTATTGATGATGAGGAAACTCGCCACGATCTGGAATACCCCGAATATGATCAGGTAGAGCACGGTACTGCTCCGCAGGTAGGCAACCCAGTAGTTTTCCGTCCACCCCCGAACGAACGTTCCCGGAGAGAATACCCGCTTCAGTTCCCCCTTTACCCGCTCCACTTGTGTTCCCTCTTTCAGGTACACGACGAGCTGCTGGGTCCCTTCGCCCAGGACCAGAATCCGCTGTAGACGGTCGAAGGGAACGATGATCACTCCTTCGTCATACCTGCGATAATCGAACTGGAAGATCCCCACCACTTCCGGATTCCAGAACTTATCGGAAAATTGTGCGGACACCACCTTGAAGGGAAGCCGATCCCCGATCCGGATGCCGGTCTTCTCCGCGAAGACAGTTCCCACTGCGCAGGCATTCTCCCCGGCCCGGGGATACCGCCCTTCCCGAAGGCCATCGCTTCGCTTCGTGAGATTGAAGAAATGGTACGAGGGCTCCCCCTCGGTATCGATTCCCCACACGAGGGCATGCTTGACTACACTCTCCAGGAGGGATGCGTAGGTTTGTATCCGGGGGAATACCGCATTAACTTCCGGGATGGTGATAAGACGGCTTTTCATCTCCTCCACCGGCATCCCCTCTTCCAGGGGATACTGAACCGGGAGGTACTCCTTCTCCTTCTCGAACTGTTCCGACACGATCTGGATATGACCCGTTTCGAAGGTACGGATCACTTCCTCGATACTGTTGTACATCCCTTCGACCCAGGCCTGCATGAAGATGTTGAAGAATACGGCCAATGCTACCGCCACGATGCAGAGAACCGTTCGCCTCCGGTTTCGATTCAAGTTCCGGTAGGCGATCACTAGGAAAGTAGGCCATCGTACCCCTCCCCCTTTTCCTCCAAGCTCCTTACCCACTTTGTCCATCCTTTCCTCCCTTTGTTTCCCGCCTCGTTACTCGAACCGTAGACTTTCCGTCACCGGCATCCGAAGAGCCCGTAGCGTAGGGGGAATGCTCAGCAGTGCAGAAACTAAGGTGGCTACGATTCCGGAAGCTCCGATGGTAAAAGGGTTCCAGGCGGAACGGAAAAGGGAGGTGATTCGGTACCCGTAGTCCCACCCCATTTCCTTTGCCATGGAGGAATAGTCGATCCCATGATTCACCATGGGAATGTTCACTAGGCTTCCCAGAAGCATCCCGATCCCTCCTCCGATCAGCCCGATGAGAGCCGCTTCCAGCATGTAGGAAAAAAGCACCTCCCCGTCGGTCATACCGAGGGCACGAAGCATTCCGATCTCCTTCGTCCGTTCTAGGATCGCCATCAGCATGGTATTGGCGATCCCGAGAAAGGAAAGGATGAACAGGAGAAGGATCATGATGCGGGTGGAAATCTGGTCGCCCCGGGCGGCTACGATGTAGTCCTGCACGTAATCCATCCAGCTATAGATTTCCAAGTCGGGAGGAAGGGAGAATCCCACCCTCTCCAAAGCTCCCCGTATGGAAAGCGGGCTCTCTCGCTCACCCGGAAGGGCCCCTTCCCGGGCATCGGAGGCACGAACCAGAATTTCCGTTACCTGATCTTCCAGTAGAAGCCCCCCTTCCCCCGAGAGCACATCGAGGGGGATGTACGCCACGTTCCCGTTGGTCTTGGGATTGGGGGAATTGATCACACCTACCACCACGGCATCGATCACCTGGTACACATGTCGAACCTTCCCACGTTCGTCCTTTAGGTCGATTACCGTGGCAATCCGTACCCCCACAGGCTCCCCGTTTTTAAGGTCGATCTTCAGTTTCTCCGCGGCCAGGAGTCCCAAGGCAATCTCGAACTTCCCTGTCTGGGGGAATCTGCCGGCCTCCACGAAATCCATGTACCGGAGCACCTTCCCCTCCCGGGCCGGATCGATACCATAGAGGATCACGGGAGCCGACCCCTCGGCCGTATAGAGGGTGCCGGAAAAAACCATCCGGGGACTCGCCACATACCCTGCGTTCTCCAGGGCCTCGACAATCGGCTTCCAGGGAGAAAAGCTTTCATACATGGGAAGATCGTCCTTCTTATCGAAGTAAGCTTTCCTTTGGATCTTGGCCGCTCCGATTTCGTAGGAAACGATATTCCGACGAGATTCGAGGTTCATCCCTAATAGCCAGGCATCCATGAAAATGTACAATCCCACGCTGATGGCCACTCCCGTCACGGTGATGATGGTTTTCACCCTGTGTCGGGAGAGATTGCGAAAGGCCATGGAAAGGAGATCCCGATGGATCCTCATCGCAGTTCCTCCTTCTCTACCCTGCCGTCCCGAAGATAGATGAGGCGCCGCGCATACTCCATTACCATCCGGTCGTGGGTGGAAAAGAGGAAGGTGGTTCCCTGACTCCGGTTCAGCTCCCGCATCAGCTCGAGGATTTCACTCCCTGTGCGGGAATCCAGATTGGCGGTAGGTTCGTCGGCCAGTACGAGGGAGGGCTTTTTCACTAAAGCTCGGGCGATGGCCACCCTCTGCTGCTGCCCCCCGGACATCTCCTTCGGTCGCCGATTCCCCAGGTCGCCCAGCCCTACGGAGGTAAGAGCTTCCTTCGATCGAGCGATGGCCTCTTTCCGCGGCACCCCCAGGAGGGTAAGGGGGAGGGACACATTCTCCAGGGCGGTGAGCACGGGGATCAAATTGTAGGCTTGGAAGATGAACCCGATGCGGTGCCGTCGCAGCAAGGCGAGTTCCTTCCGGGAGAGAGTGCCCACATCCACCCCCTCTATCCGGATCTCCCCGCTCGTGGGTACATCCAGGCACCCGATCAGGTGCAGGAGGGTCGATTTCCCGCTTCCCGAGGGTCCAGCTATGGCGGTGAACTCTCCCGCAACGAACTCGAGGGAGATCCCAGCGAGGGCCTGCACCGTGAGACCGTTTGTGGTGTAATCCTTCCTCAAGTCTTTCGTTTCCACGATACCCATCTCATTCTTCCCCTTGGTGGCCCTGATTTTTCTGTTGTTCCCGCTTCCTCTGCTGATCTTGCACCCCTTTCTGCTCCTGCGCTTCTTTCTGCTCCCTCACTTCCTTAAGGGCGGCTAACCCGAATACCCCTTCCTCCCGGAGTTGATGCACCAGTTCGTTGGGCACAAGGAGGAGGGAGTTTCCTGCCTGTAGCCCCTCGTTCAGTACAGAGAGCTTCCGCAGCTCAAGGGCAGTCTGGTCCTTCGCGTAGATACGAGAAGCTTCTACTAGCCGCCGGGCCGTCTCGATTTCCGCCTCTGCCAGCTGTATCCGCCCCTTCTTCTCCCGTTCCTTCTGGGCCAGGCGGCTCATGGTGTCCTGCAGTTCCTGGGGAATCTGAATATCAGTGATCTCGATGTGCTGTACAGTGATTCCCCATTCGGTGGTTTTCCTGTCTACCTCGATCCGTATCTGCTCCTCGATCTCTTCTCCCTTTTCCAGAAAGGTGGATAGATCGTTCTTACTGATGGCATTCCGAAGGGCCGTCTTAGAGGACAGTACTACCGCCTCCTCATAGTTCTGGACCTCCAGCACCGCCTTTTCAGGATCCCACACGAGCCAAAAGCAGAGGGCATCCACCGTAACGGTCACTGAATCCCGGGTGAGTGTTGTTTCCGCGGAAAAATCCGTAACCCGGATTCGAAGATCCACCACTTTGGCGGTCCGATCGATCAGAGGGAACAGGACGAAAAGACCTGGGCCCCGAACCCGATGGAACTTTCCAAACCGCAGTATAATGGCGCGCTCCCACTCCTCCATCTTTTGCACCGCCGGAGCCACAAGCGCTCCCGCGGCTCCCATGGCAAGGATCAACCCCGTGCGCTCTGATTGCACTAGAGCCGCCAGCAACCCCAGCACTAGCAAGAACTTTACCGCTGTACTCCACCGGGGAAAGAGGGTCATAAGGAGAGAGGCGGCTACCGGTGTTCCCAGAAGAACTCCCAGGTCCTGAGGGGAAATGGATCGTCCCTCCAGGGCAAGGACAGCTCCGGCGAAAATGACGAACAAGGCAAGGAACGCCAACCCCATTGCATCCATCCGGAAGTCCTTTCTTGCCTCCCGGGGGCCCACATTCTTGATGAGAGGGGTTTTCCCCCGCTGGGTCGAATCTTCCGATCTCGTCTCCCTTTTTAGCTTTTTCAACTGAATCATTCTTCCCCCCTAAACTCTCGGATTAACCTGGGTAGTTCCGACCTCGAAACTCCCAGGGCGTCCATTTCCCGAAGGAATCGGGCAAGGCTTTCTTCGATCTTCTTCTGCCGCTCATTCTCCGCCATATCGATTTCCTTGTCCGAAACATAGGTGCCGCTTCCCACCTGAGTCACCACAATCCCCCGTATTTCCAATTCGTTGTAAGCCTTGGCGATGGTGTTAGGGTTGATCTTCAGTTCGATGGCCAGGGCACGGATGGTAGGAAGCTTGTCTCCGGGAAGAAGGCGCTTGGCGAGAATCGCCTGCTCGATCTGCTGGATGATCTGCCGGTAGAACGGCACCCCCGAGGAACCATCCAGCCGAAAGGAAAGCTTCTTTCCCAGACTTGTATTATTCATATAGTACAATTCTAATTGTACTATTACAGTATGTCAATACCTTTGCCGGCCCTTCCATTTGCCCCATACGGGAAAAATCGATACCTTTTCCCCAGGAGGATCTATGAAACAGGTAGGCGATACAGTGGCGGATTTCTCGTTAAAGGATGCGGATGGTAAGGTAGTGAAACTGTCCGATTTCGCAGCTAAAAAGAAAGTGATCTACTTTTATCCAAAGGACGATACCCCCGGGTGCACGAAGGAAGCCTGCGGCTTTCGGGACGTGTACTCCCGCATAGCCGGCAAAGGGGCTGTGGTGATCGGAATCAGCGCGGATCCCGTGGAAAAACATGCCAGGTTCAGGGACAAGTACCAGCTGCCTTTTATCCTCCTCTCCGATCCCGGGATGCAGTTGATCAATGAGTTCGGAGCTGCGGGGGAAAAGAAGATTTACGGAAAGAGCTTTTTCGGAATCCTCCGCTCCACCTTCATCCTGGACGAGCAGAGCCGGATTACCCACGTGTTCCCCAAAGTGAAACCCGAAGGGCACGCAGAGGAGATCCTGGCCGCGCTGGGATAGGGCTGGGTTAGGAAAGGCAGCTTTCCTTAAGCATAGGCTGGACCGCACTAGGCAGGGCAGGCGAAGTATAGCTTCTTGCACCACTCCGCGATGGGCGGTACCGCTCCTCAAATCAACAAACCGGTATTTCCGCGCAGGGGGGTAAGGTGTGAAATATTTCCTCAAAGGCATGCGGAGCACTTGCGCCAATCAGCGCGGGGCGGCCTATGGGGAAGCATGGAGCCCGTCGCTGCTTGGCCGATCGCCAGTGCCAACATCATTTCTTGCAACGGCCCCCATTTCCTCCTCGGTCTGCGCCAGGAAGTCTCGATTTCCCGTCATTCAAAAGGCATTATCAGCTTTCACCTGTGTAAGATGAAGCGATCATCACCTTGAACGAGAAGACGAAACGGGAGAAGTAACAGTTATGCGGTCAAGACCGTCAACACTGGTGAAAAGGCTCTAGAAGGGATCAATAATCCTTAGATTGACCTGGTGCTTATGGACATCAATCTAAAGGACGTATAGATCGGGACAAACTGGCTCTCTATGAGTTTGTTCTTGAGCTCCAATTCTCATCCTCGTTGGTATCCGGTTCCTTCTCGCCGCATTGCGATAATCGGCATAGAGGACTTCTAAAAATTATAGATTGAGAAGTAAAACGAACCCACTGGTCTATAGAGATACTCCACCAGAGAATCTTTCGTGAGTACAGATAGATGATCATAACCAGAATCTAACATTGGCGACGGATGGATAGCTGAGGATGATCAGCCTCTACCATATCGGTTCGGTCCCGTACAGGGGTTTCTGCTCTACTTTATTTTGCCGAAACCGTGGTTCAATTTTTTCGGGCTTACTTTACATACCTCTGGACATCGCCGGCAGCTCACGGGCTTTATGCCGGGCGATATTTCCGACGTTCCCCGCTTCCATGTTCCTGCTGCTCATGTCCACGATCAGATAACTGCAGTACAGGACCTTCAACATGATCTTAGGATGGTAAGCCGGTTATCCTTCCTTCTTGCAGGACGCATATATCTGCTCGAGATCGAGTCTCTCAACGACCACGTCAACGATCCTCGCCGGGGGGTCTTCTTCCAGCAAATGCATATAAAAATAATTGAGGTTGTCCTGTAACTTCCAATAGAAGCCCTTTTAAGGCATAATGAGCACGGGAGGGGATATGCCGAAGTTTCGAACGTATGATCAGCACCAGAGCGTGATGCGG
>Ga0272448_1007425_pt1 | contig 11608 bp, 13 predicted proteins | sample YNPCB0191_FD_202220 | JGI IMG/M metagenome (GOLD analysis project Ga0272448, IMG submission 202220) | Hot spring sediment microbial communities from Yellowstone National Park, WY, United States - YNP-CB-019-1 | ecosystem: Environmental > Aquatic > Thermal springs > Hot (42-90C) > Sediment... | reverse complement strand
GCGCCGCCCTTGACAGCCTCTACGAACTGTTCCGGCTTCACGTCCACTCCGAGGTCGTTGATCTCGAAGCCGGCGCCCTCGAGCATCATAGCGACGAGATTCTTGCCGATGTCGTGCAAGTCGCCGCGAACCGTGCCGATAGCCACCTTGCCTTTCGGCTCGACGCCGCTGGAGGCAAGGTGAGGTCGAAGGACCTCCATCGCCTGCTTCATAGCGCGCGCGGCTATGAGGACTTCAGGAACGTAGAACTCGTTGTTTTTGAACTTGGTGCCCACGACGTTCATGCCGGCCACGAGACCTTCGTTGAGAACCTTCGCAGGTTCGATTCCTTCGGCCAGAGCAGCCTCCGTGAGCGCTTTCGCATCGGGCGCTTTGCCGTTGATGATGGCCTGCGCCAGAGCCTCCATATCAGCCACTGTTGCTCCTCCTAGATTGAAACTACGCCAACCAACCGGTAAATAGTATAACCGTTTGCGGGCAGGGCTGCAAGAGCCACAGAGCAAAAGTCAAAACCGGAGTTCTTGTCCGCGGCAACTGACGTATAATAACTTGAGTTGGAGGCGTGTCGTGGATTGCTACACGGTATTTGAGACGGTTTGGGGATGGGTCGGGCTGGCTGCACGTGACGGGAAGGTCAGGGCGTCCACACTGCCAAGGCGGTCGCGCGAGGAAGCGGTTGCGGCACTGGATGCAGGATTGGGTGGCGGCTGCGTTGAAGATCGACATGCGTTCGCCGACGTGCCGGACAGGCTGCGGGCTTATTTCTCCGGGGAGAGGATAGGTTTCGACGACGTCGAGATCGACTTGAGCACCCAGCCGCCATTTATCGCGGCGGTCCAGCGTGCGGCCCAGCGGATTCCGTACGGCGCGGTCACCACATATCGCGATCTGGCGCGAGCAGCCGGCTGCGCCAGGGGGGCGCGTGCGGCGGGGTCGGCGATGGCCAGAAATCGGCTGCCTATCATCGTGCCGTGCCATCGCGTAGTCGCCTCCAACGGCCTGGGCGGGTTCGGCCAGGGAATGGAGTGGAAGCGGCGGCTGCTACGTCTGGAAGGAATGGACGTCTGATGAAGAACATAATCCTGCGCTGGGTAGCCGGGCTTTTCGCGGTTCTAATAACGATCTGGGCAGCGCGACAGATTCCGCCGGTTAAGCTGATGTGGGAGCCCGCATGGGGCGTGGTCATATTCGTGCCCGTGATGGCATTGGTAAACGCCGTGATCAGGCCGGTGGTCAAGCTTCTTTGCATGCCGATCAACTGCATGACCCTCGGGCTGTTCAGCCTGGTCGTGAGTGCGCTGCTGTTCTGGGGCGCCGGGAGCCTGACCGGTGGGAAGATGAATTTCTGGGGCGCGTTGTTTGGGTCGGTTGTATACGCTGCAACAAGCACGATCCTTAGCTGGGCGATCAAGGAGAAACCGGCTTGAGAAGACAGAGCCAGTTGGTCATCATAACCGGCATGAGCGGCGCTGGCAAGTCGATGGCGTCCAACACGTTCGAGGATCTTAATTTCCATTGCATCGATAACCTGCCGCCCGGCGCACTGCCCGGCGTCATCGACTTCTGGAAACCGCCGGCCAAGCCGCAAAACGTCGCGATCGTGGTTGACGCGCGTGCGGGACAGTTTTTCGATCAGCTTCTTCCTATCTGCAAGCGGCTTCGTGAGCAACCGGTGGAGTATTTTCAGCCGCCGGTGATTCTGTTTCTGGACGCCAGCGACGCAGAACTCGTAAAGCGTTTCAAGGAGACGCGCCGCAAGCACCCGCTCGTCACCGAACAGCGCAGCATTCTCGACGCCATCGCGCTTGAGCGAGAGATGATGGCCGATCTCAAGGAGAACGCAGACAAGATCATCGATACCACAAATCTCGAAGCGGAGGGGCTGCGAAGGCTGATTCGGGAGTTTTTCGGACCGTCGAGCAGCCAGGAAAGGCTGATGATCGCGGTGGTATCGTTCGGGTTCAAGCACGGCACTCCGCTCGACGCCGACGTCGTTTTCGACGTGAGATTCCTTGCCAACCCGTTCTGGGTGCCGAAGCTGCGCGATCTGGACGGCACTCACGACGAGGTCGCGCGCTACGTGCTCTCCGATCCCCTTACGGAACCGCTGCTCGAGAAGCTGTTCGATCTGGTCGAGTTCAGCTTGCCGCAGTATATCAAAGAAGGAAAAGCATATCTGACGATAGCGATCGGGTGTACGGGGGGTAAGCATCGGTCGGTGGTGGTGGCTAACGAGCTCGCGCGGTTCTTGTCGGCCGCGAACTATACCGTGCGCGTGGAACATCGAGACCTTAGGCAGGCGCGAGGTCAAACAGATGCGCGTTAAGGGCCTTACCAGCAGCCTGAAATGGCTGTATCCGGGGATGCGTGTTAAGCGATGGCTGCTGCTTATCCCGGTAGGGTTGGCGGTCGCCATAATGGGCGTTGTACTGCTGCTCAACATCAGGATCGTCGATCTTGTGGCATCAATCGGCAGCGAGGCCTATCGGCGATTCGGGCTGCGGCTGGATGATCCCACCACGCAGATGGTCGTGGGTCTGGGCCTCATCGCGGTGGGCATGCTGTTGATCTTTGTGAGCCTGCGGCAGGTGGTGCGGTCGATCACGAGCGTCACCAGCCCCGAACTTCAGGGCAGGTTGGCGGATTTCGTCTTTCAGCGGCGGTATCTTTCGCAAGGGCAGAGCATAGTGGTGATCGGGGGAGGCACCGGCTTGTCGACCCTGCTGCGCGGCCTTAAGCAGTACACCAGTAACCTGGCGGCAGTGGTGACGGTAACCGATGACGGGGGCAGCTCCGGCAGGCTCAAGCGTGACATGGGCGTGCTGCCTCCGGGGGACATCCGAAACTGCCTGGTCGCGCTCGCTGACGCCGAACCGCTGATGACCGAGCTTTTCCAGCACCGGTTCGGCGCCGGAGAAGAGGGTCTGGATGGGCATTCCTTCGGCAACCTGCTGATCGCTGCGATGACACGGATCACGGGCGATTTCGAACGGGCAGTTAAGGAAACCAGCAACATTCTCGCGATACGAGGACGCGTGCTGCCTTCCACCATCGAGCAGGTGCGACTGCAGGCCGAACTCGACGATGGAACTCTCGCCGAGGGAGAGACGGCCATCGCCGCCGCAGGCCGGCCCATCAAGCACATAATGCTGCAGCCTTCAAACGTCAAACCGCTCGACGAAACACTAAAGGCAATCGAGACTGCGGACTGCATAGTGCTCGGCCCGGGCAGCGTCTATACAAGCATCGTGCCGAACCTGCTCGTCCAGGGCGTGGCGGAGGCGATCAGCTCGTCCGAGGCCGAAAAGATATACGTCTGCAACGTTATGACGCAGCCGGGCGAGACGGACGGCTACACAGCCGCCGACCACGTCAGAGCAGTCGCCAAACACGCCGAGGGACGGGTGTTTAACTACGTCCTGGTCAATCAGCAGCGGCCAAGCAAGGCTCTACTGGACAAGTACGCTGCGGAGAGGCAGTTCTTCGTCGAACCCAACGTCGCCGCAATCCGCGAGATGGGCTATCGGCCGATAGTCGGTGACTTCATCAGCCAGACGGAAGTGGTCAGGCACGATCCCGCCAAGCTGGCTGATGCGATACTCAAGTTGATCTACTAGGTAACTCACGCTTTGCAGCTTGCGCACCCGTCATTTCTCGCTTCGCCCGAAATGACGGAATGGCGCGTTCGGAATGACGGAACGCCGTGCTTGGAATGACCAGACGCAGGTGCGGCAGCGCGGATTACTCATACCAGGCTTTCAGCTATCAGCCAATAGCCTGTTCCACAAGTCAGAAACATCGGCTGACGGCTCAAAAGGAGGTTTTGCTGTCAGTGGATATCATCCTTGCAAGTGCATCGCCGCGGAGGCAGGAACTGCTTTCGCTGGTGGTGCGCACGTTTCGTGTCGTGCCGAGCGGGTTCGATGAATCGCTCGTTCCTGTGGATCTCGCGCCGGCCCAACACGTCCTTTATTCGGCCTGCATGAAGGCGCGAGACGTGGCGGCGCGATTTCCCGATGCTCTCGTAATCAGCGCAGACACCATCGTCGTTGTAGACGAGGCGATTCTGGGTAAACCTGCCGATGCGGCAGAGGCGGCACGAATGCTGAGAATGCTGAGCGGCCGCACGCACGAGGTATACACGGGAGTCGCAGTGGTGCGCGCGGAGGTCGAGCGAGCGGATGTCGAGCGCACCGAGGTCACGTTTGGGCCGTTAAGCGACGAAATTATCGCACGCTATGTCGCATCGGGCGAGCCGATGGATAAGGCGGGTGCGTACGCCATTCAGGGCAGAGCCGTGGTCTTGATAAAGAGTGTGTGCGGATGCTATCCTAACGTCGTCGGACTGCCGCTCCACAAGCTCAGTTGCATTCTCAGCGAGTTCGGGATAGAACCGTTATGCGAATAGCAGTAGTCGACGGAATGGGAGGCGGTATCGGCGCACAAATCGTCCAGCGCTTGAGGCCGATTGTCGCCGCACCGCACTCGATTGTGGCACTCGGCGTGAACGCGAGCGCAACTTCGGCGATGGTTAAAGCCGGCGCGGATATCGGCGCGACGGGCGAGAACGCAATCGTGCTCAATGCGGCAAGGGTCGGCTGCATAGCCGGACCGGTCGGGATCGTCGTGCCCAACTCGATGATGGGTGAGATATCCCCCGCGGTAGCGACCGCAGTGGCGTCATCGGATGCCGTCAAAGTGCTTATCCCGCTGCAGCAGGCGCACGTCGAGTTCGTGGGCGTCGAGTCGAAGCCTCTGAGCGCGCTGCTGGATCAGCTTGGCGACCGCATCGCCGAGATTCTGCGCGAGGATGATGCATGATGGTTCTCTCTCATCGCGAAAACGCGAAAGTGCGAAAGCGCGAACGGGAATCTCGTTCGGGGTTTCTGATTCCCGGAATTTCGTGCTTGACACAGCCCTTGACGATCACGATGCTCTGCGTCTTCGCAGCGAGCGCGGCGGGGGGGCAGGTAACGGTCAAAAAGATCGACTACAATGGTTGGAACGACTGCTGGGAGTTGTCCAATCCGGTCGTCAGGCTCGTCGTCGTGCCGCAGATCGGTGGACGCATAATGGAGTATTCCATCGACGGTGACAACGCGCTGTGGCAGAACGAGAAAGAACTCGGCAAGGTCAGCGGCGCCGACGTCGGGCGCACCTGGCGCAACTACGGCGGCCACAAAGCCTGGAACGCGCCACAGTCGAAATGGCGTACGACCGACCGCGACTACTACTACGACTCCATGCCTGCTCAGGTCGTACCGCTGTCCCAACCCAACGGCGGGATGGCCGGTGTTCGCGTCGTCTGTGCGCCGATCAAGCACCTCGGTTATCAGATCGTGCGGGACATCGAGCTCTCCCAGACGACTTCGCGCGTGCGCGTGACCGAACGCATGCGCAATATCTCCGATCACGACATATCCTGGAGCGTGTGGGGTGTGACGCAGGTCAAGGTACCGTGCTGGATCGCGTTTCCGGTCAATCGGGACAGCAAGTTCGAGGATGGTTGGAACGTGCTCTACCCTCCCGCAACGAAGCTCACACAGATCCGGCGCGTCGGCGGCATCGGCATTATGCGGTACAACAACGCAACCGAGAACTGGGCCACCGACGCGATGGCGGGATGGATGGCCTATCTCAAAGGCCAGCTCGCCTATACGAAACACTGGGCGACACGGTTGGTCGGCGTCACCTACCCCGACGACGGCTGCGATGCCGCATTCTACACCTGCCGTTCCGATTCATTCGGCGGCTACGCGGAAATGGAAGTGATGGGGCCGGTCGTCACGCTGAAGCCCGGGGAGGAGACAACCCTGGTCGAAGACTGGTTTCTCACCCGCCTGAACCAGAGCGCCAAGGACGAAAGCGACGTTATCGAGCGACTCAAGCTGCTTCAGAAGCGAGGCTTGCTATCAAGGGGGATAAGATTCTGAGCGGAGAGCGGAGCGTGGAGACTGGACAGCGAACAGTCGGAGCCGGCGCGCGGCTGGTCGCCGCGCTGATCTTCGCGGCGCTGATCTTCGCGGCGTCGGGTTGTGGGAAGCAAGCTGAAAAGAGCGGTAGGATGGTCGTGGCGGCGAGTATAGCGCCTTTGGCGGATTTCTGCCGTGAAGTGGGCGGAGATCGCGTGAGAGTCGAACCGCTCGTGCCGCCCGGTTCGAACCCCCATACATACCAGTTGAGGCCGGATCAGATGGACATGCTCAACGGCGCATCGGTGCTCGTGCTGAACGGAGCCGGACTGGAGTTCTGGGCCGACAAAGCCGTCGATGCAGCAGGTAACCCCAGGCTGGTTGTCGTTCGGACGGCCGAAGGGCTGCATATTCTCGATCATACCGAACAAGGCGGCAATCCGCACGTCTGGCTCGATCCCGTCAACGCAATCCATCAGGTCAATGCGATCCGCGACGCATTCATCAAAGCCGATCCGGCGCACGCGGCCAATTACCGGGCGAATGCGGCGCGATATGTTGAGGCGCTCAAACAGCTCGACGGCTACATTCGCTCTCAAGTGAAGACATTCAAGTTGCGCAGCTTTGTGGCGTTTCATCCAACATGGGTCTATTTCGCTCATAGATACGGCCTGGACGACGCGGCCACCATAGAATCCAGCCCGGGAAAGGAGCCTTCGCCGACGGACATCAGGCACGCGATAGAGGTCGCACGAAAGCTGCATGTGAAGGCCATATTCGCCGAACCGCAGGTCTATCCCAAGGCGGCGGATGTGGTGGCGGAGGAAGTCGGAGCGAAGGTCGTGATGCTCAACGCGTTCGGCGAGCCACCGCGCTATCAATACATCCCGATGATGCGCGCAAACATACGGGCGATGGCGGAGGCGATGCGGTGATCATTCGACAGGCCCAGGATGCTCAACGATGACGACTCGATATGACGGCCCGGTGATCGAGGCGAAGGACGTTACGGTCCTGCAGAATGGTCTTGTGGTGCTCGATTCCGTATCGTTTGCGGTCAATCGGGGCCAGTTTACCGCGATCGTCGGCCCTAACGGAGCGGGCAAGACGACGCTTGTCAAATCCATCCTCGGCCTGATCAAGCCGGACAGAGGCACGATACGTGTATTCGGTAGGCCGGTGGACAAGCTGGGAGATCTGAAATCGAAGATCGGCTACGTGCCGCAGATATTCGACATCGACCTCAACTTTCCTGTTTCCGTATTCGAGAGCGTGCTGATGGGGACTTACGGTCGAATCGGAATCGCGAGGAAGCCGAGTGAGGCGGACCACGCTGCGGCGATGGCCGCTCTGGAAAAGGTGGGCGTATTAGAGCTCAAGGACAGACCGATCGCGCGCCTGTCCAGCGGTCAGCGCCAAAGGGCGTTCGTCGCTCGCGCGCTCGCCAACAATCCCGAGCTTTTGATCCTCGACGAGCCCACGACGGGCGTCGATATTACGACCAGCGGCAGCCTGTATGAAATGCTGCGGCAGTTGAAGGAGGAGGGCGTTACGATCGTGCTGGTGTCGCACGATATCGGCGTGGTGGCCGCTTACATCGACACGGTGGCCTGCCTGAACACTACCATGGTCGCGCATTGCAGGCCCGATGAGGTCGCCTGCACGGCGGCGCTTCGCGAGATGTATGGCTGCCACGTCGCGTTCCTGCATCACGGCGAGTCGCCGCACATCGTTGTGGAGGAACACCCGGATGCTTGAGTCCTTCGGATATGCATACATGCAGCGCGCCCTCGTCGCCGGGGTTTTGATCGGAACGCTGTGCGCGGTAATCGGGGTCTACGTGGTGCTGCGGGGTCTGGCTTTCATCGGGGCAGGCATCTCGCATGCATCGTTTGCCGGCGTGGCGATAGGTGTATACTTGGGCATCAATCCCATTTGGACCGCGATTGTGTTCTGCGTACTCGTTGCGTGGGGTATCGGCATCACTTCGCGCAAGGGCAACGTCAAGGAAGACACTGCCGTGGGTGTGTTCTTTGCCTCGACGATGGCGCTTGGGATTCTCATCATCGGGCTTGTGCAGGGCTATCAACTCGACCTCTTCAGCTACCTGTTCGGCAGTATCCTGGCAGTCACCGCACAGGACATGTGGACGACTGTTGTCGTCACCGTTCTGGTGTTGGGCGCGGTGGTCGTATTGTATAAAGACCTCATGTTCGTCGCTTTCGATCCCGAGATGGCGGAGGTCACCGGGATTCCCGCGTCCAGGCTGTATTTTCTGCTGATCACGATGATGGCACTTACGGTAGTGATGTCGATCAAGGTAGTGGGGATCGTGCTCGTCTCGGCGCTGATCGTGACGCCCGCCGCGGCGGCATATCAACTGACGGAGAAGTTCCGCACGATGATGCTGCTGGCGGTGGTGTTCGGGGCAGGATCGTGCGTCGTTGGGCTGGTGATTTCGGTGCCGCTCAGAATCGCCTCGGGGGCGGCGATCGTGCTGCTGTCCACCATTGCTTTTTTTGTCTGCGCTGCTTTATCTCCTCGAAGAAGGCGCGTGCGTTCTTCGCCATAGCCCGAAGCTTCCGAGCATTCAGTTTGACATAATCTGTATGATTATGCACTACCAGTGTTTAGGTGGCTGCCGGGCAAGGGTATTCAATTCGCGATTAGCCACAAGTTGGCAACATATTGGCCGTCTGCTACCGAGCGTCAACACTTGTCTGGGATGGCTCGTATGCTGCCTACAAAGCCACTCTGAGGAGGAGATAATATGAAGCGCTTCAGTCTTGTCTTCGCGGTGTTCGCCGTACTGCTGACGTGCGCAGGCGTCGCGACGGCGAACTTCCCCAGCCTTGTCCCGCCGGACACGACCGTCACGGTCGCACTCAAGCAGGGGTTCTACCAGAACGCGCAGGTGTGGTTCTTCTGCACGGACGCCAACGACGTGAACTTCGCAAGCACCTACACCTATCCTTATCGGATGCCGACTCTGTCCGTGCCGCTGACAAGCGCGTTCGATTACGACCCCTGCGATCCGACAGCCGGCGCAAAGATGTTCGTCAACACCGGCTACCAGCAGGGGCCCGTGTTCACCGCGGTGCCGACTCAGGCGGCCTATTCGGGGATATGGTCGGTGATTTTCATCAAGTGGCTGCCCGGCAAAGCGCGACTCGTGACCAACACGGATCCCTACAACGCCGTGACGAACCCCAGAGGCTTTCCGGTCACCGGCGGCCCCGGCAAGCAGGCCGACTTGCTGATCACTTACGGAACGTCAAAGGCGCCCGTTGTGCTCGATTGTCCGATAGCGGCGGTAGGTCCGCTCAACGACAGCGTTTGGTGGCGCGACAACTCCAACCCCACGGTGCTGTATCGGCTGCCGCAGGTGGTGGCTTACACGCCGTCGCAAAAGAGGATCACACTGCCGGCATGGTATACCTACTGCCAGGAGCGACTGCCGGACTCGACCGCCTACGCATCGTTCTTCGTGGACAAGGTCACGGTGATAATCCCGGACGTGCAGGACCCCATCCTGGCCGATAGGCTGAAGGCGAATCTTGCGCCCGGACTGGGCGACATCGACCCAAACAACAGTCAGGACTTCTTCTTCATCGACGGCAGGATGTTTGGGGAGCCGAACCCGTTCATAACCGGAGGACCGGTGGGTCCTCTTATGAAGCCGATCCAGTATCCGATCCTTGAATGGTGTCCGAACGGCATAGGCGCGAACAATACGAACAAGGGCTACGTGCCGGTGATGGACGTGCTGCTGCTGGAAGGAAGCGTCAACTTCCCCACCAACGGCGGACTGCCGTTTGCGAATAGTTGGCCGTTCGTTACGGATGTTCTGCTGCCGGCAATGGTTTACCTGTCCGTTCCCGACCAGCGGATCAATGCGCCGGTAATGGACTTCTTCAGGATCGTACGGCCGCAAGCGGGTTGCTCCGACTGTCCGTAACCCAGGCAGGTTTCCGCGCGCGAGAGTGGAGTGCGAGGCCGATTCAGACCTCGCACTCCTTGCGTCTTGCGCACCTCGGCTTCTACGCGCAATTCTCCGCTCAGAGCGACAACACGGAATCAGGTATAATACATGGGGCAAGCTCATCGTTGCGGCGGCTGTTTGGGAACCAAGGCGGCCGCGCGAAGCGTAGCAATATAGCGGCGGTGCGGAGGTAGCATTGGGCAAGGTAAACGTAGTGGTCGTCGACACGACCGGCAGCAAAGAGCAGGACGCAGCCCTGCCGGACGACGTGCCTGTCGGGCGAGTAATCGACAAGCTGATCGAAGTGCTGTATCTGCCCGCCGTCAACACCGCCGGCGCTCCCATTACCTACAAATTCCTCCACAAGGCCACGGGCAGGCATTTGCTCGACAACCTTACCCTCGCCCAGTGCGGCGTCAAGGACGGTGACGTCCTCCGGCTCATCCCGGAGATCACCGCCGGGGCCGAACGACGCCTGCCATGAAATCGCCCGAGCAGCCCCTCACAATCGACGAGGACCGCTATTCCCGGCTGCGCCTTCTACCGTGGTGGGATCAGGAGAAGCTGCGGCGGTCGAAGGTGATGGTAGTGGGGGCGGGCGCGCTGGGAAACGAGATACTCAAGGATCTTGCCCTGCTCGGCGTCGGCAACATACTCATCGTAGATTGCGATAAGGTCGAAACCTCCAACCTATCACGCAGCGTGCTGTTCCGGCCGTCCGACGAAGGCAGACCCAAAGCTCACGCGGCGGCCGAAGCGGTTCGATCTCTTAACCCCGACTGCACTGTGTTCGCGCTGGACTGTGACGTAGCGACGGCAGTCGGGCTTGGAGTATTTCGGTGGGCGGATGTGATCGTGTGCGGACTGGATAACGGGCGTGCGCGCATGGCGGTCAATTCGGCGTGCTGGAAAGTGAACCGACCGATGGTTGACGGCGCCACCGAGGGCTTCTGCGGCGTTGCGCGAGTGTTTCGTCCGCCGGACGGCGCGTGTTACGAGTGCACGCTCGGCGAAAAGGACCTCAAGTTGCTTGACGTGCGCAACTCGTGCGGCTTTCTTGCAAGAGAGGCGGTCCGTCGGGGACGAACACCGACCACGCCGACAACTTCGGCCGTCGTCGCGGGAATCGAGGTTCAGGAAGCGATCAAGCTGCTTCATTCGCGGGACCTGTGCGCGCTGGCAGGGAAGGGATTCTTCTTCGACGGCAACACCTACGACTGCTTCGTGATAGACTATACTCGAAACGGCGATTGTCTGAGCCATGATACGATGGAACGTATCGTCGAAACCGATCTGCGCAGCGAGACGGCGTCACCGGCTGACGTGATCGAGGTCGCGCGCGATTACTTGCCCGGCGAGGTCACGCTGGATATGCCGGGAGATGTGATAACCTCACTGCACTGCCGCGAGTGCAACTCCAGCGAGCCGTTTTACAGGCTGTTGGACACGGTCGATGGCGACGAACTCAAGTGCCCGAAATGCGGAACGGTAAGGATGCCGAACGTGACGGCTGAGTGCCGGGCGGGTTCGGAGTTCGCAAGTGTCGCGCTTGCCAAGCTTGGCTTCGGCGTGTTGGAGATCGTCGCTGCGCGAAGCGGCGAGGATGTGGTTGGGATAGAGATATCAGGGGATCGCGAGGCGGTGTTCGGACCTTCCTCGGCCCCGCGTTGGTAAGGAGGGAGTGGGTTGGAAACCTCCCCCCGGCCCCATCCTT
>Ga0272448_1007422_pt1 | contig 11613 bp, 10 predicted proteins | sample YNPCB0191_FD_202220 | JGI IMG/M metagenome (GOLD analysis project Ga0272448, IMG submission 202220) | Hot spring sediment microbial communities from Yellowstone National Park, WY, United States - YNP-CB-019-1 | ecosystem: Environmental > Aquatic > Thermal springs > Hot (42-90C) > Sediment... | reverse complement strand
ATCAGAGTTATGTGCACACCATATGACGGCAAAGACTACGGAGAAACAAAATATGACACACTGGCAATAGAAAACCGTGCACCAACAATAACAAGCTCCACTCCAACAGTTAATTATCCATGCATAGATCAAACGCAACAACTAACGTTCACTGTAACCGCCGACGACCCAGATGATGACCTGTTAAGCTACGAGTGGTACCTGAACGGTGTTGTGGTTTCGACAACAGATGCATACACTTTTGAAGCAGCATCAGGCACATCAGGAGTCCACAACATAACTGTAACCGTTAAAGATGTATTTGGTGCAGAGGCAAAGCAAACATGGTTCTTAACGGTTGACGCAACCTTTGTGATGCCCTTCGACACTAACGTAGTTCCTGTTGTGGATTACGCTGGATATGACAACAACGGAACAGTTGATAACGCGGTGTGGACGCCGAACGGTAAAATTGGGGGGGCTTACATGTTTAACGGAACCGGCTACATAAAAGTTGAAGACTCGCCAAGTCTGGGCGGAAACGGCACTTGGAACCAGATCACAATAGAATTCTGGATTTACATAACAGAAAATCAAAGAGGCACGAGGATTATATCAAAAAGAGGTTCAACCACTGGCACGTACAGTTACCAAATAGGCTTTCAAACAAGCACAAGCAAACCATACAACACAATATACTTTGACATATGGAACGCTTCAGGTTCCTACAGAGAAATAGAATATCAATCGCTTAGCCTGAACACATGGTATCATGTAGCATGCACTTACGATGGCACTATGATGAGGATGTACATCAACGGAAACCTTGTAAATTCAACTTCATGTTTAGGAAATATTTACTCCAGTAATGGTATACCACTCTACATAGGTTCAATGAATTCAACGCATTACTTCTTCAGAGGCTTGATTGACGAGGTTAGAATCTACCCCAAAGCCTTGACAGCGGACCAAATCAGCCGATCATATAACCAAACTAAAAGCATGCTACCAATGTATTTGCCAGCCGTAACCCAACAAATAAGCTCAATCCAGGCATATTTCTCAGCGACACTAACATTGCCATTTCTATATGCAGTAATAGTCCTATCGAAAGCAAGGCGAAAATCAAAAATTAACCGCTTTTCTCCAGCATTTCTCGTAGTGAAGTAAAAACCTAAAACCTGGTATTCTAAAGAAGCGAATGATCACCTATTATAGAGCTTTCTTCTAGAATATACTTACATAACAAATAACTATAACTTTGCTCTACTGGTTGCTCGTGAGCCCACTGTGGAAAAGCTAAAAACATTAAAGCTTTTAATGATAATTTTTATCCTATTAATAGCGCCCACAACATTAGTTCTATCAAATTTCATACACGTTAATGTTGAAGGCAATGGCTACTACGAAGAATGCACAGCCGTTATAGCGACTGGCACAGCAGCCAAAGACGGCCGCGCTATACTAATGAAGAACCGCGACACAAGCGACACCATGAACAAGCCCGTCTACTACCCGCCAAAAGACGGAAAATACGGCTACATAATGGTTAACACGTACTGGATGGGAATTAACGAAAAAGGCCTCGCTGTAATGAACACTCAAGTAAGCGCTTTAGGCTTCGGCGGTAGCGGCTTAGACAACGGCGCCCTAAACAGGTGGATAATTGAAAACTGTGAGACCGTAGAGGAAGTTTGCCGCGCACTAAACGACACAAACAGCCCTATAGGTCCAGGAAAACGCCTAGGCGGAACTTGTATAGGCGTAATAGACAGGTTTGGAAACGGCGCTTTCATCGAGGTAAGCGGCATAGGCGCGTATGCACGTTTTATAGTTGATGGCTTCGACTCTCAAGCAAATCATCCAAGATGTTATCCCGGCTACGCCAGCGGGCCAAGCGGCCGGGATCAGTACGCCCTAGACATCTTGAATGCCATCTACGCTGAAAAGGGTTACATATCATGGGAAGATGTAGCCCAAAACGTATCGCGATACGTCCGTAACAAAGAAAAAGGGACAAGTAGCTTTTCCATAAGCGGCGAGGTATGTAATACCATCACCCAAGCTGCAATGGTCGCCGTAAGCGGAGACCCAAGATATGACGGAAAACTAAACTGCATGTGGGGCGAATATGGAAATCCTCCAATGGTAGGCTTATTCGTACCATCAATACCCTTTGCCGGGCAACCACCACCCATACTTAACAGCTTCTGGAATTATGTCTGGCAAAAAAGAAGCTACACCCAAGACCAAAACGGATATTATGTTCCATCAAAAGTTAGAGAAGTCCAAAGCTACACATTCTTCGCCGAAGATATCACTTTCTGGAAATACCACGAACTAGTGAGCTCCATCCCAGATGGATTACCAGAATCCGAATTTAAAACATGCTTACAAGAATACATTAACCAAAGCGTTCAGATAGCCACACAACTATATATAGCGGAACCGCAAGTTCTAGATCATACTGTTATAATCGATGGAAAAAACTACGAAATAAAAACAGTGAGCAACTCGACAATATGCAACTTCAACTTCTCATCAAATGCTTATTCAAACGTTGAAATAAACTTTAACGCCACCTCTACGATAACTGGTTCTTCAGGATTCTGCTATGTCATTATACCCACAGAATTAATGAATGGAAGCGTAACCATAAGTGTCGATAACGAAGAATACGTAATAGAAGACCCGCCACAATACGAGAACAACATTTTATTAAACTTTGCCTATAACAATCCAAGCCAGATAAGAATAGCAGGTCTACTCCCTCCAGATCTTAATCCGCCACTTATAGGAACGCCTATTCGAAATCCCGACGGCGTCGTTAATCCTTATCAGCCAGTAAAGATTTCGGTAAACATAACAGACGTAGAGACAAGCGTCAAAAATGCAACATTAAACTTCACGATTGATAATGTCAAGTGGACAATCATCGAAATGGCATTTAACAATGAAACAGGCTATTACGAGGCAACAATTCCTGGGCAACCGCCCGGCGCATACGTTACTTTCACGATAGCAGCATATGACATAGCTGAAAACCAAGCAATTAAAGATGACATAGAGCCATACTATGTGGATCCAATAGTTCCTGAATTCTCAAACTACACAATCTTTCTACTATTAATCCTTGCATCCGCGAGCATCGCTATAGCATATAAAAGGAAAAGATTTATTCTGTAAATGCAATTCTCCCACATTGTTAAAACAACTTTTACCCTTAAGTTCTAATCAACAGCTTCAAAATCACATTTAAATTGAGAAAGAGAAAATGCTGGAAAAACTATCGATGCACCTCACGGAAACTCGCATAACTTTAGGCGTTAAAACAGCTGTGGCAATCGTAACCATAACAGCCCTGTTCCTCCAAGACTTAACAATAATATTCAATGACGCTTTACAAAGCGAAACAACGAGCCACATGATAGCAATACCCATCATATTCGCCTATCTAATATACAGAAAAAGGAAAATGCTTAGGACCGTCATACTAAGTGAAAACAAAAATGAGCCTAAAGAGACCAAGCATGTACCGCTGATCTGTGGAATACTTCTATCTATAACTGCAATACTGCTTTACTGGTACGGCTCCTACACATTCACTCCAATAGAATATCATATGTTTGCTCTACCCATATTTGCAGCTGGCGTAATCCTCATTCTGTTTAATCCTCAAACTTTAAGGCAACTAGCCTTCCCAATAGCCTTCCTAATATTTCTAATGCCACCGCCCTCAGAAATCTTGTACGCCTTAGGCTCAACGCTTTCAGTAATAAGCGCTGAATGCGCAAGTGCCATAGCAAACGCGTTCAGCATACCGTCATCAATAGATACTGAATATGCAAACCCAAAAATAATCATCATAAGACCAGACGGAACAACATTTGAACCAGTAGTCGACATAGCATGTTCAGGCATATACAGCCTCATAGGCTTCCTAATCTTCGCAGTATTCATAGCCTACATAATCCGAGACAAACCATGGAAAAAAATCGCCATAATCCTACTTGGGATACCGCTAATCTATTCACTCAACATCATCCGCATAACTATAATGCTATTATTAGGCTACTATTACGGCGAGGAAACAGCATTTCAAATATTCCACTTAATAGGCGGTTGGACCCTAATATTCCTAGGAACAATGCTTCTACTCACAGTTTCGGAAAAAATTTTTAAAACCAAAATCTTTGCTAACACGAAGCTAAACTGCGAAAAATGCAACTCCAAACTAAGAACAAAAGAAAATTTCTGTTTAAAATGTGGAAGAATTCTAAAACCACCTGACATAAGGATAAATAAATTTGACATAGCAAAAATGTTCGCCATAACCATCACTGTAACCTCGCTAATTTCAATACAAGCCCCAGTGTTCGCTTTAACCAAAACCAATCCAATAGTCATAGTAAACACTCCATCAGGACAGCAAGTTTCAACAGAAATTCTTCCAACAATCCCAAATTACACCATACTAAGTTTACCACCATACACAGAATTCGCAGAAAGGGCCAAGCAAGACATGGCGTTAACATACTGGTACATATCTAACGATGAATCAACAGACTCCGTTGAGGTAACTATTGAAATAGCATCAACTCGCTCATCCCTCCATCGATGGGAAACTTGCCTAATAACATGGCCACTGTCACATGGATACCAACCAAAAGTAACACAAATAGAACTGAAAGATGTAAAATTAAACGAGAATCCCCCCATAATAGGCAGATACTTCGTCTTCACCTATGTTGACACAAATGAAACAAAAGTTGTGCTTTACTGGTATGAAACAACAATATTTACACTAAACCAAACGACTCAACAAAAGAACGTAAAATTAAGCTTAATAGCAGACCTTGGCGATTTAGAAGACCTACCTAAAACCGAGGACCAATTAATGAGCATTGCAAAAGCTATTGTAAACTATTGGCAACCGATAAAAACGTGGTCGCAAATTACAATGATAATATCACAAAACGGTGCATCGCTCGCAGCCATAAGCAGCGCAATATTGATTATCATAATAGCCATATATGCCATAGAAATCAGAAAACAAACAAACGCGAACACAAGCGCATACCGCAAACTGTCAAAAATTAACCAACAAACAATAGACATAGTAGAGGAAACAGAAAAGAAAAGTACACCAACATTGGAAAACATAGCAGCAACCTACAAGAAGATAACAGGAAGACAAATTGCAAAAACCATTCTATTAAAAAGGTTAAGAGAGCTAGAAAATATGAGAATAATAAAAAGCATAATAGCAAACAAAAACGATGAACCCATCCAAATATGGAAAGCCCAAATAAGTCGAACATAATAAGCGGAAGAGAGAAAATGCGAAGAAACATGAATTTAGCAAAAGTTGCAGGTTGGATAACCCTCAGCCTTGGATGCCTATCCCTAATAGTTTCAATAATTTCTGAATCTCAGATACTTGCTTTCATAGGTCTAGGTTTAACATTCTGGGGAATAATTCTAATCTACATAAGAAGCGAAGAATACGTGAAAGGAAGTCTCCTAAACGCTACATCCCTATCAACATTTGCAACACTAAATCAAATAGTTCAAGAACTAGGCTATCGCGAAAAAGCAATTTACTTACCCCCAAAATACCTAAAAGACCCCGAAAGCAATAAAGCCTACATTCCAAAAAGCAATTTATCAAAACTACCAACACCAGAACAAATATGGGAAAAAGAAGACAAGCTTTTCATCGAAAACCCGCAAGGAATACTGCTAATCCCGCCTGGAAGCGAACTGACAAAACTTTTTGAAAAAACTCTTCAAACAAGCTTCACAAGGGCGGACTTACAATACTTACAGTTGAACATACCCAAACTTTTCGTGGAAGAACTTGAAATTGCCCAAAACCTCGATATAAACATCGAAAACAACAAAGTCCGTGTGAAAATAGAAAACTCAACCTATCTAAGCCTAGCAAAGGAAGCTGCAAAATTCTCTAAACTTTATGAAAGCATAGGTTGTCCGCTTAGCAGTTCTATTGCTTGCGCCCTAGCGAAAGCCACAGGCAAACCAGTAATAATCGAAAAACAACAAATAAATGATGAAGAAAAAACAATTGAAATAGAATACCGCCTAATAGAAGAGGAGAAAACCTGAGAATGACTTTTCCACTAGACTTCTGGAAAATAAGCCTCCTAACAGCCATAACAGCAATAATACTTCTCATTACCTCAGAAATGCTGTCACCATACTACGGAAAAGTAAATATCCCCATTAACAAGAAAAGACTTAAGCAAACATCAATAGCCTTTTCAGTCATATTTCTCGGAACAGTCGCCGTAAGAATAATAGAAATACTGTTCTCCTAAACTCTAATCATTTGATGGAACATTAATCAAATTTTCTAGAGTTTTAATCCATGCATACTTATATCGAACAAAACGCATAAAATTTGGATGAGAGGAATTTGGATGAGAGAAATGAGAAGGGCATTATTTGTATTGGCGATTATATTTATCGCAATGCTTATCATAGTTCCAGCAGTTAACGCTTGTTCTTGTGGCTGCGTCCACACAATAAAAGTTGTCCCTATAGGCTCTACGAAAACAGGCGAACCAATAATAACTGAAAATCCAGCAAACTTAACGATATTCTATACTGGACGAGGCCCAATAAAAAATGTCTGGCTCCTAATAGTGCTAAACGAACCAACATACAACGCTTTAAACCAGATAACAATAAACGACCAACCATTTATGGATAAAAGTGACTTCCAACTGGTAACAACCCAAAAAATACCACCTCCGCTTCCAAACCCAGCCACAGGTTATCCAGGCTCCCTATGCGACTACAGCGTTGCTGCAATAAAAGACAAAATAAAAGAAAAGGGCAATCCAATATACTATGGTGTTAAATTCTTCATGAACCAAATCTCTAAAACTCCAACAAACTTCACTTTGTCAGTTGAACTGGATTCGCCGGCAAATCTAAAAGCACTAGTGCTTGCGCTAGGAAGAATCGATACAAAAACCAAGGATGATTGCGAAGTTAACTGCGTGCCCTACAAACCTTTCAACGCTTGCAGCAGCTTTAGCAACAGCACCTTCATTGTGCCAGACTCCGCAACATTAGCACTAACTACATCGTCATTCCTTGGAGCAGGCGGCTTCTACCTAATAAAGCGCAGAAAGAAACTAAAATGAAATAGAAGCCTCCGGTTAGAATTATTTTTCGTTTCGTAACTATTCTTAGTTTCGTAACTATTCTTATATTGTTTGCCAGCTAATCTGCTCTTTGAGGATCAATTACCGTGAAGACAAAATCAGAAAATTCAAACGCAGACCAGAAAATCATTCAAATTATAAAAGAGAAAAAACCTCAAAATGTAGAACAGCTAATAATTTTCGCCAAAGAAGAACTTCAAATCCCAGAGCAAGACCTACTTAAAATAATCCTGAAACTGCAAAGCGACCGAAAAATAAGTTTCAAAAAGCAACCACATCCGACGCGAAGCATTATTATATACCTAAAAACAGAGCAAACCTACTGGTACTGGATAACAATCTTTATAGCAATAACTACCACTATCACAGTGTTCATAATACCAGAAGAACTCTACCCATGGGTTTATATAAGATACATTTTGGGCTCAATCTTCGTTCTCTGGCTGCCAGGCTACACTTTTATTAAAGCACTTTTTCCCAAATCAGCCAACTCGAAAACCCCCGAAAAAAACCTCGATAAAGTAGAGCGCATAGCCCTAAGTATAGGAATGAGTCTCGCCCTAGTCCCAATAGTTGGATTGCTTCTAAATTACACTCCATGGGGGATACGGCTTACTCCTATAGTTTTAAGTCTACTCGCCCTAACGGCAGCTTTCGCTACAGCCGCACTGTTAAGAGAATATCAGATGGCGTTAAAAACTCAAAATTGAAAGTCAGAGTGGAGAATGCAATGGTAGACGAACTAACGAGGGTCGCTGAGGAATCTGCACGCGGCGGCTTTTTCCTGATTTCAGGAACAGCTTTGGCGACAATAATTATGGCAATAGCTTCGATAATCATTGCAAGACTGTTAGGTCCAGAATTATACGGACAATACACGTTAGCCTTGGTTACACCTCAGCTTCTCTTACTGTTTACGGACCTCGGCATTAACCAAGGAATCATTAAATTCACAGCTAGTTTTCGTGCAAAAAAGGAAAATTGGCGCGTTAAAAGAGTAATAATGTATGGATTGATACTTAGGGCGACGGCTGGAACCATAATATTCGTTGTAAACTATTTTTTTGCGGACTTTTTCGCTGCAACTCTCCTTCAAAGACCGGAACTAACCTTATACGTTAGAATAGCCGCCATATCCGTACTTTTTCAAGCAATATTTACCACGATAACTTCAGCTTTTGTGGGTTTGGATAGAACTGAATATAACGCTTTAGCCTCAAATATACAAGCATCTGCGAAGGCCATAATTTCGCTGTCACTTGTTCTTTTAGGATTCAGCATAGCTGGCGCCGTTATCGGCTATGTAATGAGCTACGCTGTTGCGGCAATTCTCAGCCTAGCCATTTTAATCTTCGCTATGCGGGAAAACAAAAAAATTCAAGACGAAGGCGACAAAATTGGAAGCGACTTAAAAGCCATCTTGCATTATGGCGTCCCACTATACATTTCTATACTGCTTACCGGTTTCATTCCAATTTACCAAAATGTTGTCCTAGCATTTTTCATAACAGATGTTGATATAGGAAACTATAAGGCGGCCATAAACTTCATTTCACTTATGCAGGTTCTTACTGTCCCCATTACAACAGCGCTCTTACCCGCATTCTCAAAACTGAACTCTTCCACAGAGGAAAAAGTGAGAACATTCTACAAACTCGCAAACAAATATACCGCCATAATCATAATTCCACTAACATTTCTTATCATAATACTCTCCAGAGAAATAGTAGAGATAATTTACGGTTACGCATACCAATCAGCCTCACTTTTTCTTGCAATGTACTCTCTACTATATTTCCTGGTTGGATTTGGCTATTTGGTCCTTCCAAGCCTCTACAACGGATTAGGCGAAACAAAAATGACATTGAAAATGAGTCTGATCACTTTTGTGGCACTCGCTTTCCTGTCGCCAATGTTTACTAAAGCCTACAATGTCCAAGGTTTGATCGCAGCTTTTCTAGTAGCAAGTGCTTGCGGCACAATTTACGGCTTGTACACTGCTAGAAAGAACTTCAGAATTGCTGTTGAAACTGGCGTAATACTAAAAATTTACATAAACTCGGCCATATCCAGCATACCAGCACTTTTAGTGCTTAACTTTGGGCGTTTGTCAACCTTCCTGACCATCGCATTAAGTGGGCTTTTGTACCTTTCCGTTTATGTAACTCTAACACCTATAACGAGAACGGTAACTTCGTCTGAACTTGAAAAAGCGAAGAACGTCATCAGAAAAACTAAACCTCTCGCACTAGTTGCTAAACCAATTCTTGCATTTCAACAAAAACTAGTAAAAAGCGGCGAAGTTAGAAAAAATCTCTAACTTTTCATGAAGCTTCTATTCCAACGATAAAAATTTCAAAGCTGAAGTTGGTAATACCCTCAATATTTGGCGATATTGAAAGAGTTAAGTTTGCCGGAATTACGTCTGAAGGATTAATTCTGCTGCCTTCAAGATTCCACTTAAGAGTTATGTATATAGACGCATTTTCAGGCTCCCAATCATCTGTTGTCATGTTAAGTATCAAAGGAGTATTCCCTTCGTTTTTTATATAGACTGTAAAATTAGTCACCGCTCCAGGTTCCAAGATGCCCCAATTAATGGAAGTAACGTTTGTGCTACACTTGGCGTCTTCATACACGCCCACCCTAACTGCTTTTACCACTCCGACATTCGGAATTTGTTGGTAAGCACTTAACAAAGTTGTAGCCAATACACTTATAACAAGCCCCACCGTCCCGATGACTAGAATAATTCCCGCATGAAACCTTTGTGTGGCCATGCGTTTAGTCCCCGTCCATAGTCGGATATAACAAGTCTTAATAAACGTTATTGTTTTCATTAACAACACAAATACACTTACAAAACATTGCAGAATAATAATTCATAGCATAAATAAGGATCTAAACTAAAATTTCGTTGAACAAGTTTAAAACTTAAACTGTTTGTCTCACTGCAGAACATGCGGGGCAAAATAAATCATTTTTAGGATTCCTAATTTTAAGTTCTACAGCTACGAAATGGTTCATGATCTGTGTTGTTAGTTACAATATTTGTAGCACTCTTCTCTTCATATTTTAGTGGAAATATCTTGGCTTAGGTAGAAGTCAAAACAGCAAGTATAAATGAATCAGAGCACACCAAAACATCAACATAAAAATCCCCCTTGCTGCTGTTAATTTTTTATTATTTCGTGTTGACAGCTATTCTGTCAGCGGAAGTCTGGCGGCTCTCAACAGAGTTAGACGACCGTATATTTATTAATTCGGTCTATCGTCTTTATGCATGCATTAGGAGGAAAGCAAAAACGTTTGCGGTGGGGCACCTTGGCTTTGGATACGTGGCTAGTAAGTTGACAGCGCAAGCAGCAAAAGTTAAAATGAATGTCCCTATTGTTTTAACGCTTTCCGTTATTCCTGACATTGATATACTGATTCCATACGTTGAACATCGAGGACCGTTCCACTCACTCATAATGGCAGTTATAGTTTTCATTCCATTATTTGCTTTGTATGGTAAAACGGCATCTCCATATTTTGCAGCTTTGATTCAACATTCAATTATAGGCGATTATATTGCTGGCTATGGGGTTCAACTTTTGTGGCCCTTCACCTCGCGATATTTCGGAATTGAGACAAGCATTAGAAGCCCAACGAACATAACTTTGGAATGGTCAATATTTTTGGTTGCAGCTGTAACAATGTTAAAAACAAAAGACACACACGTTCTTCTTCAACCTCACAACTCAAATTTGATTCTCGCGATACCAACATTCACAGTGCTATTACCTACATTCTTAGCCTTCCCCCTAGAGGTTCCAATAGCGCTAATACCACCCCACATCATTTGCCTAACACTTTTCTTAACATCACTCTTGATAGACATAAAGAAAATCGTAAACCAACCATAAGCAAAAGGTGAGAAAGCTTGGCAAAAGAAACTGAAATAAAAGGTCCGATAATGTGTAGAAAGGATGGTTTATGGAAACTGGAACTTGACAGGCGGCTAAAAACTGATAAAAGCATCACACTGATGGCGTTAGGCGACATAAAAAATGAACTTTTAAGATACCTAAACAGAAGAAAAGACGTTGAAATTCTAAAAATGGAAACAAGATACATGAAGAAACGGGAGAAAGGAATGGGATTAAAAGTAACTGTCAAGAGTAGGCAAAAACCTACAACTGAAAGTAAACAATAATTCTTCAGCAACTCCTTTTTCCTTATCCTGTTTAATTGCATTTCCCATAGAGGTTTATTACCTAATAATGCTTCTAGTTCACGGTTGTGGTGCTCAGCATGATGATGATTCAAAAAGTGTCATGGTTAATGTCTTAAAGCTTTCTCGGCTGAGGCTGCTTAACGTATTTTTCCTTTGAGGAATGGGTAGTGAATATAAATGGAAAAAATATGGTCAAACTGTTGGCATTCGTGCTCTTAATCG
>Ga0272448_1007421_pt1 | contig 11613 bp, 9 predicted proteins | sample YNPCB0191_FD_202220 | JGI IMG/M metagenome (GOLD analysis project Ga0272448, IMG submission 202220) | Hot spring sediment microbial communities from Yellowstone National Park, WY, United States - YNP-CB-019-1 | ecosystem: Environmental > Aquatic > Thermal springs > Hot (42-90C) > Sediment... | reverse complement strand
ACGCGGCCTAAGCATTCGATGCTCTAGTTTAGAAGAAGTGAACTTAGCCCCCGAAGAATATGACGCGATCACCATGAACCATGTTCTTGAGCACTTTTTTGATCCACAAGCCATGATTGCTAAACTTAGCTTGGCACTGAAGTCCGGTGGAGTACTTGTCAGCATATCACCAAATCCGGTAGGACTCTTAGCTCGCCGATTTAGAAAGGCCTGGCGGCAACTAGATCCTCCGCGTCATCTGGTTCTTCCTAGTCCAGTAGGATGTGCGATTATGTGCCAAAACGCAAGACTAAAGGCCCAAGTATTCACTTGTTGGTCAGGATCCCATTGGTCTAGAAGTCAGAGCCGACAGATAAATGCTTGCGGTAGGGTCGTCCATACCCATTGTTCTTTTTTGGATAAGCTTTATGCTTACTCGATTGCTCCTTTGTTGAATATGTTTTTAGCTAATTCTGGAGAGGAGGTGGCCTTTGTCGCGATCCGTCAATGAGCCACTACAAGTTTTCTTACTCCACTGGAATGAGCCGGAAGGCTGCACAAAGGCCGTGCGAGCATTCCTCGGTCAGACGGTGCCCGTCCGGCTGACCGTGATCGACAATGGCTCCTCGCCGGAAAAGAGAGGATCGGGCCAGGTAGCGGTTCTTCAGCATCCCGCACACGTGCGGGTCCTTGATGAAGACCATGTGGAATCAACACGTGATATCAGAGATGAGCTTGTGCAGGGCATTTTGCCGTATATTCGCAATACGTACATGGAGTCAGGAGAGCTTGGCTCTTCTCTTTCTCATTTTTTCTACACTGGCAGCTATTTGCCTTTGAGAATCGATGCATTGACTGAGAAATTTAGCATAGCCCTAGCAGCCTACAGCTTGCACTAGAGACTGCGGGAAGAATGGCTGCCGCATCTGCATTCCAAAACTGGGCTGGATACGGGTTGCGTGAGTCGTTGCGTTTACCGGTAAGATCCTCTCCGGAATGATCGGTCTTGAGCCTGTTCGTAAAGAGTATTGTTTTCTAGCTACTATCCAGTTCTGCTAACCTCAAGCCAACAAATAAGGTTAAAGCAAAAAACAATAGAAACAGTATTTTTTCTATTTTAAATATCTTAAAGCTTAGGATTCGTTTAGACTGCACATTTCGGTCTTGGTAGGCTATCTCCCCCCTAATTTCCTCCCTTTGAAAATCCTCTTGAGGCACTCGTAAATTCGTACAGCACCACCTAAAGAGAAATTTCCCAGGACTTCAACCATAGCTTTCTGCCTTTCCTTTTCTTTCCTTGAAACTCATTCCCTCAGAACCACTGACCTTTTTGTTGTTTAGCTTTCCCACCCTAAAAGACCTATGATTTCATTAAATATCTACCTATTCTGGACTCTTTCTTACTGGTTCCTTTTCCATTAAAAGCTCACAGATCAAATGGTAAACGGTAGCCTGCACTTCTTGGATTCGAGGAATGTAATCAGAACGAACGATAATGGATAGCTCAGCAAGCCCCCTGCGAACGATCTCCCCTCCATCGTATCCCAAAATGGCAATAGTAGAAAGCCCCTTTTTCCTTGCTTCCTCAAAACAGGCCAAAACATTGCGTGATCCCCCACTGGTCGAAATTCCAATGACTACATCCCCAGATTCCAAATGGGCCATCAATTGACGCGAAAAAATGACTTCTGCTCCCACATCATTTGCCAGGGCAGAGAGCACCGCTGGTTCTATAGATAATGAATAGGCAGTTAAAGGTTTGGGCCATTCTAGAGAGATATTCAGTAGGTCTAAAGCAAAGTCATTGGCATCCGTAGCTGATCCTCCATTGCCAAAGAGAATAATTTTAGCCCCCTGTTGACCTTTTTCTTTAAGTAGTTTTGCTGCCTGAAGAATCTTTTCGCCCTCTTCTTCTACCAACTTTAATCTTAATCTTTCATCTTCTTTGGCTTTTTCTTGTATTGAGCAACTTACTTCCTCAATAATCCCTGCCTCTGGCTGTCCATCCATACCCAAAAAGGGATAGAGAAACTGTGCTTCTCCTCCTGATTGTCCCAACTGACGGTGTTCAAAAAAAAGATGCACTGTTTCCCATAAGGTGTGATAAAGGATTTCGACGATCTCTTGAAATATAAAAGGATCTTCAGAAGGATTCTCTATAAAATAACTTCCTTTCTTTCCAGGGAGCGCTAAAGTCAAAGCCCCCCTTCCCATTGCTAGATCAATGGCCTTTTCAACTAAAACATCTCCTTCAATTCCACTGAATCCAAAAACAATATCATTAGCCTTGCAGATGGCCTTAAGCCAATTAAAAAAATCCGCTGAGATATCTAAAGCCGGCAGCGCTCGTTTGCCAACGATTACAGGATGGACAAACTCTACCGAAACATGCTGTGCATCCGTTTGAGAAGAGCCTCGACCAAAAGCCAAAATTCTACCTCCATTCAAAAACCGGCTAGCAATCTGCTGGCAGATTGTAGCCAATGATAAAGCTTCTTTTTGGAAAAACAGGGTTGAGAGCCCGTTCCGCTTCTCAACCCGTTGCCTTATCCAATTAAGCTCTTTTGTTATTTTTTCTTTCCTTAACATATCCTTGGCAAGGGATCTCCTACAAGCATATCAACCATCCGACTCCCGCCATATGCAGAAAGAGTAACCACTTTCCCAGAAGGTTTGTCCGAAATTACCCCAATAATTCTGGCTTCTTCTCCTCCAGGAATGTCATTTAGCAGCTTTTGAAAATCAACGGCCTTCTTCTGATCCACAACAGCAACAAATTGCCCTTCAGAAGCTATGTGCAGAGGATCCAGACCCAAGATCTCACAAGCTCCCCGAACTTCTTGACGAATTGGGATCAACTCCTCTTCGATCATAACGCCAAAGCCAATGTCATGGGCAAGTTCATTAAGGACGGAAGCCAAGCCTCCCCTTGTCGGATCCCGCATCCACTTGATAGCCGAAGGCTCCAATCTAATCATGGGTTCAATCATTGGCCAAAGAGGGCGGCTATCTGTTTTAAGAGTTGCTTCCAGTTCTATTTCTCCCCTGGCTAAAAGAACTGTAATCCCATGGTCACCGATAGGACCTGAAAGTAAAATTTTATCTCCAACTTCCACTCTATGAGGACCTAAATTCACCCCTGGTTCCACAAGCCCATACCCAGTCGTTGTAATATAAAGCCCGTCTCCTTTTCCGTGCTCAACGACTTTTGTATCCCCACCAGCAATAATAACCGAGGCAGCTTTTGCAGCCCGAGCCATGGCTTTGACTTCCCGTTGAAAAACCTCCATCGACAGCCCTGCTTCCAGAATCCAACTGGATAAAATAACAAGCGGCTTTGCTCCCGAAACGGCCAAGTCATTCACAGTCCCGTTGACCGCAAGTTCACCAATGGACCCACCCGGAAAGGCTAAGGGGCTGACCACATAACTGTCTGTTGTGAGCGCATACCTGGTTTTATCCCATTCGATAATCGCAGCGTCAGCAAGAGGCTCTAAAAGTGGGTTCCTGCATTCAGCCAATATCACCTGTTCAATTAACCTCCTACTCGATTTACCTCCAGCTCCATGAGCCAGTTCTATGCACTGTTCCAGTTTCATTTTCCAATTCTAAGGCAAAACCTAATTAACTTGAAAGCCCACTTGTCCCTCTGCCTAGAGCTCTGTTTTCTGATAGACGTGATGGAAGTAGGCTGCACACGCTCCTTCAGAAGAGACCATCAAGGCTCCTACTGGATGTTCTGGATTGCAGCTTCTTCCAAAAAGCTTACACTGATAAGGCTTAAGCACTCCTTTAAGGACTTCTCCACACTGTGCTGCTTTTGGATCAGTAAGAGTAATGCCTTGAGTGCCAAAACGCAGTTCAGCATCCCAATAAGAAAATTCCTTTTTAATTTTAAGGGCTGACTGAGCTATGAATCCCAGTCCGCGCCATTCGAAATACGAACGAAGCTCAAAAACCCGTTCAAGCAGCTTCAACGCTGTGCGATTACCTTCCCAAGGAACAACGCGGCCATACTGATTTTCCACCTCGCTCTTTTTTTCTTTTAACTGGCGCAAGATTCGTAGAATGGATTCTAAAATATCCAAAGGTTCAAAACCTGAAATCACTATTGGTTTCTTATAATTTTGAGCAACAAATGCATATGGCCGACACCCAATCACTGTAGACACATGACCAGGACCAATAAACCCATCAAGTCGCAGGTCTGGCGAATCTAGAATCGCTCGAATGGCAGGCAGAATCAACACATGGTTACAAAATACAGAAAAGTTTTTTATTCCCCATTCCTGTGCCTTTAAAAGCGTTAGAGCCGTTGCAGGAGCTGTAGTTTCAAAACCAATTGCAAAAAAAACAACCTCTTTTTTAGGATGTTCTTTAGCCAGCTTCAGGCTGTCTAATGGGGAATACACCATTCGAATGTCTCTGCCTTTTGCTTTCAGGACCAGAGGACTGTCTGTTTGACCTGGCACTCGCATCATATCCCCAAAAGCGGTTAAAATCACTTTTGGATCTTCAGCAATTCTCAGCCCCTCGTCAATTCTTCCCATCGGCAATACACATACAGGACATCCTGGACCATGGATCAATTCAACATTTGAAGGAATAAGAGCATGTAGGCCAAATCGGTAAATAGAAAAAGTATGGCCCCCGCAGACTTCCATGATCCGGTAATGTACCGTAGGATCAGCTAGCTGTTGAATCGTTTCTATTGTCTTTTTAATAAGTCGGCTGTCCCGAAATTCATCTACATATTGCATCTAAATCAGATCCTTCAAAGAAGTATCTTTTATGTTTTTTTTTCTTCTTCCATAGAATAACCTTGAAGCTCTTCCATTGCCTGTTTATCTTCTCCAAGCATGGAAAGAATCCGCAACTGATCCTGAGCTTCACGTTCAGATATTTTCGCCAATGCAAATCCGACATGAATTAATACCCAATCCCCTGGTTTCGGCTCTTCGTCCTTTATTAATTCAATGTTGATCCTCCTCCTCACTGAAGAAACCTCAACAAGAGCTGTTTGAATAAAAGGCATTTGATCATAAGGATCCATTTCAACTATTTTTCCAGGAATTGCTAAACACATATCCTTTTGGAGGCTATTCTTTTTCTCATTGATGTCAATGCCAAGTAATAGATTTAATAGTAAAGGAGGCTTCAGAGCTTTTTCTTTATCCAGTGATTTTCATAAGCAAGGGCAATGAGCTGACCAAAACTGATATTTTCGTCATTGGGACAGAGAGCCGTATGAAAATAGAGTTCAAATTTGTCTCCCCACAAAAGCTTCAAAAGGTCAACTAATAAGCCATTTTGAAAGACTCCGCCAGAAAAAGCTATTTTCCGCACTCTAAACTCGTTGGCTAGTCTTCCGACCAGCAGGGCTAGCCAATAGTGTAGTCCAAAAGCGATCTCCTCCTTCGGTCTTTTATCTTCTGCCATCTGCCTCATCCATCGGATCAACTGACCTAGTTGAACCACACTGTTATAAAGCTTAGCCTCAGGAACTTTCCAATTTTTTATTGCCTGCATGTTGTTCCAAAGACCTGGAGATAAAGCGTACCGGGTAGCTTGTTTTTGCAACTCCATGGCTGCTTGACCTTCAAAAGTAGTATAATCGCAAAGACCAAGTATCGAGGCTACTCCATCAAAAATTCTGCCAACACTTGAACTTAAAACATATTTTCTTGCTTCAATCATCTTCAGATAGGTTCTCCATTCAAGAGCTGAAAACTTCGGTCTTAAAAAATTCAGTTCATCTAATGTTCCAACCTGTGATGACCACAAGCCAAGAGCAGAAATACGCGGTTCTTTAATGCCCTTGTCGGCTAAGAGAAGAGGGAAATATTCGAAATGAGCTAGCCTCTTCATTTCTTGATCCCTTTGAAAAAGAAAAAATTCTCCCCCCCAAATTCTTCCGTCTTCCCCATATCCAGTCCCATCCCACACGACACCCAATACAGGCTGCTGTTGCCAAAGAAGGTCGTTTTCGGCTAAAACCGCCCAAAAATGGGCTTTATGATGCTGTATAAAAACAGGGTTGAGTTTATAATTCTTTGAAATCTCCAACCCCAATTCAGTCGAATGATACCGAGGATGAAGGTCCACAGCGAGAGCTGTGGGTATAAAATCAAAAAGTTTTGTAAAATGAGACAGGACTTTCTGATAAGTTTCATAAGCATTCCAGTTGCCCAGATCACCTAAATATTGAGAAACATACAGGTTTGATTCGTGACAAAGACTGAAGGTAGCTTTGAGATCCGATCCCAAAGCCAACAGAGAAGCTGACTGTGAAATTTCGTAAGAGTCTAAACTATAAAAAGGAGCAAAAGAACGACTTCTTCGGAGCAAAATCGGCGTCTTCGTCACAGGGGAACATGCCATGACGGAATCATCCTGAGGAACAGCAATGTCTCTGTTATGACTAAGAACTTTATCAACTACCCCTTGGAGTTGAGAGAATACTTCTTCCTCTGTAGTTAGTATGGGAGAGCCGGAAATGTTCGCGCTGGTTGCTACCACTGGATGTTGGATGAGATCAAGAAGCAAAACGTACAAGGGAGCATAGGCAAGCATGATCCCAAGAGTATTTTGCAAAGGTGCAATGTGCTCAGAAAGGGCCAAAGAGAGGTTTATTTTTTTCCTTAGGAGCATAATTGGCTTTTGACGGGATGTCAGCCACCTTTCTTCTTCATCGGAAATTTCAGTATGTTCTTTGACAGTCTTAAGGTCTTGAAACATTAAGGCAAAAGGTTTATGAGCCCTTTTTTTGCTTTCTCTCAGGCGCAAGACAGTCCGATCGCTGTAGCCGTCTGCAATAATTAAAAAGCCTCCGATACCCTTCACAGCGACAATTTCTCCTGCTAAGATTGCCTTTGCCGCTTCGTCAAGCGCAGCCTGATTGCAGCCCAATTCATTTCTTTGTTTATCATAAAGTCTTAGGGTTATCCCGCAGTCTTTGCATGAATTGGTTTGAGAATAAAATCGGCGATCCAGTGGCTCCTCATATTCCCTTTGGCATTCATAACACATCTTAAAAGAAGCCATCGTCGTTCTCTGCCTGTCATACGGTAACGAAAGGGTGATGGAGAAACGTGGCCCGCATTGCGTACAGGTTATGAAAGGATAACCAAAGCGCCGATTGGTTGGAGAACGAAGCTCCACCAGGCAATCCTCACAAAGATCAAGATCAGGCAAAAGAAGGACCGATGGTTTACCTTCTTCTTGACTTTGTTCGATGGTAAAATACTCATAATTTTTGATTTCTGTTTGTTCGAAGACCGACGAACTGATAAATGCAATAGACGGAGCTTGATCGATGAGATCACGACAAAAAGTTTCAACATTTTCTTGAGACCCCTCGACATGGATGTGGACTCCACTTGTCGTATTGTTGACCCAGCCTTGCAGTGCAAGTCTTTGAGCAAGCCTGTAAACAAAAGGCCGAAAACCAACTCCTTGAACTTTGCCTTTTAAATGAATGCGTAAGGCTTTTTTCATTACAGGTGCTTTGACATCAGCTAGGTCGTAAACGAAAGGCTGAGCTTTTTAGCTTCATTCTCCTCCTCCAAACAACCAGAACAAACCCACTCCTATAGCCAAGCTGCCAAAACAGATATTTAACCATTTCCCTTTCCTTTGCGTATCTAATAGTCGACTAAAAACCATCCTGGATAAAAAGAATGAAAAAACGATCATTCCCAATATAGCTCCTACCCCAAATCCTAAAACATAAAGGGCTGCAAGTGTTTGAGTGGGAAATGCCAAAACGGGAAGGGCACCGAGAAAATGGTTGGATCCCGCAACACCATGCAACAACCCTATCCCTAGGGATGCATGGGTATGATAATGTGGACTATGCTCGTGTACGAGGGAAGTAGAGGAGACAGACGGAGTTTCCTCGTGGTAGTGAATATGACAATGTTCTATCCCCTCATGATGATGGCTATGGATATGAATTTTCTTTTGAAAGACTCGGCGAATGGTCCACATCCCTATCCCAATCAAGACAATCCCAACCGCTTTTTCCGACCACCGAGAAAGCTGAGCGATCGGGAAGAGATTACGAAAAAAAAAATAAAATAACCGCTAAAATCCAGATTCCTCCGCTATGTCCTAGGCCCCAGAACAAACCAATTTTCCAGGCTGCCTTCCTGCTTTCAATAGCCAAGGGAGCAATGGCGCTCAAATGATCCGGTCCTGTTAAAGCATGAATGAATCCAGCAACTAGGCCAGTAATCAACACAAGTTCTGGGGATAAATCCAAAAAACGCCTCTAATCAAGTTGGTAAAAATTCAACAGCTAGATCCTTATCCTCTAATAGTGGCCAATTGTTGATTAACCCAATGAAACCACTTTTCTATTCCTTCTCCTGTTTTTGCTGATAAGGCAACGACTTCCATTCCTGGCCGAATCCTTCGAAGACCATCCATACATTTTTCCACTGAAAAGTCGACATAAGGGAGCAAGTCGATTTTGGTCAAAACCAATAAATCAGCTCCGTAAAAAGCTTCAGGATATTTAAGGGGTTTATCATCCCCTTCAGCTACAGACAAAAGCAACACTCTCTTTGTTTCACCTAAATCAAAAAGAGCAGGACAAATCAAATTACCCACATTTTCAATCCATACGATCCCCTCCGAAGGTAAAGGGATCTCTTCTAGAGCATGACCAATGGTATGGGCATCCAAATGACATCCTTTGCCTGTTTGGATTTGTACCGCTTCAACACCAGTCTGCCGAATTCTTTGGGCATCTATTTCACTCTGCTGATCCCCTTCGATGACCGCTTGAGGGAATTTCCCCTGAAAAGCCTCAATGGTTTTCACTAAAAGAGAGGTTTTCCCTGAACCTGGGCTTGAAATTACATTTAGAGCCAAAATTTTTCGGGCAGAAAACAAAGAGCGGTTCGCCTTTGCAAATCGGCTGTTTTTTTCAAGAACATCCATTTGAAGTTTCACCTGCTCTCTTGGTTTCTCAGCCTTCTTCTCATTGTGATCATTATGATCATGGTGAGAATGAAGTAATTCCGGATGGTGGTTTGCTGACTGAGCTGATTGATGAGAAGCAGGCTGACAACCGCAATGTTCGCACATAAGTCTATCCTCCCCACAATAAACAATGGTTGTTTAGAATATGAGTATAAAGTATAGGTCATTTTCTTTTTTTCTAAAGTGAAATTTGTGGCTATGGAGATTTTGTCGACCACACTCAAGCTTTCTATCCTTTTAAGGATTCAGGGCATAAGCTAAAAAAATAAGTGGAAAAGACCTAGATCGGCTTTTTAGCTTCTTTCAAACTAATTGTCGAAGAGCAGCTTACCTTCTAAACTCATTCAGTTTCACTTATTTGCTTCAGTTTTTGGAAAACAGGTTTTCCATCATTCTGAAAGTGTTGCTCCTCATACATAGGTAACAGCAAGCTAAAAAAATATACCTTTAAACCTCATTCAACCGGTCTTGAAGATCACATTGCCAATGGCACTTTTTGTCGCAATATTTTGCCTCAAGCGATGGATAAGTGAAGACATGGGAAATCAAAGTCCAAATAAAACTAATGTCTTTGACTTTTTGCTAGTGTAATTTCATTACGCCATCAGAAGACCATGTTCCAGTCACTACACCATCAATGTATTATGGAAGATTAGCTTCAAGATTGTTAAAAACAGTTCTAAAAGCTTTTAGGCATTCTTAAGAAAAACTAGTTACTCCCTATAGAGCATATTCGAGGAACCATAATAAAGAAAAAACGGCATTAATTAGCCGCTGGCGATTCGTTCTCCCTGGAAGGACCATTGGGAGTCTCTGATGATGTCTTGGAATCCGTTTCTTGACTATCTTTAATTATTATGCTCCATAATTGATGAAGAATATAATAAAAGAAACCGATTCGGATCATTTTGGAAAGTATCCACCGGAGAGAATATAAGAGAAGACCTATAATAATTCCAATGATCAAACTGATCCAAAGGAGGTTTTCATTAGGTAAGTTTTTACTAACCCGCTTTAAAGATTCCAAGAAGCGGGCTTGAGCTTCTTCTAGCCTTACTTTAAAATCTTGTGAGCTATTTTTCGTATTATCCATAAAATAATCCAGACAATAACATTAAGAAGGCGCCACAGAGAAATGCTCCTCCAATTTTTCCTATTCCTGCACTAAAAAGAAGATAAAGACCCCATATTCCATAAAAAAACCCAATAAGAAAAGAAATTGCCGAAAATATAATAAAAATTAAACTGATTAAGAGAAGAATAAGAAAAGCCCAAGCCTTGCTACCAAGATAATTTAGCTCCGATTCCAAAAATTCGAAAAAAGTGGAGAACTAGCTGGCCAATTCCCCAAAATGGCTCTTTTCTTCCTGAAGTCTCGCCTTCTTTGTTTGCCATCAAAATCTTGATCAATTGAGAAGTATATTACAGAAAAAAAAAACTGAATTTAAAGAATCATTTCAGGAAACACACTCATAATTTTGGGTATCTACAGATAATTTTTGAAATAAATGATAAAGTCAGACTCCCGTATTCAACCAGAGTGCCCAAATTTTTTTTCTAGAAAGGACAATGATTCATTAAAAAAAGATTTGCAATGTTTCCTGAATCCAAAAAGGCATTTGCAAAGCGGCATAATCGTAATCTAAACTTGCAGCTGGAATAAATCCAGCTCCTCCTGCCAGCAAATAATGGTTGTTGGTCAGATTATAAATCCAAAGACTGGCTTCCCATCTTCTTGCTGTATAAAACAATCTACCATTCAGCGTATACCATGAAGGGGTGCGCAAAGCATAATTAAATCCCAACCACTGACCTGTCTCCGCAATGGCCCATAGCGAAATACCAAATCCATTATCCATTTTGTATGTTGCTATCCAATTAGCATAGTTGGAAGGAAATCCCGGGAAAGGATACAGGCCAGGAGCCAGAGAAACAATAGGATCAACAGGCAAATGGTACAATGCTGCCACACGGGTCGAATAAGGTTGGTTAACTGTTGGCCCGATAGGATCCGAAGACCAGTTTTCAAAGCCATCAATATGGTTGTATCCAAAGTTGATCCATAACTGTTTACTGGGTTGGTAACTTCCTTGGATCTGAAAGCCTCTGACCGTAGCTGAAACTGTTGGAGTTATCCCGCTAGGTAAAACAAAAGCAGGTACAAAACCCGTCTGATTATAGACAGAAAGAGCTAAGAAAAATCGATTGTTCAATAAATTGCATTTGACACCAATTTCCTCTAACTCATTAAGCTGATGGTAATAAGAGCCAGTGAATTCTGGAGCAAAAGCTCCAAATTGAGATTGAGCAGTAGTCTGCCCAAAAAAGCCTGTTGCATAAAGACTCATCCACGGATAAGGTCTGTACGAAGAGCTGAATGTTAACTGCGGTAATATGGCTGTTAGTTGAGTACGGTCATAGGGTTCAAAAGGTTCAAGAAGAATGGCTGGCGTTCCATCTGGAGGACTAGCATCAACATGGTAAAAATCCATCCTTCCACCAAAAAACAAAGAAAGCTTAGTGCCAATCTGAATTTGATCTTGAAAAAAAGGAGAAATTTCAAAAAAACGACATTGAGTAGAAAGAAAATTATCAACGTTAAAAAAACCTCCAGGAAATCCAGGAATAGGAACGTCTGTTAAAAAT
>Ga0272448_1007419_pt1 | contig 11615 bp, 10 predicted proteins | sample YNPCB0191_FD_202220 | JGI IMG/M metagenome (GOLD analysis project Ga0272448, IMG submission 202220) | Hot spring sediment microbial communities from Yellowstone National Park, WY, United States - YNP-CB-019-1 | ecosystem: Environmental > Aquatic > Thermal springs > Hot (42-90C) > Sediment... | reverse complement strand
GGGCGTGCTCTCGTTCCTCCTGGGCCGCTGGACCGAGATCGCGTCGCAGGGCGTGGCCTACGATCTGCGCAACGCGCTCTATCGCAAGCTCTCAGGCCTTTCCTTCTCCTATCACGATCGCGCCCAGGTGGGGCAACTGCTCTCGCGCGCGATCCAGGACGTGGATCGCATCCGCTTCATGACCGGCCGCGCGCTCTTGCGCCTGGCCGAAGGGGTGGTGTTGCTCGTCGGCGCGGCCATCTTCCTGGCGCTCATGAACCCGTCGTTGACTCTCCTGTCCCTCTGGACGATGCCGCTCATGGCGTACTGGGCGCTGCGTTTCAGCCGACAGTTCCGGCCGTTGACGCTGGCCGTCCAGCAACAGTTGGCCGTGCTGACGACCCGGCTGGAGCAGAACCTGCGCGGCGCGCGCGTGGTCAAGGCGTTCGCGCAGGAGCCGGCCGAGATCGGCCGCTTCGACGCGCAGAACGATCGCTGGTTCGCGCTGTCGGTCGCGGCCGCCCGCCTGCAGGCGCTCAACCTGCCGCTCCTCGACCTGATCGCCAACCTCGGCTCGGTCTTCATCATCTGGTACGGCGGCGCGCTCGTGGTGCGCGGCGGCCTGACGTTGGGCGAGCTGGTCGCCTTCTCCACCTACATGGGCCTGCTCATCCAGCCGGTGCGCCGGCTGGGCATGATCTTGCCCAACCTGGCGACAGCCGTCGCGGCCGGCGAGCGCGTCTTCGAGATCCTCGACGCCGAGTCGGAGGTGAAGGACGCGGCGGACGCCTATCCCCTGCCGCCGGTGGCCGGCCACGTGCGCTTCGAGCACGTCTCCTTCGCCTATTTCGGCCGCAACAAGGTGCTGGACGACATCTCCTTCGAGGCGTTGCCCGGCCAGGTGATCGCGCTGCTGGGGCCGACCGGCTCGGGCAAATCCTCGATCATCAACCTGATCCCGCGCTTCTACGACCCGACCGCCGGCCGGATCACCATTGACGGCCACGACATCCGCCGGGTGCAGCTCAGCTCGCTGCGCGATCAGATCGGCATCGTGCTCCAGGAAACGACCCTCTTCGCGACGACTATCCGCGAGAACATCGCGTTCGGCCGGCCCGGCGCAAGCGAGGCCGAGATCATCGCCGCGGCGCAGGCGGCCCAGGCGCACGACTTCATCATGGAGACCCCGCACGGCTACGACACCTACGTGGGCGAGCGGGGCGTTACCCTTTCGGGCGGCCAGAAGCAGCGCATCGCCATCGCCCGCGCCCTGCTCAAGGACCCGCGCATCCTGATCCTCGACGACGCCACTTCGAGCGTGGACGCCGACACCGAGCGGCTCATCCAGCGCGCGCTGGAGCGGCTGATGGCCGGCCGCACCTCCTTCGTCATCGCCCAGCGCCTGAGCACCCTGCGCCTGGCCGACCTGATCCTGGTGCTCGACCGCGGCCGGATCGCGGCGCGGGGCACGCACGCGGAGCTGATGCGCACCTCCGAGCTGTACGTGCAGATCTACCAGCGGCAGTTGCGGCCGCAGGCCGAGGCCGCGGGACAGGAGGCGGTCCCATGAGCTTCTCCATCGGCGCGGGCGGCATGCGCATGGGGCCGGGCGGCGCGCTCGAACGCTTCGGCGGCCGCGACGAGGCGCACGCGTTCGACGTGCACGTGGCGTTGCGGCTGCTGGCGTTCGTGCGGCCCTACTGGCGCCAGATGGCCGCCGCGCTCCTGCTGATGTTCCTGGCCTCGCTCCTGACCCTGGCGACGCCGTATCTGGTCAAGATCGCCATTGATCAGAACATCGCGCGGGGCGACCTGCCCGGCCTGGGCCACACCGCGCTGCTCATCGCGGCCGCGTTCGCCGGCATCTACCTGACCGCGGCCGGGCAACGCTGGTTCCTCTCGTGGGTGGGATTGCGCGTGCTGGCGGCCCTGCGCCGCGACCTGTTCCGCCACCTGCAGGCCCTGCCGCTCGGCTATCACGACACGCACATCGTCGGCGTGACCATCTCGCGGGTCATCAACGACGTGGGCGTGATCAACGACCTGCTCTCGCAGGGGCTGGTGACGCTGGTCGGCGACAGCGTGGTGCTCGTCGGCATCGTCGTGGCCATGGTCTCGCTGAGCCCGCGGCTGGCGCTCCTCTCCTTCAGCGTGCTCCCGCTGATGATCGCGGCGACGCTCCTCTTCACGCGGCGCGCGCAGCGCGCCTTCCGCCAGACGCGTTCCGGCATCGCGGCGGTGGTCGGCGACCTGGCCGAGAACCTTTCGGGCATGCGGGTGATCCAGGCGTTCGCGCAGGAGGGCGCTACCTTCGAGCACTTCGACGAGGTGAACCGGATCAACCGGGACGCGCACATCTCGGCGATGACCCTGTCGTTCATCTTCCTGCCGACCGTGGAGTTCCTGAGCATGTTGGCGACCGCGGTCGTGCTCTGGTTCGGCGGGACGTTTGCCGCGCGCGGGGAGTTGAGCCTGGGCGTGGTGGTGGCGTTCCTGGCCTACGTCTCCCGCTTCTTCGACCCGATCCAGGAGCTGAGCCAGCTCTACACGACCGTGCAGGCGGCCATGGCCGGCGGCGAGCGGGTGATCGAGGTGCTGGACACCCAGCCCGAGGTGACCGACCGGCCCGACGCCCTGGAGATGCCGCCGATCGTGGGCCGGATCGAGCTGGATCAGGTCAGTTTCTCGTATCGGGGCGATGTGGAGGTGCTCCACGACGTGAGCCTGCGCATCGAGCCCGGACAGACGGTGGCGCTGGTGGGCCCCACGGGCGCGGGCAAGACGTCCATCGCCAACCTGGTGGCCCGCTTCTACGACGTGACGGCCGGCGCGGTGCGCATAGACGGGATAGACGTGCGCGACGTGCGCCAGCGCTCGCTGCGGGCGCAGATGGGCCTGGTGCCGCAAGATCCGTTCCTGTTCAACGGCACCATCGCGGAGAACATCGCGTTCGGCCGGCCCGACGCGTCGCCGGCCGCGATCGAGGCGGCCGCGCGGCTGGCCCGGGCGCACGAGTTCATCGTCGGCCTCCCCGATGGGTATCAGACGGAGGTGCTGGAGGGGGGCGTCAACCTGTCGCTGGGCCAGCGCCAGCTCATCTGCATCGCCCGCGCCGCGCTGGCCGATCCGCGCATCCTGATCCTCGACGAGGCCACGGCCAGCGTGGACACCGTGACCGAGGCGTACATCCAGGAGGCGATCGAGCGGCTGCTGGCCGGACGGACGGCCATCGTCATCGCGCACCGGCTGAGCACCGTCCGCAACGCCGACCTGATCTGCGTGGTGCACGACGGCCGGATCGTGGAACAGGGCCGACACGACGAGCTGCTGGCGCGGGGCGGGCTCTATCGCGAGCTGTACGAGAAGCAGTTCCTGGAGGCCGAGACGCAGGCGATAGGCCGATAGCCCGCCCGGCGATCAATCGCCGGGCGACCCAAACAGCGCCCCGTGAACGGGGCTCCATCGGCCCACGCGCACGAACCAGCCCGGTTCAGTGCGAAGCCTCCCTGTGGGACCGGGCGCCGCCTGGTAGCACGATCCATTTATGGTCGTGCGGGGCCGTCTTCATGACATTGATTGATTCGCTCGTTGATCGCAAACTCCGAATCTTGCAACAGGTGGGAGGCGGGCCGGATGCACCGGCCGCGCTCCGTCGAGATTGGCCGCGCTATCTGCGCGTGGCGACCTTCTTCGCGCGCACGTTTCTGGCGTTCATCTGGTGGGACCTGATCGCCGGCCACCTGCCGCTGATCGGCGCGAAGGTGCGCCGCGGGTCGCTGGCGCGCTGGCGAGAGGTGGCCCGGCGCTACCGCCGGCTGGCGATCCGCTACGGCGGCGTGCTGATCAAGCTCGGCCAGTTCCTCAGCATCCGGGTGGACGTGTTGCCGCTCGAGGTCTTGCAGGAGCTGGCCGACCTGCAAGACGAGGTGCCCCCCGAGGCGCTGGCCGACATCCAGAAAGTCATCGTCGAGGAGTTCGGCCGGCCGATCGAAGAGGTGTTCGCCTGGTTCGCGGCCGAGCCGCTGGCGGCCGCGTCGCTCGCCCAGGTCCATCGCGCGCGGCTGGCCGCGGCCGATGACGGCCCGGAAGTGGTGGTCAAGGTCCAACGGCCGCGCATCGAGATGCTGGTGGAGACCGACCTGGCCGCGCTGCACCTGGCCGTGCGCTGGTTGGGCTGGTATCGGCCGATCGCGGCCCGCGTCGACCTGGGCCGGCTCTACCAGGAGTTCGCGACCACCACCCGCCGCGAGCTGGACTTCATCCAGGAAGGCCGCAACTGCGAACGGTTCGCGGCGAATTTCGCGGCCGATCCGGGCATCTACATCGCCAAAGTCTACTGGGAAACGACGACCCGTCGCGTGCTGACGCTGGAGAACGTCGCCGGCATCAAGATCACCGACCTGGCGGCCATCGAGGCGGCGGGCATCAGCCGGAGCCAGGTGGCGCGGCGGCTCTACGACGCGTACCTGCAACAGATCTTCGTCCATCACTTCGTCCACGCCGATCCGCATCCGGGCAACCTCTTCCTGCGCCCCCAGGAGCCGGATAGGGCCGCCGCGCCGGATGCCCCGCGGCCGTTCAAGATCGTCTTCGTGGACTTCGGCATGGTGGCCGTCATCCCCGAAACGCTGTGGGCCGCCCTGCGCGAATACGTGATCGCCCTCGCGCTGCGCGACGCCCATCGCATCGTGCAGGCCTACGTGGCCGCGGGGGTCCTGTTGCCCGGCGCCGACCTGAAGCGCCTGGAGGAAGTGCACGAGACGCTCTTCAAGCGCATCGCCGGGGTGCGCATGGGGCAACTGCGCGACGTGGCCCTTGAGCAGGCCGAATATCTGCTGCGGGAATATCGGGACCTGATCTTCGAGATGCCGTTCCAGTTCCCCACCGATCTGCTCTTCGCCGTGCGCGCGGTCGCGATCCTGTCGGGCCTGGCGACCACCCTGGATCCCGATTTCGATCCCTGGGCCGCGACGTTGCCCTTCGCCGAGCGGCTGGCGACGGACGAACTGACCCGCGACTGGCGCGGCTATCTGGAACGGGCGGTCGGGTGGCTGCAGTTGCTGGTGCGCCTGCCGGGGCATCTGGACCGTCTCCTGGCCCAGGCCGAGCGAGGGGCGCTGACGATCCAGAGCTCGCTGGCGCCGGATCATGCCAGGGCGCTGCGCCGGATCGAGCGCGCGGTGGAGCGGCTGAGCTGGATGGTGGTGGCGGCCGGGCTGCTGACCGCGGGCGCGCTGCTGCGCACGGCCGGCGATGCGAGCCTCGGCGTTGCGCTGTGGATCGGGGCGGGGCTGGCGTTCCTGTGGGGCCTGACGCGGCGATAGCAGGGCGAACTTCAGTTCGCCGTATAGTGTAGGGCGAACTTCAGTTCGCCATATAAAGTGTAGGGCGAACTTCAGTTCGCCATATAAAGTGTAGGGCGAACTTCAGTTCGCCATATAAAGTGTAGGGCAAACTTAAGTTTGCCCTACAAAATGCAAGGCGAACTAAAGTTCGCCGTACATCCGGGAGCGCAACAGCGCCTCCACCGCGTTCCGCGTGGGCAACGACGGCTGCGCGCCGAGCGCCGTGACGGCCAGCGCGCCGGCCGCCATCGCATAGCGCAGCGCCTCGTCGAACGACGCGGCCTCCGCCAGCCGGGCCGCCAGCGCGCCGCAAAACGCATCGCCGGCCGCGGTCGTATCCACCACCCGCACGGGGATCGCCGGCAGATGGCGGCAGCCGTCGGCATCGCACACCACCAGCCCCTGGCCGCCGAGCTTGACGATCACCCGTTGCCTCTCCGACGAGCGCAGGCGTCGCGCGGCTTCCATGGCCGATGCGACGTCGCCGATGGCCATCCCGACCAGATCGCCGGCCTCGGTCTCGTTCGGCGTCAGGATGTCGGCCAGGGCCAACAGATCGGCGGGACAGCCGCGCGCGGGGGCCGGATCGAGGATGACGAGCGCGCCGGCCGCGCGCGCCCGACGCATCGCCTCGGCCACCGTCTCGAACGGGATCTCCAGTTGCACGAGCAGCACGCCGACTTCGGCCCAGTCCACCGCGTCCAGGTCGGCCGGCGCCACGCGCATGTTGGCGCCCGAAGCCACGATGATGCTGTTGTCCTGCCCCTCGGCGAGCAGGATCAACGCGACGCCGGTGGCCGCGGCGGCGTCCTCGCGCACGGCCGCGACATCCACCCCGGCCGCGATCAGGCCGGCGCGCAGGCTGCGGCCGAACGGATCGGCGCCGAGCCGGCCCACCATCTGCACGCGGCCGGCCCACGCATCGGCGCGCGGCGCCGGCGCGAACGTGCGCGCGGCGGCCACCGCCTGGTTCGCGCCCTTGCCGCCCGGCACAGTGATCACATCGGCCGCCAGCACCGTCTCCCCCGGCCGCGGCAGATGATCGAGGCGGAAGATCTGATCCATGTTGATGCTGCCGACCACCAGCACACGCTTCACGAAAGCCCCTCCCCCATCGTTTCGATGATCGGCCCTATCTTACCATGCCCTGGCCCGACCGCCAATATATCACTATAAGTTTGCATTCCTTTCCGAAGTGTGCTAATATCCGTCTGTTCGTCGCTGTCTCTTCCCAACGGAGTGTTGCCAGATGCCATCCAGCCGGGTCATCAAACCCATCGAGATCCTGCTCATCGAAGACAATCCGGGGGATGTTCGCCTGGTCAAAGAAGCGCTGCGAACCGCCAAGACCCCCAGCCGCATCCGCGTTGCCGAAGATGGCTTCCAGGCGATGGAGATCCTCTTGCGTCAGGGGGAATACGCCCGAGATCCGTTACCCGACATCATCATCCTCGACCTCAACCTGCCGCGCAAAGATGGCCGCGAGGTGCTGAAAGAGATCAAGAACGATCCGGTGCTCAGGCGCATCCCTGTGATCATCTTCACCACGTCACGGGCCGAGCCGGACATCCTGTGGGCTTATGATATGCACGCCAACTGCTATATCACCAAGCCCGTAGACTTTCAGCAATTCCTGACGGTGATCAGGGCGATCGAAAGCTTCTGGCTAAACACCGTTCGCCTGCCGCCGGAAAAAGAAGATCGAAAGACGGTGCATGGAATTCCCCTATAACCCTTATCGAGCGGCAATGCTTTAGGGAAATGGGGTCTCGCACTACGATCCGAGGACAAAGAAAAGGACCGCGAGCGCGCCTGCGGAGAGATAGGGCGCATAAGCGACGTAGCTCTTGAGGCCGATCCGACCCGACAACAACAAGATCCCCGTCGCGGCCCCGCCGACGAAGACCCCGAGGAAGAGCGCGGGCGCCACGGCCGGATAGCCGGTCGCCAGGCCGATGACGCCGGCCAGCTTGACATCGCCCGCGCCCAGTTTGCCGCGGCTGAAGAGCGCCAGCACCAGGAAGACACCGAGCCCGACCGCGCCGCCCGCCAACGCCTGGCCCACGGCCGACCAGCCGCGGAAGCCGGCCAGGACCAGCGCCGCCGCCGCGGCCGGCGCCGACATGATGTCGAGCACCCGGCGGTGCTCCAGGTCAATCGCCGACACGGTGAGGAAATAGAAGGCGTAGAACCAGAAAGCGACCAGGGCCAACCCGTTGCCGGCGAAGCGGGCCCACCCCAAGAGGAAGGCCGCGATCATAGCGGCCAACAGCACGGTCGGCCGGCCGCGACGCCGGTATTCCGGCCGGCCGACCGGCAGTTCGGGCCGGCCCACGCCGGGCAACACATCGGCCGCGCGGTTGGCCAGCGCGCCGGCCAGCGCGCCGATCAGCGCCACCGCAACCCATATTGCCACTTCAATCCTGGTTACCGACACTTTGCTCTTTTCTCAACTTGTTCGAAAACATGTGAAGCTGCGAAGATCGAGATGTCGGGTTCCTGCCTCGCTCATTCCGTCAATCCGTCAGTAACGGTTGACCAGTTCGCGCCCGCGCCGGTATATCCCGCGATGTTCATTCCGCCGCCACCACTGACGTTTAACGTGCTGACGACGAAATTCGCGTCGATTGTCGCGCCGCCGGCGAGCTCGAGGTCGCCGACAGGCATGTAGATGACGCCATGAATCCCCGTTAGAGCCGCCTGGCCGCTAATCTTCGACGAAGACGTATTGTTGCGGGCCTGGAAGATCAAGACCCCTTGATAGGTGCCCGAAGCAGGCGGTGTCAGATCGAGCACGCCGGTGCCACTGATATCCAGGCCGCCCTGCATCAGATACAGCACGATTCCCGATCCGCTCAGATTGGTGCTGCCGGAGATCTTCATGCCCGATCCACCGATGCAATACACCCCGGACTGCATTCTCAGTGTCCCGCCGCTCAGGCTCAGTCCATTTTTGTAACAACCAGGGGCGCAGTCGGTCTGCGTACAGCCCTGGGTTGGGCTTGATGCGCACAAAGTGCACGCCTGGGGTACCGGCAAAGAAGCCAACGGATCGGGCAACGGCGAGCCGCGCACCGGCGCTGGCGTGATGGCCGAAGCGCCCGATACGCCGCCCACATAGACGATCGGCGTCTCGGTTTTGATGAGCGCACCACCGCTCACACTGATCGCCGGATTGCAGTCGGAATTGACGGTGATGTTCCCCCGGCTTACTGTGATGCTGCCGGAGCCGGATACGTTGAGCGCCGAACAGGCATGGGGATGCAACACGACGACCGAAGCGCCGACCTCGGTGAAGCGATAGCAGGCGCCTGCTTTGCCGCGAACCGTGAACGTGCCGTCCCATACCATGGCCGCGAAGATGGGCCGAACTTGTTCCGTTATCGTCACCCGAATGCACTGCGAGGGCCAGGTGATCTCCACCGCCGCGCCGCTGTAGCCGTGCAGGCCGGCGTAATAGCGCGCCACCGCTTCGGCCGCGGTCGCGCCCTGGCTGTAGAGCACCATGCCGCCGGCCATGGCGGCCGCATCGGCCGCGCTCTGCGCTGCGCGTTGCCGCGCGTAGGCGTTGCCGAGGTCGATCACCAACCCCATGAACGCGATCAACAGCGGCAGAAGCAACGCAAAGTGCGCTGCATATTGCCCGCGTTCCGATCGTAGCCCGCTTCTCATCGTCCCCTGCTCACAGATCAGCTCAGTTCTGAATGATCATCGTGGCCCGGCCCACCATAGTCAGTGTCTGGCCGGCCCAAAACAGGCCCGTCACGCTCTCGTCGCTGTAAATCACCTCCACGGTGACCCGATTGCCGGGCGCGTTGGAATTGTTTTCCCAGGTGGCGGTCGTCTTGATGCGCGAGCGGTCCAGGCCCCAGGCGTTTTCCAGCACCACCTTGCGCAGCGCGTCGTAGCCGGTCGGTCCCACCCTGGCCGACGCCGGCTCCGATCGCGCGCCATGCACGATGGCATAGCGCGCGCCCACCGTCGCCAGGTGCGACGTCGCCACGTATCCCCACAAGATCCGGCTGGCGTCCAGGATGAAGATCACCAGGGTGAAGAAGAGCGCGGCCAATAAGGCGTATTCCGCCATCGCCTGGCCCATCTCTCGCGGCCGCCGCCTCATTTGCGCACCCTCCGCGTGGCCGTCGCGCTGATCTCCACCGGCCCGAAGCCATCCGGCCACAGGATCAGGTCCGATACCACGCAAGTGACCGTCACACTCACCCGCTGATAGCCGTAGGGATCGCCCACCAGGGCGGTCCGGCTGGCGTCCAGCTTGACGCAATGCCAGTTATCGCGATCGGCAAGCGCCGCGGCCGCGATGCCGGCCAGATCGTTGGCCGCGGTGGCGCTGGTCGCCGCATAGGTCGCGCCGACCCCCGCCGCGTTGATCACCTGGATATAGGTATGAAAGATGAACGCGAAATTGATCAGGCCGACCACCAGCATCAACAGCGCCGGCAGCAGGAGCGCGAATTCGACCGCGCTCTGGCCGGCCTCGGTCGGCGCGACGCGCCATCGCAGTATCTGACGCCTCATTCATCCCACCCCCCAAAATTCTGTAGGACGAACTTCAGTTCGTCCTACCTCATTGTAAGGCGAACTTAAGTTCGCCTTACCTCATTGTAGGGCGAACTTAAGTTCGCCTTACCTCATTGTAGGGCGAACTTAAGTTCGCCCTACAAGAATAACGCATCTTCCCCGCGCCGGCAACTTCACCTCAGCATCCCGATGCCCAGGACATCCCCCGCATCGCCGCCGGCCTGCCGCGCCGAGTTACAGCCCCGATAACAGTCGGCGCTGCAACTGACCCGGGCCTTCAACCACTTGACACTGTTATCGGTGTCACCGCCGGGCGGCGGCTTGGGCAACCCCTGCCCGCCCTCCACGATCTCGATGCAGCCGAAATCCACCACGTGGTACGCCGACTGGCCGCCGCAACTGCCCTCGACCGGCGGATCGCCCGGCCAGCTACACCCGCGATCGTAGAGGGGCACCCGCATGATGCGGCCCCTGAAATCGCCGACACGTTGGAAGTTGGAGGCCGCCACTCCGGGCTGGGCACGCAGACACGCCGGCAGGCTGATCGGCGCGGGATAGTCGTTTTCCAGATAGCAACGGATCGTCGCCTGGCCGCAGCTCTGCACGCACGGCGTATCATAGAGATTCAGATCCACGTGCGGCAGGTCGAGCCAGCCGCGATCGCCGTTGTTGAGATCGCACACCACATCCCGGCCGCAGACCTTGTCGCTGTCAATGACGATGAACTCCCGACCGCACTGGCCCTTCACCTGCTGCCACTGCTGGTAGGGGAACGCCATCGGCGCGATGCCGCACGCCTGGCCGCTGCTCACCGGGCCACACACGGCCTGCGCGTCGGCCACCACATTCATCTGGCGCAGGCCGACCACGCCCGCCAGGTAAGTGTCGGCCGCGGCCCGCGCCACGACCGAGACCGACCCGCCCCGGCCCACCTGCGCCACCGTCACGTCGGCGGTCTGTGCGTTGTTGGCCAGCGCATAGCGGAGCGCGGCCGCCCGCGCGCCATCCGCGCCCTGGCCCGCACAGAGCGCCTGCGCGCCCGCCAGCGCGCCGGCGTCCGCTGCGTTTTGCAGGTGACGCCGCGTGCTATAGGCCAGTCCCACGTCAATGGCCAGCGCGGCCAACGCCAACAGCGCCACCATCGCCAGCGCAACGTAGGCCATCGTTTGCCCGGCTTCGGCCCGCCGGAAAGCTCGCCCGAACCGCTTCATCTTTCCTACTCCGCTGCCAGGATCGGCATCTCCGCATAGCTGCGGATGGTCAACGCATCCACCCCCAGGATCGCGCCCAGGATCAGCTCCACCCGGCGCGCCACCGACACCCGCACCGACCGGTCGCCGCCGGCCCCCACCGTCTGGGCCACGGTGATGTTGCTGCGCACCACCGGCACGCCGGCGTCGTTCGTCGCCTGCAAGACCCGATCCTGGATCATAGTGATCTGGTCGGGAAAATAGGCGGCGAAATACGCGCCCTCGCGCGCCGCGGCCGTCAACACGATGTAATCGTGAAATGCCCGGCCCAGATCGGCGACGCCGGCCAGGAGCAGGAGCAGCACCGGCAACACCAACGCGGCCTCGACCAGGTTGGAACCGCGTTCGCCGGCCTCTCCTTCCCGGCCGCGACGGACAATGCGGTCGGCCAACGCGCGCCACCCGCCCCGCCACGCCATCATCGCCGGCCTCCTGGCGCGGCCGCCGGCGTTGCGGGGGCAGAGGTCGGCCCCGCGAAACCGGGCAACGGCCGGTCGTACAG
>Ga0272448_1007418_pt1 | contig 11615 bp, 9 predicted proteins | sample YNPCB0191_FD_202220 | JGI IMG/M metagenome (GOLD analysis project Ga0272448, IMG submission 202220) | Hot spring sediment microbial communities from Yellowstone National Park, WY, United States - YNP-CB-019-1 | ecosystem: Environmental > Aquatic > Thermal springs > Hot (42-90C) > Sediment... | reverse complement strand
CAGTTGGGTCTACTTTATATCCAAAAGTTTCAAGAACAACTAATTATTTACTGGATTTTCTATTTATATTTAAGCATTTTGTTTCAAATATGTCAAATATTTAATTGCTAATTTTACAGTATCATATTCTTAACAAGCATTATTGTCTAATTTAAAAATATCAAAATTAATAATTCAAATGAGAATTCAATAAATTCTTTTTCTTCAAGCAATACATTGAGAAAAATGTTAGTATCTATGTAATAATTATATAATATTCTAAAAGAAGAAGCAAAAGAGAATATAACAATCCCTAAATTTGATAATTTTACTTAAATATCAATAAATTAAAACAAAGCAGTCTTATTACTTTCAATTTCGTTATAATACGTATTTGCATCTATGCTGAGATCTTAAATCCTTTTGTTGAGAATATTTCTGCTGTAAAAATTTTAATTGCAAAGTTTATAGTGATACAAAAAAACAAACGTAGTAACTTTCAGTGTTTTGGTAATTTTCGGCATATCTAAATTTGCATTCTCCATTTAAATATAGAGCAGATTTTTGTTATTTATTTCCAAAAACAATTTTTGCTAATTCGTAAGTTTTCCAAACCTTAATTTGTTTCTGCTGTTCAAAATGTATATCATTCGTCCATATTCCATCATTAGGTACTGCCAGACATAAAGCAATAAATGGAACATCTGTCAAGTCAATACTTCCAATGATTCTTTTTGCTTCGTCAAAATGATTCTTGATTTTTTCCTCATCAATGATGTCAATGTAAGTTAACAAAATACTTAAGAGAATATCCAATTCCTCTTTACTTAAACCACTTCTGTTTAAAATTTCTTTTCTGTGATTGACAATTTCATCTAAAGAATATTCTGGAAGGTAAAATTCAAATCCAGAAAGAAGTAATATTTTTCTTGTTATAGAATCTTTAAGTAGACATGAAATTACTATATTCGTATCAATAACAAGTTTCAACTCAGCCCTCTTTATATCTCTTTAAAATTGTAGATTTAATTGCATGGTCCAAAATGTCAATATCTTTCTCAATCAACTTGCTCTTAGAAGCAATCTTGTCCAACATATTAAGTTTTATTGCTAAAGAAGAAATTGCTCTTTTTGCAACTTCTTTCCAATTAACTTCCGAATGTTTCTTAATAACATTTTCTATATCTGTTGGAACCTTTACTGCAATACTTTTCATCTGAAAAACCTCACATTTTTTAAATTTTTAGGCATATTTCAATTCTGTTTTACAGTATAAAGATATTTTTATTCACAACTATATTTTTATATGAGTTAACAAATTTTTTATATAGTCAAAATTGAAAGGTTTTAATAAACAATCAACAGCTCCGTATCTGAATCCTTCAATAACTTTTTCTGCATCACGGTATCCGGTAATTATTATTACAGGCAAATTTTTATTTATTTCTTTTATTTCCTTCAATAAAGTTATACCGTCTTTATCCGGCAATCTAATATCAAGAAATACAATATTTGGTTCATATAATACAACCTGCTTTAAACCTTCAGAAGCAGTATGTGTTAATAAACACTGATATCCGAATGAATCAAAAAATATATGTAACATCTCACATATTTCTACATCATCATCAATAACAAGTATTTTCATTTTTTCTCCTTATAATTTTCTGAAATCTTTGTGAGAATTAAATTTATTATATGAATAAAATAAAATAAAGTCAAATAAAATTTGCAATTTGACTTTATTTTTATAATATTATTTAATATAAATGATGAATGATAAAAAAATTTTAATAGTTGATAATGACCAAATTATTTTTAAGACATGTAAAACAATATTCAGAAAAGAAGGTTATTATACAAAATATTTTCTGTCTATTAATGATGCTTTGAACCAGTTAAAAGAAGAATATTTTGACCTTCTTATAATTGATTTAAAAATGTCTGAAATACATAAAATAGTAAAAAAAATTAAAGAAATATCTCCTGATATAGATATAATTGTTATATCTGACTTTCCTAATGTAAAATCAGCAGTTGATATAATGAAATTAGATATATACGATTATATACCAAAACAATTTGAAAAAGAAGATTTACTTTTAAAGATTAGTAAATGTTTTAAACACAGAGAAATTATCTTAAAAGTTGAAGAATGTAAAGATATGGTTTCCATATGTGAAATAACTCAAGCAATCAGTTCAACGCTTGGTTTAGAACAATTACTTGATTTAATTTTAAAAAATGCATGTCAAACATTAAATGCAGAGAGTGGTTCAATAATGTTAATTGATAAAAAAACAAATGAACTTAAATTAGAGAAATATTTTGGTTTAAAAAAAGAATTTGCTGAACATTTTAAGGTAGCAATTGGAGAAAAAATTTCTGGATGGGTGGCTAAAACAGAAAAACCACTTTTACTAATTGATGGTCTAATGAATTATCCACAATTTAGTAATTTAGAAACAAGACCTGAAATACAATCATCTATAGTATATCCACTTAAAATGAAAGAGAAAATAATTGGTATAATAAATCTCAATAGAATTAAACCATCACAATCTTTCACTCAAAGAGATTTCAAACTTTTAAGTATTTACGCAAACAATATTTCAATAGCAATTTATGATGCTCAATTATATGATGAACTTCAGCAGAAATTAAATCAGTTATCCATACTTTATAGTGTTAGTAAATCATTGAGTTCTGGATATAATTTTGAAGAGGTTATGAATAATACATTTTTTATTATAACTGATGTTCTTAAAGCATCTGCTTCTTGTTTGCTTTTATATGATGAAGAATTAAAAAAATTAGTTTTCAAAATTGCTTGTGGAGAAAAAACAGATAAATTAAAATATAAAACAATAGAACCATCAGAAGGATTAGCAGGTTGTGCTTTTACTACTGGAAAACCTGTTTTATGTCTGGATGTATATAAAGACATTAGATTCTGTAAAAAAATTGATGAAGAAACTGGTTTTAAAACAAATGATTTAATTGCAGTTCCAATAAAGATAAAAGATAAAATATTAGGTGTTATTGAAGTAATGAATAAAACTGAAGGTATATTTAATGAAAATGACTTAAATTTCTTAATTACTTTTGCAGAACTGATTGGTGGTTCAATAGAAAAGATTAATATTTATGAAAAAACAAAAGAGTTAGAACGTTTAAAAACAGAATTTTTATCCAATGTATCTCATGAAATCAGAACACCTCTGATGTCTATCAATGGAGCATTAGAATTAATAATGGATGAAATTGGTAATAAAATTAGTAATTCTGAAGTTAATGGATTACTTGATGTTTTAAAAAGGAACGTAGAAAGAATGAACAATTTAATTAATGACCTTCTGGATTTTTCAAGAATTGAAACAGCAACATTCAAAATAAAAAAAAGAAAAACTTCACTGCTGGAACTTATAACAACAACTGTTGAAGAAATGGAATCCATAGCAAATATTAAAAACATAATTCTTGAAAATAAAATTTCTGATAAACTTCCTGAAATTACAATTGACCCGGATAGAATAAAACAGGTATTAAGTAATCTAATTAATAATGCTATTAAATTCACTCCAGAAAAAGGCAAAATTACTATAACATCTGAATTAAATCCTGATAATGTGCAGATATCTGTTATAGATACCGGACCGGGTATACCGGAAAAATTTCAAAGTAAAATTTTTGATAGATTTTTTCAAATAAATGGCTCACCAACAAGAGAAACACAAGGTTTGGGTATAGGGTTATCAATATCAAAAAATATTATTGAATTACATGGTGGTAAAATTTGGGTTGAAAGTAAACCTGGCAAAGGAAGTAAATTCAGTTTTACCCTTCCAATAAGGGGGGGGGGGTAAATACAGATACAAATATTTTAAATAAAGTATTCAGGTTTATTAAACAACTCTATAGGCAGTCAAAAAACTAAGGAAATAAATTAAGAAAAATAGTTTCCTGACCGGCACCGATTCTTAAGGAAGGAGGAACATCAAAAATAAAAAATGTCAAAGAAACTTAAAAAAAGTAAAATTCTTGTAGTAGATGATGAACCGGATATTGTAATTGTTTTAAGTCAATTTTTATCAAAAGAAGGATTTCAAGTGCTAACAGCACATAAAGGAGAACAGGCAATAGAAAAAGTAAAAGAATTTTCTGTTGATCTTGTATTACTTGATCTGGCAATGCCTGGAATGTCAGGAATTGAAACATTAAAGGAACTAAAAAAAATAAAACCGGATATAAATGTTATTATGATTACTGCTTACCGTGATGCAGAAAAAGTTGTAGAGACATTTCGTATGGGTGCTTATGATTGTATTTTCAAACCATTTGATTTTAAATACTTACGTAAAAGTATTTTTGCAAAACTTCTTGAATAAAGAAATACCTCAAATTTATATATTACTAAGAACAATAGAGTCAAATCATTGAATTACTTTATTGCAGTATATCTTATCATTTTTTTTAATAATTACTTATTTTCATGGAGTACAAATACATTCACTACATCAAGTGATTTTTCTTATTTTGATTTAGATGGTATTGATATTATTGGTTCACAGGAACAGGCAAAACTTACACTTTTAAATAAATTCATAAATTTAATGACAGCATTTGTTCCATCAGAGAGATACAGTGCTGGATTTGCATATTCTACTGATAATTCAAGTTTTATTGTTCATGGCGGAAGAGATGAGACAGGTAATGCTTTAAATGATCTGCATATTTATAACATAAAAACAAATAAATGGATTCAATATGCGGCTGACAAAAAACTATCCGGCAGGTATGGACATTACATTGTTTATATTGGTTCTGATAAATTTTTATTATTTGGTGGACTCGGTCAGAATGGTTATTTTTGCGATACATGGATTTACAATATAAAAGATAATTCCTGGAGCCAGAAAAACTATGAAATAAAACCATCTTCAAGAGCATATTTCAGTATGGTTTTTGCTGGTGATTTGAACAGGGTTTTTTTGTTTGGTGGAACAGATGGACCAAATGTCTACAATGATTTATGGTATTATGATGTTATAAATGATTCCTGGTCTTTTATTGTAACTTTAAGTTCTCCAACTAAAAGATTTGGTCATGGTATATCTTATGATTCTAAAAGAAAATTATTAATTGTTTTTGGAGGACAATTTAATTATACATCTTATTATGATGATCTGTGGTTATATAATATTTCAAGTAACACCTGGACAAAAAAAATAAAAAATAATACAAATGATACCTGGCCATCAAAAAGAACAAATTTTGGTTTTTGTTATATTGAATCACTTGATAGAACATTACTTTTTGGTGGTAACACAGGATCTGACATTACCAATTATTCAAATGAGGTCTGGATGTATGATTATGAGCACAATTACTGGTCAAGTGAAATTCCATCTGATATTTCACCGAGAGAATTATTTTCAACTGTAATTGGAAATGATAATTCTGTATATTTTTTTGGTGGTATTAACAATCAAGGTAAGGTTATAAATGAATTATATAAATATGTTGTTCGTTCTTCAGGAACTTTTATTTCAAGCCCGGTTTTTGTAACAAATAATACAACTCTTAAATGGCTATCAATTTCTTTTCCACCTGATACAATTCCTTCTAACACAGTTCGCAGAATTCAAATTTCACATTCCTTTGATGGGAAAAAATGGAATGAATTCCATGGCTGGGACGGAACTGAAAACACTTATTATGAATATGCTGGAATACCGGTAAATATATTTCAGGAAGATACTGATTCAAAATATTTAAAAGTAAAAGGATTTCTTATGAGTTCTGTTCTTCCAAAAATGCCTGAAATAAGTCAGATAAATATAACTTATAATCGTTCACCATATCCACCTGTAATAATTCAACCAAAGAATAATTCAAGAATAAATAATTTAAATCCAGAATTTATATGGAATATATCAAATGATGATGATAATGACACTGTTATAACATATAAAATTCAAATTTCAACTGTGAATGATTTCAGCAATATTTATTTAGAAAAAGAAATTATAGCACAAACTTCTGATACAGTAAAATATATACCGGAAAAAGAATTAACAACAGGAAAATGGTTCTGGAGAGTTTATGGTTTTGATATAATGCAGGGTCCTGTTTCAGAGACATTTTCTTTTTATATAGATACAACTCCTCCCGGTAATGTTTTATTTTTTAATGCTTATATTGGAGATAATAATGGTGAAATAAAACTTTCCTGGATTTCTCCCGGTGATGATGGTTATTCTAATAATATTGAAAAAGGCATATGGTATGTCAGGTATTCAACATATTCCATTATTAATCAGCAGGACTGGCAATATAATCAGAAAAATCAAAGAACAGGTTTTTTTGCTGCATCAACAGGAACAATTGTTTATGCGGTTATAACTGGTTTAGCAGATTCTACCACATATTTTTTCAATATAAAACTTCAGGATACAGCAGGAAATATCTCTGATATTTCAGAAATAAGTCCTTTTGCTTTTACAAATGCAAAACCAGTTGTAAATTTACAACCAATAGATAAAGAAATAAGTAATGATTATAAAATTTCCTGGAATTATTATGATCCAAATCCAGATGATAATGTAAAAAATATAACACTTGAGGTTTTTAATGAAAATTATTCTAATTACATTATAACCGGTCTAACTGATAAAACAACTTTTTATGTGTGGAATACAAAAGAAGTAAAAAATGGTTATTATAAAATAAGAATTTACATAACAGACAAAAGAAATTTAACAGGAACAGATGAATTACTTTCATATTTTAATGTATATAATGAAAATGAACCACCACAAATAACTGTTATTTATCCTTCAAAAAACTCTATTTTAAATGGAAAAATATGTATAAACTATAATATATATGACCCAAATTTAACTGACACTCATACAGTAAAAATATTTGTATCATCAAATTCTACTGATACATATTTATTGCTTGATGAACTGAATACATTTTTTGCAACATATTATATCTGGGATACAACAGAATTCCCTAATACTCCAAATTATAAATTAAAATTAATAGCAACTGATAATTACGATGCAGAAGCAATAACTTACTCTGATATTTTTTCTGTTTCAAATAATAATTTACCACCGGAAAAATTCAATTTATTATTTCCAGAAAATAATTCAACTATCAGGTCTTACAGAATTAATTTTATGTGGGAAAATAAAGGTGATATTAATGGAGATATTGTTAAATATGAATTAAATATTTCTTCATACAGCAATTTCTCATATAAAATTGTAATAAAAGATATAGAAAAACCAGAATATTTTTTAGAACAACTCTCTCAAGAAACAACATATTACTGGAAAGTAATTGCTTATGATTGGTTAGGACTAACACAGGAAAATCAGGAGATATTTATGTTTTTTACACTAAGTAATTCTAAAGCAGTATCTCCGGATGGAATATTTTTTGCTGAAGTTCTTTCTTATCTGCCTCCAAGCAGATATGTGGATATAGAAAAACTAAAACCAGATGAAATATCCTCTATAAAAACTGCTGAAATAGAATCAATAGGTAATAGATTAATAAAAGTAATTTCAGAAAACGTATACAATGTATATATTTTTGATATACTACAAAAAAGTAAAATAGAAAATCCTGATGTAACAGTAAAATTAACTTATAAATATAAAGATAATAATAATGATGAATATTATGATAGCAATGAATTTATACCTGTTGATAATCTTAAAATTTCTTATTTAAACCAGAACAATAACAGATGGACATTACCTGAAAATAAACAAAATATAGATAAAGATAAAAAATATGTAAGTGTTATAGTTAATAAACTGTCTTTATTTACTATGGTTGGTAGCAATTATTCAAATCAATTATTATCAAATATAAATATATATCCAAATCCATTTTTTGCTCAAAATGAAATATTAAGAATTAAATATTCATTGAATGAGGACTCTGAAATTAAAATAACCATATATAATTTAATTGGAGATACTGTTAAAGAATGGAATTTTTCACCTGGAATTGATTTAAAATCAAAGGGTATTTCAGAAGGTTATGTAAATGAAGTTTTATGGAATGGTCTTAATGATAATAACAGATTGGTTTCAACAGGAATGTATATGTGTATAATCACAGCAAAATCAATTTCAGGCAGAACACAGAGAGAAATAAAGTATATAGGAGTAAGATAACAAAAAATATACAGTTTAGAGTGCACAAAACTGGCACAACTTTAATAATATAAGGAGGTATTAAAAACAATGGCAAAAATCTTAATTGTAGAAGACGAGAAAGATATAGTGAATATTCTTAAAATTGCATTGGAAAAACATGGCTATGAAGTAATTTCAGTTCAAAATGGTGAGGAAGCAATTGAAAAAATAAATTTATTAATTCCAGACCTTATTATTCTTGATTTAATGCTTCCTAAAGTTGATGGTAATAGTGTTAATTTAAAGTTAAAAGAAAACCCACAAACACAGAATATACCTGTTATTGTTATTACAGGTAAAGGTCAGTTAAGAGAACTTTTTAACTTAAAAGAAGGAGTAAATATTTCCGGTTATTTTGAAAAACCATTTCCTGTAAAAATACTCATTAATAAAGTAAAAGAATTATTAAAATAAAATCTGAATTTAATTTTAATTGAGTTTATTTATGTTTTGTTTTTTAATAATAATATTTTTATTCTATCAGAATTTATTCTCTTATATATCAATTCCATATAACCATACTGGTTCTTATGCTGGTTTACCAATGGAATTTTTATCAAGTTTTACTCTAAATGCAAGATCAGCTGGTTTAGGTAATGCTTATACTGGTTGCAGTGGTGATATAAGTTGTGTCTACTGGAATCCGGCAGGTATATCCAGGAATTATTTTAATGAAATTTCTTTAATAAGTGTTCCTTTATTTTCAGATACTCAATATACCGGTGTAAGTTTTGGATTCCCTTTTTCAAACAAACAAATATTTGGAATAACTCTTATAAGATTGATTTCAGGTGCGGCTGAAAGAACAAATTCCTTGGGTGAAAATTTAGGATATACATTCAGAGATACCTATTCTGCATATCTTCTCAGTTATGCAATAAATTATTCCAGTCATACAGGTTTTGGACTTAATTTTAAATATATAAATCAAACAATGGATGATTATTATGAAAAAACATATAATTTTGATTTAGGATTGATTATAAATAGCCAGAATAATAATATTGGTTTTTCCATACAGAATGTATTACCATTTACTTTTGGCAGAGAAAAAATTAATCCTGATATAAGATTTGGAATTGTTCATACAGATAAAAAAATTAAAATATTTACTGACTTTTATTTACTGGATGTTTTTGACTGGAATGTTTTCAGATGGTCAACAGGTATAGAATATAATATATTTAATAATTTTTCAATCAGGACAGGACTTAATCATAGAGAAATAACAGCAGGTTTTGGAATATTTACTCAGAAACTAAGTTTTGATTATGGTGTATCTTTTAATAAAATTGATATATTGCATAAATTCAGCATAAATTTTAGATATGGATATTTAATTGATTATAGAGTTAAATTGTTAGAGGAAGAAATAGAAAAATTTGATGCAGAAAAAAAACAATTTTTAAAAACTACTGAACAGACATTAAAAGAAATTAAAGAACAACAGGAAAAATTAAAAATTATGTCTTTTATTGATACTCAATTAACATTTGCAAGACAGAATTTTGAAGCCAAGAAATATGATGAAAGTAAGAAAATATTAAAACAGATAATTAATATCCAACCTGATAATTCAGATGCGAATTTATTATTAAAAGAAATTGAAAAAATTACAAGTCAAGAAAATATTTCAAAAAAATATTTTGAAGCATTAACCTATTATAATCAACAAAAATATGATATTGCACTTGATATTTTAAACAGTATTGTTTCTGCTGTTACTGATAACAAGGAATATAATATTTTACTCTACCTGACCAAAGCACAGATATATCTAAGGGATAAAAAATTTTCTGAAGCAAAAGATGTATTGATTGAAATCATAAAAATAGAACCAAACCATGAACTTGCAACAACATTGCTTAAAAGAATCCAGAATATAATTGATTTAAATAAATAAATACGGAGGTGGTTTATGGCTATTATTTTGTTGTTTTTATTTTATTCAATTTTACCAGCAGCAAATAATCAACAGATTGAAATATACTTTAATGCTGCAACAGAAAAATATTTACAGGGTGATTATGAAAAAGCAATAAATAATTTAGAAGAAGCATTAAAAATTGAACCAGAAAATCAGCATATAAAAAAATTTCTACTGAAAATTTTTGTTGAGGTAGGCACCCAGTACAATATAAAACGTGACTATAAAACTGCTTTTAAGTTTTTAGAGAAAGCCAAGAAATGGTTTCCTGAAGATAATGAAATAAATAATTTATATAACGTAACAAAAGATGTACTTTTTTCTACAAAAAAAGATGAAGAAAAAAAAGAAAATCTTAAAGAAGAAACAGAAAAAATAAAATTACCTGAAATACAAAAATCTTCAGAATCTATTGTTAGAACACATAAAAAATATTATTTAACAGATAAAACAGAAATTTTAAAACCAGTAATAATATCAACAACAGTTATTATACAACAGATTTTACCTAAAATGGAAACAGGATTTAATTATATATATATTATTTTGATTGTTTCAATTATATTAATAATAATTTTAATTATAGTTATTGTTAATCAAACAATAAAATTAAAAGAAATATCAAAAGATTTCGCAATAGAAAAAAACAGATTAAAAGCAGAATTTGAATTAGAAAAAGAAAAAAATAAATTAGAAAAACAGATGCAAGAAAAACTGCAGAATGAACTTGAAAAATTAAAATTAAAACTGGAAAAGAACATTAGAGAAAAATATGAAGAAAAAATTACTGAAATAACAAAAGATAAAAAAATAAATGTCCCAAAGATAAAAACAGAAATTCAGAATGTAATTATAGATAACCAAAAGGATAGATTAAAAAATCTTCTTTTATCAAATTTAACTGTGGATGGATATACCTATCAACCACAATTAGAAGAGATAAGAGATAGAATTTCTGTAATAGCACAGAATATTTATGACTATTCAGCACAAGAAGCATTGAAATTTATAAAAACTATTGCTGATGACAAAAATCCTAAAGTAAGAGCAAATATAATAAAAGCACTCAGTAAAATATCTACTCCAGAAACATTAAATATTCTTTTTGAACTCAGTCAGGATACTGATGAATATGTTAAAAGAGAAGTTTTGAAAGCATTAAAAGATTTACAGAAACAAATAATAGATTCTAAAATTAAATTGCCTGATGAATATGTAGAAAAAATAAATAATTTAATACAGCAGGAAATTATGCGGGCCGAATGGATATTTTAATAAATATGCATATCTACTTGACTGGACTAACTCCAAAATACAGTAGAATTTTGTCATATTAAACACAATCTATAGCGTTTGGTCCAGTCAAGTGCATAAGCAGGATAATAAATTTATGACTTATTTTTCATAACCAATTTCGCTATACGTCTACCCAGTTCCTTACATTGTTTTTCTACTCTCACATCAGGCTTACCTATACTTACAGGCCC
>Ga0272448_1007414_pt1 | contig 11624 bp, 8 predicted proteins | sample YNPCB0191_FD_202220 | JGI IMG/M metagenome (GOLD analysis project Ga0272448, IMG submission 202220) | Hot spring sediment microbial communities from Yellowstone National Park, WY, United States - YNP-CB-019-1 | ecosystem: Environmental > Aquatic > Thermal springs > Hot (42-90C) > Sediment... | reverse complement strand
GTTGGCTACAACGAATCAGAAATGCCTGAAGCAACCCAAAAAGGCGGTGATTGTTATCGCGCACCAGGTGCTGTTAGACCATCTATCGTTGTTACAGGTACCAAATAAAGCAACATCTTAATAAAAAAACATAAAAACACTTCTTTTCTTATTTTTTTGATGTTATCGGCAATTATTTTTGATATCGACAATACGCTTTATCCTTCGTACGAATTTGCAGAACTTGCAAGAAAGAACGCGATCCACGCAATGATAAGAGCAGGTCTTGATATAAGCGAGAGCGAATTGGAAAGAGAATTAAAAAAAGTAATAAGAGAAAGAGGTTCGAACTATCCGAATCATTTTGACGATGTTCTTAAAAAATTCGAAATTAAAAACCGAGCTAAGTTTGTTGCTGCGGCTGTTGCTGCTTACCATGATACAAAAATAACAATACTGCCATTCCCAGAAGTTCCAAGACTTCTTCTTGATCTGAGAGACAAGGGAGTAAAACTCTATATCGCTTCAGAAGGACTTGAGGTAAAGCAATGGGACAAACTCATCCGTCTCCAAATCGCGCAATACTTCGAAGAGGTTTTCGTAGTCCAAACAGAAGAAGGAGGAAAAACTGTTTCTTTTTTCAAGCAACTTGCAAAAAAGATAAACGCAAGGCCAGAAGATTGCCTGATGGTAGGCGATAGGGAAGACAAGGACATCATACCGGCGAAAAAAGCAGGTTTTAAGACTTTCAGGGTTTTCAGAGGGCCGTATTCAAAAAACAAAAAAACATCTGCTGATTTCTGCGGAAAAGACTTAACCGCGCTCGTGAAAATAGTTAAAAAACCATCTCCATAAACAAAAAAGCATGAAACGATTAATTTCTCTTGTATTGTTAGTCGGGATTGTAGCTAGCTTGCTTTTCTTGTTCGGCTGTTTTGAAAGCCAAACAAAATGCACGAAGGCAAGCGATTGCAAGGAGTATCAGCAGTGCAACATAGAAACCGGAATCTGCGAGTTAAAGCCAGGTTATTGCAATGTCGATAACGACTGCAACGATACGCTAAAAACCTGCGACAAGAAAACGCATCAATGCGTTTTTCTTCAAGGAAGATGCAGGATAGATACTGACTGCGCGAGTTGGCAGGTCTGCAATTTTGAAAATAAATGCATCGCGGCAGCAGGATACTGCGACTCGAACACCGCTTGCGATCCTGATTTCGAATACTGCAATCCTGAAAGGCACAAATGCGAACCAAAACCTGGTCTTTGCAGAAGCAATACTGATTGCAATGGCTGGGAGGAATGCAATGCGACAACGAAGAAATGCGTTGCACTCCCCGGAAGATGCAATATCGACGGAAATTGTGAGACTTGGCAGGTTTGCGATATAAAAACGCACTACTGCAAGGCAAAGGCCGGATATTGCATAAACGATGAGGATTGCGGTAGTTGGGCGAAATGCGATTTGGATGCCCACAGGTGTGTTGCAAGACAAGGATACTGCGCAGCAGACAACGAGTGCAATTATTGGGAGTATTGTAGCCAACAGACTCACAGATGCACTTTGAGAAAGGACTATTGCAATTCAAACAACGATTGCGGTGAATGGCAGGTCTGCATTGATCATCTCTGCAAGGCAAAGGCCGGTTTCTGCAACAACGACAAGGATTGTGTTGCGGGCGAAACGTGCAACGAAATAACGCACAAGTGCCAATAATCAATCAAAGAACAAAGGGCTTTTATGATTGAGTTAGTCGTGGCTGAAAAGCCGAAAGTTGCCCAAAAAATCGCCGAAGCGATTGGCGAGAACGTAAAGCGGCTCAGTTTCGGGAGCGTTTATTATTATCAAATCGAAAAAGACGGCAACCAGATATTCGTGGCGCCTGCGGTCGGCCACATTTATACGCTTGCCGAGAAAAAAAAGAGTTGGGACTATCCGGTATTTGACATAGAATGGGTCCCATCTTTCAAGGCATCGAAAGAATCTTACTACACAAAGCCATATCTCCAGCTTCTTGAAAATCTGGGAAAGAAAGCAGATGTCTTTGTATCTGCGTGCGATTATGATATTGAAGGTTCGACTATCGCTTACAATGTTTTTCGCTTCGCGACAAAGATAAAGGAAGGCAGGAGAATGAAGTTTTCAGCACTCACGAAAAACGATCTTGCCGAGGCTTACGCAAATATGGGCGAATTTGATTATAACAACGCTTACGCAGGCGAGGCGAGGCACGTTCTCGATTGGTATTACGGCATAAACCTCAGCCGCGCGCTTATGAAATCCCTGAAATCAGCAGCCGGTTACAAGGTCTTGAGCATCGGCCGCGTTCAAGGTCCAGCGCTCGACATATTGGCAAGGCTTGAAAACGAAATAAGAGCATTTGTCCCTCAGCCATACTGGGTACTGACGATGAAAGCGAAAGATGTTTCTTTCACGCACAAGAAAGAACGTTTTCTCGAAGAGGCAGAAGCCGACAAGTCTCTGGAAAACACAGGAGAGGAGGGAAAAGTAGTTTCTCTTGTCAAGCGAGAGTCATTTATCTATCCTGAGCCGTGTTTTGATCTTACTAGTCTGCAGGTGGAAGCGTACAAGACTTTTGGTTTTTCGCCAAGCACCACTCTTGAAATTGCGCAATCGCTTTATGAAAATTCGCTCATCAGCTATCCAAGAACTTCATCGCAAAAGATACCGCCAACGATAAACACCACCTCGATAGTGAAAAGATTGGGCGAACAGGAGGATTACGGCGAACTGTCAAAGATGATAATCGAAAACAAATGGTTTAAGATAAGGCAAGGCAGTAAGGAAGATCCGGCCCATCCGGCAATTCATCCGACTGGTCTTGCGCCGAAAAACATCAACGCGCAGGAGAAGAAACTTTACGATCTCATAGCGAGAAGATTCCTTGCAGCTTTTGCACCGCCTGTCAAGCGCGAGAATATCTCTATTGCGATAGAAAGCAATGGCGAGGAATACACTGCATCTGGCGGCAAGACAATAGAGAAGGGATGGCTGGATTTCTATCCATACGCCAAGATGAAAGAGAGCGAACTGCCGGCGTTCGAGCAGGGCGAGATAGTTGAAATTAAAAATAAAAAGAAGACAAGAAAAGAGACGACTCCGCCAAAGAGATACACCCAAGCCTCGATAATATCAGAATTGGAGAAGCGACATCTTGGCACGAAAGCGACGCGTGCGACGATCATTGATACTTTGTTCAAGCGCGGGTATGCTACTGGTTCCCCGATCGAAGTTACTGATTTTGGTTTGAAGGTTGATGCGGTGCTTTCAAAATATGCGCCAGAGATCTTGGATGAAGAATTGACAAGGAAGATAGAGATAGATATGGACAAGATAGTGGATGGCAAGATCGACAAGGAAACAGTAATCAATGAAGGAAAGGAGGTACTGGTGCAGATACTTGATAAGTGGAAAATGAACGAGCAGAAGATCGGCCAGGAACTTGCGGATGCGTTTCGGGAGACACAAAAAAAGGCGAGTTACATAGGAAAGTGCGAAAAATGCGGCGGCGAATTAACAATAATAAAAATGCAAAACGGAAAGCAATTTGTCGGTTGCCGCAACTATCCGAATTGCAAAAACACTTATCCGCTTCCGCCGAACTCTTTGGTAAAACCCTTGAGCGAAACCTGCAAGGTTTGCGGAAAGCCGATGATAATGGTAATAAAAGGGAGAAAAAAATACACGATGTGTATAGATCCGCAATGTCCGTCAAAAAAGAACTGGGAAAAGAAGGAGAAAAAATGAGGTGTTTTTTATGAGAAACATCTTGGATTACAATGTTAAGGGAAAAAAAATTTTAGTGCGCGTGGATTTAAACTCGCCGGTTGTGGATGGCAAGGTGATCATGAACGAAAGAATAGCAATGCACGCGCAAACGCTAAAACAACTAAGCGACAAGGGAGCAAAGGTTGTCGCTTTGGCCCATCAGGGAAGAGATGGTGATCCTGATTTCCTGATGCTTCAACAGCACGCCGAACTGCTTTCGCAAGTTATTGGAAAGGAAATAACATTCGTTCCTTATGTAATCGGCTACAATGTCAAGAAGACTGTTGAGAGTATGAGGGACGGCGACATCGTGCTTTTGGAGAATGTTCGATTCTTGAAATCTGAAAATCTTGAAAGTGGTGAAATAGTCGGTCTTTCCTATCTTGCTGATTACTATGTCTTGGATGCCTTGAGCGTTGCCCATCGCGCGCACTCGAGCGTTGTCGGTTTTTCAAAGATAATTCCGGCTTTCTACGGGCCGATCCTCTATCGCGAAGTGGAAGCGATAAAAAAAGTAAAAGACGCTGAAGAAACCGTCTTCGTTCTTGGCGGAGCAAAGGTTGACGATTCTTTTGATATGATAGAGCACAGGGCAAAATCAGGCAAAAAAGGAACCTATCTCATAGGAGGCGTTATCGCGATCTTACTGCTTAAGGCAAAAGGCTACAATATCGGTGCTTCTGAGAAATATCTTGAAAAAGAGGGTTTGTTGCAGTACCTCGACAGGGCGAAAAAGATAGCCTCGCTTGAAGGTGTGGTGTTGCCGGTTGATGTTGGTTTAAACATAGATGGCAAGCGAGTAGACGCGAGCATTGACAAGATAGAGAAGGGCGAGATTTTTGACATCGGACCAAAAACAATCGAGAATTATTACAAGATATTGCTGAATGCAAAAAACATCGTGATGAACGGGCCGATGGGCGTTTACGAAGTGAAAGAATTCAACCACGGGACAAAGAAGATATTGGAAGCCATCTCAAAGAGCAAGGGCTTCTCCCTCCTCGGCGGCGGCCATACAACCACTGCGTTGAAAGAATTGGGTTTCAAGAACGAGGATTTCGGATATGTCAGCTTGTCAGGCAAGGCATTGATAAAATTCCTCTGTGGCGAGAGACTGCCCGGCCTTGAAGCATTGGAAGAAAACGAAAAGAATTTCCCAGTCCCTGATTAGTCTATCTTCTTTATTTTTTCAGCCCATTTTCTTTATTTTTTGTATATGATTTTTTTGTATATCTTGTAATACTTTTCAGTTATGTTTTTTATGTCGTATTCGCGCGATTTTTTTCTCGCACCCATCGCCAACTTCTTTCTTGTTTCTTCGTGGTCTATTAAAAACGACAGACATCTCGCAAAATCCGTAGCATTGCCGGCTTCTGCCAAAAGGCCGCATTCCTTGGTTATCACATCGCTCGCGCCGAGCTTGTTGACACCAACTACCGGCAATCCGAAATACATCGCCTCAACGAAAGTCAATCCGAATGTCTCGCTATCTGAGGCTGATGCAAAAACGTCAGCGCTTTTGTAATAATTCGCCAATTCTTCATCAGGAACAAACCCAGCGAATATCGCTTTTTTCAGTTTCATCGCCTTCGCGATTTTCTTGTAATCCTCTAAATAAGGGCCGCTTCCGGCAATGAGCAGGTATGCATTTTCATATTCTGCACTTATCTTTTTGTATGCGCTCAACAAAACATCGATTTTCTTCTCGAAACTTATCCTTCCCACGTACAATATCAAGAATGCATTCTTCGGTATCCTGTATCTCTTTCTCACATCCACTTTCGCGGTTTTTCGTTCGAATTTAGAGAAATCAATTCCGTTTGGCACCCATTCAACTCTCTTTAAGCCATAATCTTCCAATTCTCTCTTAAGCGCGATTGTCGGAACGGTCACTATATCTGCCTTTGAAAAAACCGTTTTTATCAAACGCTTTACCGGGATCTTTGCAAATTCTTCCATCCTTCCTTTTATTATGCCTTTTGACAGATGGGAAACGTAATCTGGAAAATGGGTGTGATAGGTTATGACGATCGGGAGACCGCTCGACTTTGCGACATCAAGCGCTTTCAATCCAAGAAGAACGGGCGCGTGCAGATGAACAACATCCACCTCTTCATCTTCAAATATTTTTTTTATCTGCCATCGATGCATAGTCGCCATTCTATATCCTTCGTAAAGGGGAAAAGGAAGGGACGGTGAAAGATATTCTGTTATGTTCCCTATCTGATTTTTTTTGAATTCGCTGGTTTCGTTCGGCGCCAACACTACGACCTCTGCCTTCTCTGACAATCTCGGCAGGAAGTCGTTTAAGAAAACTACTACGCCGTTCTTTTGCGGTATGTAGGTATCGCTTACTATCGCGACTTTCATCCTATCAGCTGGTGTTCTCTTCTTTTTCCAATTGCTCCAAGATCTTTTCCGCTATCTCGCCAGTTTTATTGCTTTCACTACCGCTCGCATTCCCGCTTGTGTTGCTCTCGTTTGTTATGCCAGTTTCATTTGTTGCGGCGGTTTCATTTGTCGTATTTGTCGTGTTGGCGCTGCTATTGTTAATCCCGGTTGTTGTCTCGGTTGTTTCATTTTTTATTTTCGCAGCCTCCAAGCATTGTTCAACCTTTGCCTCTGCCATTACTTTTTCGCAATAAGAAGAGTTTTTCGTCGCGCCAGCCATCTCTATGTAGCAATCGTCTTTGAGATCTGCGCTTTTTACTTCTGCGCACAAACCTTCGTCCTTAACGAATGGTACAAGCCTTACAATGCAAGCATCGCTTTGATTTCCGGCAAGCTTGCACAATTTGGGCATCGCATATTCAAATGCGGTTTTTGATATGCATTTCTCTTTTTCAGTAGTGTTCATGCTGAAGCAGTTGCTCAATGAACCCTGGGCTTGCATTTCATCAATAAGCAAGCTATAAGCGCCTTCGCTCAAATTCTCAGGTTTTGCTATTTCCCTTGCTTCGCTCAATTCTTTTGCCTTTAAGGTGTATTTATATTCAACGCCTTTGTAGGTATAGACAAAGGACTTGTAGATCGGCAGTTTTGGTGTTTGGCATATCTCCCAATCGAAATGTTTCGGCATATCCAAAGAAATCCCGTATGACGCGGCTTCGCTCACGCTCATATTGTTGTAGTCCATCGCGTACTCGACAAGCCTGCACTTCACGCCATCGATTGTGCTGTCGCTCACGTTTTTTATTACTACGTACTTTTTCGTGAATAGGTTGTCAAACATCGCGCTTTCCTTTTCTATCATTTGCTTGTTGAAAAACCTTGATTTTAGATACGTGTAGTACTTCGCCAATCTGCTGTCGTTTATATTTGTTGTCTCAGAGCACTCTTTGCGGCCTGCATAATCAACGCACAAGAAAGTTTGATTGCCGATGAAGTAGATCTCCTTTAGTCCTATTTGGTCGTCTATCTTGACATAGTAATCATCACCATTTTTTATAAGCAGGAACTGCTGTTCATAGCCGTTTACGTTTTCGGAAAACCTGTAGGTATAATTATCAACATCATAGCCAAAGCGAATGGTGTCGTATATGATCTTTTTTCCTTCTACTTCAATTGGATTTACCGTTGCGGTGTTGTTTTGTTTGTTGCTTGCTCCTGGAAGCGAAATCGCCACTGCTATTATTAACACGACAATTGCCAGTCCTAAGATTAATTTTTCTTTATCTTCCATAAACCTCCCTCGTTTTACCCTCCCTCGTTTTATAATCCTTATATATAATATTAATTTAAAAAACTCTAATTTAAAAAACTCTTCACTATTAATTTAAAAAACATTAGTTTAAATATTAACTTTAATGCTCGGTTGGGAAATACTGAATGAAGGAGATTACAAACTCGGTTTGCCAAAGTTGAGTAAGCAAGAAGAGGAAATGGTAGAAATCTTGGAAGAGCGATTCCGCGAGGCTGTTCGGTCGCGCGAGTTGAAGACACCCGAAGAAAATAAGGCTTTCATAAAACAGCTTCTTCTCGGCGTTGCAGAGGAAAACAGCCTGCTTCTCGAAAACGATCAAGTAGAATACCTCACTGAGATGGCCTATCTTCACATATACGGTTTTGCTTTTATGGACAAGTTGTTGGCAGACCAAGAGATAGAAGAAATCAGTGTTATAGGCTTGCACAAGCCAATTTATGTTTACGTGAGAAACCAGGGATGGAAAAGCGTTAACGCTTGTTTTACGAGTGAAAAGGCGATAGCAGATGTTGTCAACAAGATGGCGCGCGGCCTTGGGAGGCATATAACTCTTCAAAATCCTAGACTGGACGCCATGCTTCCTGACGGCAGCAGGCTTCACGCCTCACTGCCTCCTGTTTCCGCAGGCGAAATAACAATCAGAAAGTTCAGGGCAAGACCATTCTCGCCGAGAGAATTGAACGATTTGGGCTCGACGACAGCCGAAGCGCTCGCCTTTATCTCGCTTGTCATCCAGGGCGACAACTCAGTTATCATCGGAGGGAATACCGGTAGCGGAAAAACAACACTTTTGAACGCATTGTTCTCGTTTGTTCCTGCAAACGAAAGGATAATAATCGCAGAAGAAACACCAGAAATAAACATCCCTCACCCGCACCAATTGCGCCTTGTCGCCAATCGCGATATGAACATCACGCTGAAAGACCTTATGTACGATACTTTGAGGATGAGGCCAGACAGGATGATCGTTGGCGAGGTTAGAAACAAGATAGAATTCGAAGCCCTGTTCGATGTTCTTCTGGCAGGACAGGCAAGGGGAAGTTATGCTACAATTCACGCACAAGGCGCGTTTGAGGCCGTGCAAAGGATGAAGAGCTTTGGCGTTAATGATATGGACCTGAACGCTATAGACTGCCTAGTAGTCCAAAGGCGTATGCTCGTTTACGATCCGAAGAAAAGAAAGAATACGGAGATAAGAAGAATGACTGAGATAGCCGAAGTTGGAGACAAGTTAAATATCGTTTTCTCATTTGATCCGCATACCAGGAAGTTAAAATTCAGGAAGAGCGAAAAACTGCTTGAAAAGACTGCAAACGCGTTCGATATGTCGCTGAAGGAATTGAAGCAGGAATGGGATGAGAGAAAGAAATCAATAGAAAAAGCGCCATCAGCTTTCCTAGATTTCTTTAACGAGTTCCAGCAAAAGATGTACAATGTAGGCGAGCAAACAAACGAACAAAAACAAACAGATGGACAAAAACAAAAGATCGAACAAAAAAAGGAGGAAAAAAATGCTTCTAAAAAGCATCGTTGATTTTTCAGAAAACATGCCGGAGTTGGAGCTTCAAAGCAATATGCTGGACGCCCTGCCGAAGCTTTACCCAGATGCAAACAAATACAAGTATGCGATGGCTTCGTTCGCTTTTGGTTTGTTTTTCGGTTTTTTGGCATTGCTTCTGCTTTTGATTTTGGAAATCGACATCTTGAATGGCATTTTCGCATCGCTTGTTGTCACGCTGCTCGCTTTTCTTTTTTTTCTCGCATTGCCTTCTTTTGAACTTAGAAGAAAAACAAAGGTAATGGAAGCCGAGATGCCTTTCGTCCTTAGGACTATCGGTATGCTCAGGAACATGAAGATAAATTTTATGAAATGTATGGAGATGGCAGCCGAAGAAGATAGCGAGATCTCTGGCGAATTGAAAACAATAGTGAACCAAGTCAATAGCGGGATAACTCTCGAAAAAGCGCTTGCGAGATTCGCTTCGTTTTTTTCTTCCTACACGATAAAAAGGGCGCTCTCCCAAATTCTCTCTGCTTACGAGCTCGGAAGTTCAGGAATAGAGATGAGAAGGATAGGCGACGAGTTGCTTGCTGTCCAGCAGCACGAGTTGAAGGAAAGCGCCTCGAAGAACGCGATATTCGGAATGGTGTTCATAATGGCAACCGCTATTCTGCCGACATTCTTTTTGATATATATCCTTCTCGGGAATTTCGGCGTTGGCGGCGGGGCAGTTGGCGGTGCCTTTGACAAGTTTACGATCGCGGCCGTCTTGCTTTTGGTCTTTCCAGCCATAAGCGCGCTTCTGCTTTTGATGAGCAAGGCAACCGTTCCGTATTCCCCACTTATGCCAAAAGGTTCTGTGCTTGATGGCGGCGTATTAATCGGTGCGCTTCTATTCGTGTTTTCTTTTTTGATAGAAGACGAATTCTTTCGATATCTGATTATGGCGATCTCAATTGTCATCATACTCTGGCGCATATACACCACTTATAAAACCGAGAAAAAGTTAGAGGAAATAGAACAGTACCTGCCAGATGCCCTGTTTTCGGTCGCGACCCTGCCGAAATCAGCGAAGATGGAAAAGATTTTTGACATAATCGCGCAGGGCGGTTACAAATCGCTTTCTGAAGAAGCGCTCATCGCGAAGAGGCAGCTGACAACCAATATAAACAGCGACAAGGTTTTGGAGGACCTTTGGAGAAGGAACAACTCACCTGCCTTGAAAAAAGTGTGCGTTATGCTGAAGCACGCTTACGATACAAACTCAATCGATCAGATGCACCCGATCGCAGAGGACATATTGAAGAATTTCGAGATAAGAAGGGACAGAGCAGCCTTGATGTCGATGCAGAAATACACCATAATGTTCGGCGCCTTGATCATTCCGTTCATATTGAAAATCGCGCTGTCCTTGATCGGAAATCTTTCTGATTTTCTCGCGGCGAATTCTTCTGCCGTAGGCGAGACGATCTCTTATGTCATCTCCTTGATCCCGCCTTACTTGGTCATCTACTCTTTGATATCTGCTTTCTACATCGCGGACATAGAAGCAAAGAAATCGCGCGCGGCAATTTATTTCCTTCTGCTTTCGTTCGCGAGCATTGCGATTTTTAATTTCTTCCAATTTTAGTTTAAGCCATGGATCTTATAACGCAACTTGCATATGCGCTCAATTCTGGCTGGTTGGCTGCGTTGAACTTGTTGATAGACAACGATGCGATATACCTATTTATCTTGCTTGCTGTTGTTTTGTTGGGCGAGAGGCGGCCGCAGAAATTCGCAAAGATAATTTTCGCGCTCGTTCTCGCGCTCTTAGTCGGCTATGCAATAAAAAACGCCTTCGCGATCGAGCGGCCTTGCGTCTCGCTCTCCTTGCCCTACTGCCCTAATGATTATTCATTTCCAAGTCTCCACGCCCTGACAGCCTTTGTCGTGATGATCGCATTTCTCAATAAAAAATCTTATTGGTTTTATTCTCTGTTCGCGCTTTTCATATCATTTACCCGGCTTAGTCTTGCGGTGCACAGTTTTCGCGATATCGCCGGCTCGCTCGCTCTCGCGTTGATTGTCTATCACATTGCCGACATTTCCTGGTCGTTTGTATTCAAGGAAGTTAACAGCTATAATGAAAAGAATCAAAACCACGGCAACGAAAAAAACCGGCAGTTCTTTCATATTTTCGTTGGTCTTGCCGCCCTTGCTTTGCTCTTGATCTACGGTCGCGGTTTTTTGATGGCCGCAACATTCTTCATCTTGATATTCGGCCTTTTATTCGTAAACCTTGCTTATCTTGGAAAAAGAAATTTCTTGATAGACTGGTTCATAAGAAATTTTGAAAGAAAGGAAGTGAGATTCCCTGGCTGGGGCTCTGCTTGTTATGCGACAGGAGTTCTCTTGTTGACGACATTCCTGACAAACCCATCGTTGCTTGCAGGTTCTCTGATCGTAGTAGCATTGGGCGATGGCGCCTCAACATTGATCGGGATGAAAGGAAAAATCCCTCTTCCATACAATAAGAAAAAGACCGTTGAAGGCACATTGGCATTCTTTTTCTTCTCTCTTCCGTCTTGGTTTTTCATCGGCCCTATTGCGATCGCAATCAGCGCTGCGGCAGCCTTTGTCGAGAGCCTTCCATTGCCGCTCGACGACAA
>Ga0272448_1007408_pt1 | contig 11630 bp, 17 predicted proteins | sample YNPCB0191_FD_202220 | JGI IMG/M metagenome (GOLD analysis project Ga0272448, IMG submission 202220) | Hot spring sediment microbial communities from Yellowstone National Park, WY, United States - YNP-CB-019-1 | ecosystem: Environmental > Aquatic > Thermal springs > Hot (42-90C) > Sediment... | reverse complement strand
GGCGACCATGGCGTGTTCGTTACGACAAGTCTTCCTTTATGCGGATCGATACGCGATAGCACCGATGAATCGAACCACTCATGAACCTTGTGCAACCCGGCCGTTGTACTCGTGTTCTCTCGGTCAAGTATGTCGTCCACAACCGCCCATGAAAGACGAGAACCCGTGATCGCACCGTCAATGCCTACTGCCACAAGCGACGGGTCGCGAATTGCCGGAGGTCGGTCAACCGTGATCTCCGTTTGCGTCCAAGGGTCGGTCTTACGAACCGATTTGCGTAGCCGCGGAAACACAAGCCGCAACTCGTGGCTGGCTTCGATCAAGTCGCGCACCATAGCAAGCGGCTTCATGGCCTGGCCTTGCGTCGCGCTTACCAAGGCACCGCGGCTTGCCGGGTCGCGCCCGAGAAAGTGCAACCCGAGTGTCGCCATACAGAACGTCTTGCTTGTGCCAACCGGCATGCGCACAACACAGAACCTATGCGCCTCGACGAAATCAAACAACACTCGTTGATGCGGTGCAATTACAAGCTCTGCATTTGTATGTTCTTCGCGCATCACGAAGCCGAAGAATTCCTTCACATCGGAGCGCGCTCGCTCGGCCACCCATTCAAGATGCGCAACGAGTAGCTCACTCTCTTCGATCTCTTTCGGATCGATGCCAACTCCTGCAACAATTTCTCGGTACCTATCGCCTTGCATCATGGTTTACGATATACCTCATGCCACGGAGGGCCAACATGCGCCGTCAACTCAAGGTATCTGCCACATCTCCAGCCGCAACCCCTACAATCGACAACGCCTCCCAGATCGTTCCCATCGACTCAATCAAACCATGGGACAAGAACCCGCGCAAGAACGATCGGGCTGTCAACAAGGTAGCCAAGAGCATCAAACAATTTGGCTTCAATGCACCGATCATTGTATGCCGCGCGACAAACGAAATCATCGCTGGCCATACGCGCTACAAGGCGGCACGCAAACTCGGGCTCGCATCGGTACCCGTGCGCTTCATCGATCTGCCACCCGAGCAAGCGCACGCTTACGCCCTGGCCGACAATCGCACCGCCGAAGAAGCCGAGTGGGATAACGAACTTCTTGGTAGTATTCTCGACGAATTACGAAACGATGGTGCCGAATACTTCGATGCCATCGGCTTTGACCGAGAAGAACTCATCCGCCTATTGACGCCGCTTCCCGAAGAATCCACACCCGAACCGGCTCCAAATCTTGTCGAACGGTATCAAGTAGCACTAGGGCAACGATGGGTCATCCATGGCACCGCTGGCGACCATGTTGTCGTGTGCGGCGATAGCACCAATCCGCAACACGTCGCGCTATGCGCAGGTGGCGAGCAATTCGACTTCGTATTCACTTCGCCACCATACAACGTCGGCGTGCAATACGCATCGCATTCCGATATACACTTGCCATGGGAACAATACTCGCAACCATTGCGACAGACAATAGAAGCATTCATGCCATATCTCGCAAAGGGCCGCATTGTCGCGTGGAACATCGGCACTGCACCAAAAGTGTTTCCGCATCGTCAAGCAGTGCTTCTCGAAGAGTGTGGACTAACATACAATCGGCAGATCGTATGGGCCAAGAACAGCATACCGATGCCGATGTGGTATGTAAACAAACGACGAATCGCCGCGCGCTTCTTTACGCCAAACATGAAGCACGAACTTATCTTGCTATATTCGAAAGGCAAGGTTGCTTATGGTGGCGACATCACAATCATCGAAGAATTGCGCGACGATGTTATATCATGCGATTCTAGCAATTCTACCAAAGAACTACCATCAAGCTCGGCACAGAATATTAGCGGTGCTTCGCATATACGACATCGAGAAGTCACACGCGCGTCGCATCCTGCACCTTTCCCCGTCAAGTTGCCATGGATGTTCGTCAACATGCTTTCCGACGTCGGTACCGTTGTTTTCGATCCGTTCGTCGGAAGCGGTTCGACAATACTTGCGTGTGAAAAGGCAAATCGCCGAGGCTACGGCATCGACATCGCGCCCGAATACGTCGCGCTCACGCTCGAACGTATGGTGCAAAATGGCTGCACCGTTGAGCGTGTAGCTTAATCAATGTCCGGAGAAACTGTGGTAGGTTGACCGGGGATCTGCCTAAGCGCGGCGCGCACGGTCTTCACCCACCATTTGCCGCCGCGCACGCTTGCCACACCCTCGGCATTCAGCCGCTCGACAATCGCGCGCAACGTCAACCCTTGCGCGCGAAGCTCGTGCACTTTTCGCACGGCCTCGGGGTTGATCATGCTCATTGACGGCGCGCCGAGCCGCTGACCCTGCGCCCGCACGTGCGCCAAGGCATCGCGCGTGCGCTCGCTTACCAGATCGGCCTCGAGTTGCGACCATACGCCGATCATGCCGAGCATGGCTCGCCCCATCGGGCTCGCCGTGTCGAACGGTTCGGTCGCGCTAACCAGCGCAATTGAGTCGCCCCGTGCCGGGTCAAGCAACGTCCAAAGAATGCGCTGCGACCTGGCTACCCTCGACACGCTATAGACAACCAAGACAGCCTCGTGCTCGCGGCACAAAGCAATCGCTTCGCGCAAGCCAGGCCGCTCGGCTACCTCGGACCGACCGCTCGCGCCCGCATCGCTGCGAACAGCAACCACGGTCAGCCCCCGAGCCGCGCACACCGCGCGGCAACGCTCTTCTTGCGCGTCGAGGCTTACGCCATCACGCGCCTGCATCGCCGTGCTTACGCGGCAGTAAATGACCGCGCGAGACACGGCGGTTGTCTCGGGGGGACGGGGCACGACTTACCTCTTCGTGTCGACGCCCGTTGTCGGGCGCGACACGTAATCGACAACCCCAGCCGGAACCCGAACGGGCTCCAACCACGCAAGACTCCCCGGATAGGGAGCCGGGTGACGCCGCGGCTGCGCGAAGAACGCAGCCTTTTCGTTCTCGGTCGCGGCGCGAAGCACGCAACCTGTTCTCGCATCGAGCAACACGAATTGGATGTTCAGCATGCGTACACCATAGCGCACCAAACTTCGGTGCGAAAGTTCTTTCTTCGGTCAACGTCTTTTTTTTTCCCCCGGAAGCGCATCCTAGGCGCGCAAGGCGCGCCACGTGCGCCACGACCCGCTATCGATCCGGATGCAGGGTTGCGGCTTACTCGCCGCAACGTACATCCACGCCTGCATGACCTCATCGGTCTGCAGGTCGTGCACGTGCCGCATCACCCGGACATAGTGTCCGGCCGCGACACCCTCCAGCACGTCGAGCCGCGCCAGCGTCGGCTCATCGACTCGCCACACTTCCCCCCGCACCCGATCCCGCCGATTTCCCGTAAGCACCGCATAGGGAAATCCAGCATGCCGGCTCGTCACGCACAGCATGACGCCACCGACTTCCGCATGCGCAATCACGCACTCGCTTTCCGCAAGTAGAGCGTGGTTGGGCTCGCTCTGCAGAAGCGTCCCATACACGAACACAAAATGCTTGCTCATCATGCTACTCCTTTCGGGCCAACTCGGCCCGCAAACACCGCTCCGCCGCCTCGACGATCGGCTCCCACGGCAAGCCGTGTTCCGCCGCCCCCGCTACCAGTGCCGCAAGGTACCGGTAGCTAGGTCCGCCGACCTCGGCTCCCGTGTGCACGTACACCCATGCATGCGCACGTCGACCATGCGGGGACCCGAGCCGCACCGGCATCCACAGCCGACGGTATACGATCGGTGCGCCCTCGAACACGTCGAGCTGCAACAAGTCGTCGCACGTGATGCTCGCTATCACGCCGCCGACCATACCGTTGCGCCGCGGCTCGACTGTGGCCACGCTTCCCCCCCAGGCCCCACTATGCCCGACGAACAACAACCGATGCCCCGGCAGCCAGGCCGGCGCAAAGTCGGTCGCGCTCGGGCACCGCGCGCGCAATTGTTCGGCGCGCATGTTCGAGCCGTAGCCGAACACGCGCACCATGCCGCCAGTATGCACGCTCACGCGCATACGACCTCCGCCGTCAGCGGCTCGGTCGTGGGCTGCCGTGCAGGCGCCCGCTTCGGCAGCCGACTCATCAAATGCTCGAGCACCGTCGGATCGTCGATGCCGAGCGTCAGCTTAACCAGCCGACGCATCAGCTCGCGATCGCTGGCATCAGCATCGACCGGGCGACCGCTGACGTGACTAGACGTCACCGCATGCGCTACCAGCGCAAGACACAGCGTGATCATAGCCCGCACCCGCCCCGCATGCAGCGTCGAGGCGAAATATCTGAATTCGACGGTCCCACGAAAAAACCACGAGTTCAGATTCAGCCCGTGATACCGGCTCACATCGTAGCGAGCCGGAAATCCAAGATATCTGCCATACCACGCCCCCTCAAGAGAATACAGCGTGACACGACTGCCGTGCCTCGCAATATAATCCGCAAACTCGTGGTCCATCGGCTTGCAATACCGATTCCCGGGCCGGCCGACTGCCCGTTCGATTACCGGCTCGTACCGGCAAATGGCGGCAGCCAGCCGCGCGATCATCTTAGCCCCCTGATCATCGCGCTCAATACCGCCGACATGCACGTGCAGGCCGCAACGCTCGCTGACCTGCGCGCCCGCTCGCCGAAGCGCGCGCACAACCTCCTGCACGCGCGGAATGTCGACCGTCGTGCAGACGGGCGACACGACCTCGCAGCCGCCAACAAGCGAACCGTCGTTCACAACGGTCCACTCGCGACGGTCGGGCGTGCGAACCCCGTACGCAACGCCCATCGCGTACAGAGATTCGCCGCCTAGCGCGGCGCGTATCGCCGCGACCGCGCTAGACTTATTGAGGCCCTCTATCTCTATCTCAACGCCGAACGTGAGGCGGTCCATCATCCACCTGACCGCCGCGTGTTTCTTATCGCGCGTTGCCACGGCTAAACCCCCCTCACCGCCGCTAATACTTCTCGAACGACCCGCAGGTCGTCTAGCACCGGTTCGGTTATCAAAACCCACACCCGGTCGCCATCGTGGCCGACGCGCCACCGCCGCCCGTCAGCCATGCGAACGAAGTGCACGTCGCGGGACAATTCCACAACCCCAGACGTCGCCGCGGCAATCGCCGCGACTACTGCCCCAACTTCAACTCCCTCAAACTTGATTGTGATGCCGATGTTCATCAGCCTCGCTCCTTGCGGCGTCCTTGCGCCGCCTTCGATACGTATACCATAGCGCACCAAACTTCGGTGCGCAAGTTCTTTTTTCGTCTGCCATCGCTTTTTGTAGTACCTACGCACATACCGCCCGCCGCCCTTCCGCCGCACCTCCGCCGCCCTTCCACAGCCCTTCCGCCGCCCTTCCACAGCCCTTCCGCCGCACCTCCGCCGCCCTTCCTCCCTCGCCCCTCGCCAATCCCAAATTTTTCGCACAACCCCGGGTCGGGTACCTTGCGCCGCGACCCCCCTCGTTCCCCCCCGGACCCCCCCACCTGCACGCCGGCCACGCCGCATCGCACCCGCCCCCTGCACGACCGCGCCGCCCGAGCGGACACCAAGACGCACGTTTCGGTGTCCGCCAGGTTGCCGTCCTCGCCCGACGTCGCGGCGCACGGCCCAACAAACCACGTCGGCCCGCTCGTCGCGCACAACTGCAGACGCGCTACACGTCGCGGGAAAGGCCAGCCTCGAGCCAGCGTGCACCCTTCGCTCGCACCTTCGCCAGACCGGCGCGGCGCGCATGCGCGTCCGGTCGCCGCGTCCACGCCGCGCCGCGGTGGTACCAATCCATCAAGTAAGCAGTCAAGGATCGCACGTAACCCCACGAATATTGTGCGAATAATGTTGTGTGCGCCGCGTTGGTACCAATCCCTCAAGTAAACAGTCAAGGATCGCGCGTAAGCCCGCGGAACAACGCGGGTTCTCGCGCGCGCGGAACGCGCGAAGGGCGGCGCGGTGGGGGTCGCGAGAGACGATATTGAGCGTTCTGAATATTCAGAATGGAAGGAATGCGGGTATGGGGAGGCTTGGTGGGAGAAGGTGCGGATAGGCGGATGGGGATATTGAGCGTTCTGAATATTCAGAATGGAGCGGATGCAAGTATGTAGGAGCTAGTATGCGTGACAGGCATAGTGGAACAGAGGGGGATGTTGGGCGTTCTGAATATTCAGAATGGACGGGATGCGGGTATGGGTGGGAGCTGGTATGCGGCGGGAACGATATTGAGCGTTCTGAATATTCAGAATGGACGGGATGTAGGCATGTGGGAGCTGGTATGTGGGGATTGGCGTAGGGGATCGGTAGAGGGGGATATTTCGTGTACGAAATATTAGGATAGGAACGATTGTAGGTATGTAGGAAGCGGGCATAGGTGGGAGCAGGCATAACGTGTATAGGGGATGTATTGATGGGAGGCTGGGATAAGGGATAGGTAGATGGTGATGTTTCGTGCACGAAACATTAGGATAGGAACGATTATAGGTATGTGGAAGCTGATATGAGGGAGCTTGAATGTGGAAGCTGATATGAGGGAGCTGGTATGTGGGGCGTGGGCTAGCGTGTGGGGGAGCTGGTATGTGGGATAGGTAGATGGTGATGTTTCGTGTACGAAACATTAGGATAGGAACGATTTAGGTATGGGGGAGCTGATGTTGTGGGAGCCGGTATGCGGGAGGGAGCTAGTAAAGGGAGGAGGCAGATGGGGATATTGAACGTTCTGAATAGATAAGGGATATGGGTATTCGTGTATGATGCGGATAGATGTTTCGTGTACGAAGGATTAGGTGTGGTAGTGGGAACGTGTTCGAGGTTGGTGAGGTTGGGGTGTGAGGCCGGGTTAGCGATGAAGGAGGTTACGGAGTGGGGCTGAGATATAGGAGCGAGGGAAGTTCGGAGGGAATGGGGAGGCGAGGTTGGCGGCGTTGAGGGCGTCTTGTATATCGGCGGAGATGAGGTCGAGGTGAAGTTTGAGGGCTTGGTAGTCGGCGAGGAGTAGTTGATATGCGGAAAGGGCTTCTTGTAGCCGGGAGGGTAGTTGATTTGGGTGAGGTGGGAAGGGGTTAGGTGGGGGTGGGAAGGTTTGTTTGGTGTTGGGATGATGGTGGAAGGAATTGGCGGCGAGAAGGATGATGAGGTAGCCGGCGAGGTCGCGCAGGGAGTCTTCGTTGTCTTGTGCGGGATGGGTATATTTGATGCGGGCGAGTTTGTCGTCGATGCGGACGAGGATTTGTTCTATCGGTGGGGCTTGGGAGAAGATTCGGATTGGCTCGAACACGCTATTGCCATAGCGATTGTTCTTGTCGATGAGCATTTGCTTCAGCTCGTCGCAAATCGTGGCGATGGCTTGCTGCGCTTTGCTTTGGGATGGCTTGCTCGTGTCTTCGCGCATAACGTGGAAACTCCTTGCTCTAACTCGTTGAACGACAACTATCACAACACATCGGTGCACAGTTGAAACTCGAGTTTCAACTGTGCACGGAAGTTCGGTGTTCCATAACGATTGTCATGGGTTGCATGGTGTTCGTCGGGTGCGGCACCGGCTCCAATAATGGTACCATACTTGGTATGCACACCGATTGAACACCTATTCGGAGTTCGTCGGCGACGCGGGTGCGGCATCGACCGGGGGTGGGCTCGGTGCTTGTGGCGTCGTCGAACCCGGTGCGCTCGCGGCCGAAACATCAACCGTTGCACCTTGCGCCAATGCGCGCAACCGACGTTGCTCCTCGATCAAGGCGCGCTTGCGCTCGGGGCTTAAGTTGGCAACCACGTGCAGCATGGCTTCGGTCACGGTGGCGTCGACGTTTACCTGCACTTCGATGGGTTCCTTCGTACCCTGAATGTCGGAAAGCAACCGCTCGAGTTGTGCAACGGCGGCCCAATTGTTCGCCTTGCGCGCCTCGGCGATATGACTGTACAACCGACGAATCGCTTGCGTCTTGTAGTGCGCACGATTGGTGCGCTCCTCTTCGGCCCATCGTGCGTGCACTCGGCTGATATAGTTGCGCACGGCAGTTTTCGACATCGGCGGATCGAAGGCTTCGCGGCACGCACTTTCGATGCGCGATATGCTTACACCAGCGATAAGCAACTTCTCGATGAAATCGAGCCGCTTACGGCGTTCGGCCGGAAGCACAACGTGCACGCGCCGCTCGCTGTCGGTCGCGGGTTGATAGTCGGGAACGTTCGATAGGTACCTTCGAGGCATGTCGAATCAACGGCCTGCACGTGCAAGCGCAGCCCAAGCCTGCTGAACAAGAACAATCGTTTCCTTTACGAATCCGGCTGCAATCTCGAGCGCGGCACAAGCTTCTCGTTCTAACGATTCGAGTCTTCTTCGACGTCTGCTAGTATGTCGAGCGCTTGGCCAAATCGTTGCTTTGCTCGTTCGACAATTGTGCGAATTGCCTTGTCCGCTCGATGTCCTCGCACTGCGTCTTCGATGCTCTTCCATCGTTGCAATTGCTCCCACGCGGCAAGCACTTCGGCTTCGGCGAATATTCGTTGTTCTTCGCGCGCTCGCATGATGCATTAACCGATGATTGGATTGCACTCGCAGTTTCCAATTGGCGGGAAATAACCATGCGGGCATTGCACGATTTTTTGCGCGCACAATTCTTGTGCATAGCGAAGTCTTGCGGTTGTTGCATGTTGCTCGCACTCGTCCCACGACCATGCCCCCGTCAATCGCGCGAATTGCGCTTGCGCTGCGAATTGCTCGGCGGCCGTACCAATCCAAACCAAACTTGTCGGCACAAACTCGCAACCCGCGGCAAGCAAAGCTTCTCGATCGTCGGAATCGGTCATTACCGTTCCCGCCCAATATTGGCGCGACCCAATATATGCGCCGCGCATTAGCAACGCAGGGCCTGGCGGCAATGGCGTCGGAAACACAATGATCGACGGACATGGAACATCGATGCGCGAACCCGGATATTGCAAAGATACACATTGGAACAAACCATCGCCTTCGAGGGCACTGCGCACCGTTTCAGCAGCCCATCCAACCAAGTAGGTTTCGATGGCGCCCCAATCCTCGCCGCGCAACCGCATTCTTGTTGACGTATCGACAAGCTTGCGCCATTGCCGGTCATCGATTGTATCGGGAACGAACATTGCGCCTGCATCAAGGTACGGCGACGTGTTCTCAAACACTTCGTCCACCAAATGCCCGGGAGCAACCATTCCGCGATCGGCCAGCGTGATTCGATTGAGAAGTAGCAGCATAATGACCTCCTACACGTGCAGGCTACCACGTTTCCGCATCGAGCGCCGCACGCAGCCGCCCCGTTCGATGCGCAAACGTTTCGGGCCATGCGCCTGCATGTTGCGCTAGCTCCATGAGGCGTTCGGCGTCGGGTCCGGCCGCCTTCAGGAGGCGCATCGCTCCGCGAGGATGGTTGATCGCATAGGCCAGATAACACGCGGCGGCACGTCGCAACCCGGTTTGTGACGGCGGACTATACGGGCTTGCAAAGCCAAGAAGTGTCGCCGCTTCTTGCGCGACGTAGCCGCTCAACAACTTTCCCGATGCTTGTGCCGTCGCACGCAATGTCGCAGGATCAGTTAGTAGCGCGTTGATTGCGACAACCCAATCGAATGCAATGCGTTGCTGCTCCTCTGTCCATTCGATGCCGTTACTACCACCGAGAAACACTTCTCGTTGCTCCATCAACGACAACGGCCGCAACCCGCGAACAAGCCGCGGTACCCCGTGCGCCGGGTTGCTTTGCAGCCCGATGCCATGCGCCGCGAATCGATCGCCAAGATGGTGCGCAAGCACGGGCCGAGGCATTTCCGCAAACAACTTCGGCAACGTTTCGGTCGCAGCCGTAAACCCGAGCGGCCCGGCCGTCATGATGCCGGCATCGTAGCATTGCACCATGTCGACATGACCACCTTCGGCCGCGCATGCTACGCGCGACGCCTGTGACCAGAAATCACCGCCCGAAAGACGATTCGCAGGCAATGCTCCCGTTATAAGCCAACCGTGCCGTTCTCCGTACTTGACCCATTGCGGATTACAAGGATTACTCATTCTTCATCCTCCGCAATCTTCTTCGGCACGTGATTCAACACATCGCGATGCAGATGTACAAGCGCAAATCGTTGTATATGATTGCGGACAAGTCCGCTTGTGCACTGTGTTTGCCACGTTTCGCCGCACTTTTCGCATCGCATCTTGATCAATTGTGGTTCGGGCATACCACGCTCATCAAACACGCGATCAGTCCATTCACCTTCGACGTGCGGCGCCGCTGGAGGTCGCCATCGCGTAACATGCTCCCGCGCTTGTTGCGCTCGTGCTTGCCATTCAGCTTCAACCACGGCATTCGCTAGTACTGCTAGCCGTTGCGTGTCGACACGCTCACCTCGCGCTGCACGTGTCGCAAGGCGCAGGTATTCGTCACGCGCTTTCGCCGCCTCGGCCCAAAGCTCAACCGCCTTCATTCGGGCCTCCGTCGAAAGCTCGCAGCACAACACCAAGCGCATGCAAAGCTTCGAGTAGCAGATGCGACGGCGGTTGTTCCGGATTTTGTCTTGCCGCGGCGCGAACAACGGCACGTGCCGCCGCCACAATCGAAGACGAATCTTTGCTCGAATGCGCTGGCTCTTGTTTGGGTTGTGCGGCTTGCTTAAGCGCAGCTTGCATCTGTTCGACAAGCTGCGCTTGTTCGCTTAGTGCCTCGGCGTAGGCACTCACCGTGGCCACAATCGCGTTGCTAAATGTAGTGGGTCGCATGCCTATACTATGGCGCGGACCCGTGAGGACACGTCAACTAGGCAGCCGATTCGACTTGTATAGGGAAGGCATTGCGCAAAGCGGCGAGAAGGGGAGCGTGCGTCGGTGCGTGCCACCATGGCTCACGCGCTGGATCGACAACAGATAGGCTGCGAGGCACCTGACCAAGAAGATGCCACCATTCGATATCGGAGCCAACGATACGCGCAGAAAATCCACCGTGTGTTAGCGGATCGCTACGCATTGTTGCGCTCGAGGTTCCCCAAACTTTCGCCCATTCACCAGGGGGAACCTCGAACACAGCAATGTCTTCGCCATCGATACGAAACGTCAAGCGCAACACACCGTCGTACTCCGTCTCGGTGGCAACAATAATGGTGTCACCATAACGCTGCAAAAAGCGCAAATACTGTGCAATCTGCGAGCGCACATGCGGCAAGAAAATGAGGCGCATGGTTACGCCTCACGCTTCAGCATGCCGAACTCGGCATGCTGAAGGACGAATTCTCGCCCAAGCCCGCCTTTCGCAGACGGATCAATCCGGCGCGACCCTGGCGGGACAATCAGGCGAAACACAAGCGCCTCGTCGCCTGGTTCCATGCGAATCGTTGCGCGATTGACCGGAATCTCAATTCCGGTCAGCTCGGACAACGCCTCCGCCGTTTCAGCGTAGCCGATGGTGGATTGCCAACCACCAGAGACCAGCCACGAGGTCGCCGACGCAACATCGATCAGTTGATACTCGTATTTTCCTGGAGAAGTAATGACTGCGCTGTTGAGGATATACTTCATCGCGAACCTCCTTTCAATTCACCACACTGTTCTTCGCGGCACGTGCACAGATCCATGCTGCACGCGCCGCCGCAACCACGAGCCGCAACGTGCTCCACAGTCCGCGCGGCATCGCGTACGGCTCCACGAGAGCCACCGCG
>Ga0272448_1007407_pt1 | contig 11632 bp, 11 predicted proteins | sample YNPCB0191_FD_202220 | JGI IMG/M metagenome (GOLD analysis project Ga0272448, IMG submission 202220) | Hot spring sediment microbial communities from Yellowstone National Park, WY, United States - YNP-CB-019-1 | ecosystem: Environmental > Aquatic > Thermal springs > Hot (42-90C) > Sediment... | reverse complement strand
ATCTTGTCCAGAGATTTCTCCAATAACATTATAGGTTTCTAATGTAGCATATTCAACACTCATATTTATTCTAGCTTTTACCCAACCATTGCTTAAATTTTCTCTTATCATCTTTCCATCTCTACTACATATAGAAACCCCTCCTCCAACAACATGAGTAGGAGACATGAAAAATGTATCATCATAATAATTATTGCTTGAATTATCCATTAAAATAATTGGATGGGAAATATTTGTTCCACTAGCCCATATTGGTATTGCTCTTCTAATTTCACTTCTACTAACCAAATTCTTCCATCACCCTGGCTTTGAACCAATTCTTCATAGCTCATTGATGTTTTATCAACTACATCTCTCCATCCTGTATCATGCTCTCCAGACAGCCAGGTAGAGAGAGGAAAACTATTTCCAAAGCTTCTATTTATCCATATCTGATCGCTTATATTTATGCTCAATTGATAGCCTGTAACAACATTTCTTTTATTTAGAGAACCATCAATAGCTTCTTTATGCACATTTTCAAGACCTATTGCAGACATATTTGGGGTAATAATATGGTCTGCTGCCCATCTTTCTCCTTCTGTTCCAAAGCACCTTCCTTGCGGATGACGGAAGATAGTGTCGCTTAAACTCTCTGTTACACTTGAAATAAAATTAATGTCAATTTCTTTTTCATAAATTTTTATAGTTTTTACTCTTTTTGAGACTGATCCATTGTTATCTTTAACAGTCAAACTAACACTATAATTTCCTAAATGGGCATATGAATGGGTAACTCTTTCTCCATATTTAACGCTTCCATCTCCTAAGTTCCAAGTATAATTAACTATATAACCATCTGGATCGTAAGAATTGCTGCTGAAATAGATTGTATCATTTACTTTTGATTGGGATGGCGAATAAGTAAAATCTGCAAATGGAGGTTCACCAACAGTTGGCTGAACCGAAACCCATTCTTCTACTACTGCACCTCTTACAAAAGCTGTCTGAATTATAATTAGGCATATTATACTCAATATTTTTCCCTTCATTTTCACCACCAATATGTAATCCCGTTTTTTTTTTTATATTGCTTACGGTTAGCAAAATTGATCCAGCAGAGCAATGAAAAGAAAAAGAGAAGCAAAGTTGATGAAATTGGATTATATTTTTAGAGCATTGCATGCTCCTCTACCATTTCTTTCCAAATCTGTTTCTTTCCAGCTCATCCCATTCCCTTCTTTTAAAATAAATAAAGGAAATAAATTTAATCTTTTTCTTTTGTTCTACAACCCTCCTGCAAAAAGTTAAAATTTTATATTAAAAATGTATATCCATCGATGAAACTGAACCCATCGCCTCTAGGGCTTGCTGCATTTGCACTGACAACCTTCTTGCTGTCTCTGCATAACCTTGGCTTTATGGAAGGAGGGATTGTAATTTCTCTTGCCATCTTCTATGGCGGGCTGGCGCAGTTCTGCGCGGGCATGCTCGCATTTAAAGCAGAAAATAATTTTGCTGGCACCGCTTTCTCTTCATATGGAGCATTCTGGCTTTCCTTCGGGCTTGCTGAAATTTTTAAGTTATATGAGCTTTTGAATTTTACAGCAAAGGAGACGGGTTTTATGCTGATTGCATGGGGAATATTCACCTTTTACATGTGGATTCCATCCATGAAGGTGGGAAAGGCAGTTTCTCTTGTTTTTCTAACCCTATGGCTAACATTCTTTGCTCTTGGAATTGCCTCACTTCTTTCATTAAGCCACAAAGCTGGAGGGCTGATAGGACTTGTTTGCTCAATTCTTGCATGGTATGTTTCAGCTGGTGAATTAATAAATGAATTTTATGGGAAGAAGGTAATCCTATAATGAAAATAAATTATGTCTGCATTCCCTGTCTCTTAAACAGGGTTCTTTTTGAAACGAAGCTTGTTGTTAAGGAAGAAGAAAAAATACATTATATAATGAAGGAAGTTCTTGAAAAATTTTCAGAGATATATGATCCAAAAAGAAGCTCTGCAGAAATTGCAACAGAAATACATGCCTTGGCTTATGATTTAATAGGAAAGGATCCCTATAAAAATTTAAAGGAGGAAAGCAATAAAATAGCTCTATCAATTTTACCAAAAGCAAGAAAAATCGTAGAAAATAGCGAAAATAAACTTGAAAAAGCAATATTATGCTCAATAGTAGCAAATTCAATAGATTTTGGAATAGAAGGGAGTGCAAGCTCACCAGATGAACTTTTTTCAAAATTCGAAGAATATTTAAATGAAGGACTTTATATAAATGATTTTGAAAAGATGGAAAAATATTTGAAGGGAAATATTCTATATTTTACAGATAACTGCGGGGAAATAGTTTTTGATAAGATTGTTTGCGAGAAGTTAAAGGAACATGATATCAGCATCTCTCTTGTATGCAAGAAATATCCAGTATTAACGGATGCAACTTATGAAGATGCAATAAAAATTGGAATGCAGAACATTGTTGATGAAATATTGACAACAGGAAAGTTTTCTGTTGGAGTAGATTTTTCTGGAATAAGTGAGAAATTGAAGAGAAAGCTAAAAGAAGCGTCTCTTATAATATGCAAGGGAATGGCAAATTATGAAGCATTTTCCGAAACAAAATACAAGCCAATAGCATATTTAATGAAGGTTAAATGCAATCCAATAGCAAAAAGCATAGGAGCAGAGAAATCAAAAAATATTTTAAAAATATATGAATAGGGAAGAGGGTTAGGGATATCCTCCTATTTTTAAGCTCGGGTCTCCAAGCAATGCCCATTCTTCAACTGTTTTGCAATCAATTGCATCTTTCATTGGGTCACGAACTGTTATGTAGTCAGTTATTGCAGTTCCCCATGCTTCACCCAGCATATTCTTACCTTTTGACCCATATGCATGGAAGAATCTCTCCTCAATAAATCCTCCAAAGTATTCTACTTCATCAGGTATTCCATTTTTGTTATCATCATATCCTCCTCCCTGTCCATAGCCCAAGCCAGTGTTTCCAAAAGTTGCTATTGCTCCTTTATTTGCCATCTTTACCAAATGCCAGCTGAAGCATTCATAAGTTGGCTGATATGTCCAAGGATTTTGTAAATCATCAAGAAGGCTTATGTTAAATTCGCTGTTGTGGCATCCTCCTATAACCACAATTGGCTGCATTTCTCCGTTGCTCAATAAATCCATATTGTAGGTCATCAATCCATTTACCCATGGTCCCTCTCCATTTGTGAAATGAGTTGCCCATGCAGTTGGGCTTCCATGTCCGTCCATTGCAACAAAACCAAAGCCTGTGCTGAAAGTTTTTATAACATTTACCCATGCAAACTTGCCAGCAAAATAGTTTGGTTCAGAATATCCATAGGTAAGGGTTCCATCAGATACATACAAACTTGTTTTAACAAATTTATCTGCCATATAATTATCATAGAACCATGAAGTAGATACCTCTCCTTCAAAAACATCATTTCCTCCAAAAGTATCTCCTCCAATTAAAAGCATTTTATTGAACCATTCCTTGCCATATGCATTGTTTTCATAATTAATTATCTTATCAATTACATTCTGCAATTCCTGCTTGCTCTGGCATGCGAGCCTCCCAACATATACATCTGGAGCAAGGTCAAGCTTGTCCTTTCCATATTTAAATGACCAAGCTCCAAAAATGCCGTCGCCGTTTGTATCCCATGATGAAAATGTGCCATTCGCATTATATATATCCGCAAAATATAAGTCACTTAAATAGCCGAATTCTGCTTCATCATCAAGTGCAGTATATCTTACAGGACAATACCATAGCTCATCGTTGCTTGTTGTTGCTCCATCCATTCCCCAGTTGCCTGTAAAGTAAGATTTTTTACCTCCCACAAGCATGACATATTTTATTCCATACTCTTCAAGCATATCTTTTATGAAATATTTAACCTTCTCAGCTCCATCCCTTCCTTCGTATGCTGAATAAATGTTCTCTACTTTCTCAGAAATTACTCTCAGACCTTTTTCTTCTTTGTGCTGAATTAATCTTCCTATTTCATCTTCCCATTCCGAAGGATATATTATCAGCAAATCCTTTTCACTTTCTGAAATTACATTGCCTGGTTTATAATCAACTTTTATTTCAAAATCATTTGCTATCTCAACCATATTTTCTTTTGCGATATATCTTACTGGATATAGATAGAGGGCAACGATTGTTGATAGTTTCCCTTCATAAAGCCCGCCATATTCATTGATGCTATACCAATTCTCTGGATATACTTCATATGCTTCACCATCTCCTTCATATCTTATATTTGTTCCATATGCTATGGCTGGCGGAGCAATTAATACACCTGCTTTCTTCTTTTCTATCATTTTTGCCCTGCATTCTATGCTAACCTTGCTTCCAAGAGGGAAAACATAGAGCTTAACATAATATGGTAGCATTGGCTTTCCTGGAGATGAAGTATAATAAGCGTTGCTATATGCATCGCTGTATATGTCCGCATAGCCAGCAATTTCAAAATTTTTTGTGCTTTTTCTGTTATCAACCCCTGTTGCACTTAAAAGAAGGGCTATACCAACTATTCCAGCTATAACTATTTTCCTCATTTTATCACCATTTCTAAATACAATTTAGAATATAATTTTTACTGAGCAAAAAGCTCCTCCTTCACTTTTTCCACCTCTTCATAAATTTTTTCAAAATCAAATCTCATTTTTTTATTGTGCATAAGCAATTTTCCATTTATTATAACATCACTTACATTCATGCCATTCGCAGAATAAACAATATTTGAAACAACATTATGGCATGGAATAAGATTTGGAGATTTTCCATCAATGCACACTAAATCCGCTTTTTTCCCTTCTTTTATTACCCCTCCATCTATACCAAGGAAGCGATATGCATTAGTTGTAGCCATATCAAAAACCTGCTGGGCATCTGCAACGCTTGCATCCCATCTATGTTGCTTATGCATAAGAGAGCAAAATTTCATCGTCTCAAACATATCAAGCTTGTTATTACTCCCCGCCCCATCCGTACCGAGCGTAACAAAAGCATTTTTTGCAAAAAGCTCTGGCAGGGGGGTGAATCCGCCGGTGGCAAGTTTCATGTTGCTGACTGGATTATGGGCGACGCACGCTTTTGATTTTGCTATTTCATTAACCTCTTCGCCAGTGAGCCAGCAGCAGTGGGCAAGTATTGTTTTTCTTGTGAGCAAGCCATTATTTTTTATTTGCTCTAAAACTCTCACACCATAATTTTTTAAGCAATCATAAACCTCCTTTCTTGTTTCTGAGCAATGTATATGAATATATGCATTGTATTTTTTTGCAATCTCTCCTGCTTCCTTTAGAGTTTCTGGGGAGCATGTATAAACAGAATGAGGAGCAACAACTGGTCTAACTATTTCATCATTTTTCCATTTCCTTAAAAATTTTTCGCATTCTTTCATAAGATTTTCTTTTTTCATCTCTGGTGTGTCAAAATCAAGGATGCTGAAGCCAGCAAGGCATCTCATACCAAATTTTTTTGCTTGATTTGCTATTTCATCCTCAAAAAAATACATATCCGCACAGCATGTTGTTCCAGTCGATATCATCTCAATGAATGCAAGTTTTGTTCCGCTGGCAATGTGTTTTTTGCGGAGCTTTGCCTCTACTGGCCATATCCTATTTGTAAGCCAATCCTCCAGCTTCATATCATCTGCATAGCCTCTGAAAAGGGTCATTGGCAGATGGGTGTGCATGTTTATTAATCCAGGTATAACTATTCTATTTTTTATCAAAAAATCCGCTTCATGGGAAATTTTTCCTATTTCAACAATTCTATCATCTTCTATATAAATATCTCCTTCTCTTATCCTTCTTTTTGAGTCCTGAGTAACTATCTTTGAATTCTTTATTAATATACTCATTTAATCAAGGAGAATTATGTTGTAAGGAGTTACAAAAGGATATTCACTTATTTCTCCTTCCACTTCTACTTTCCTACCTTCCACATCCATTCTTTCTTTCAAAAGCACACCAAGCACACCCTCTTCATAAGCAAGCCTCATTATATATCCATCTCTATAAGGAACAACGGCTTTAACCACTCCTCTTACCCTAACCTTCCCTTTAGTTGGAACATATGAAGCCGGTTTTTCTTTTTTCCTGTAAAGCTCGTAAAAATTTGCCCTCAACTCCTTAAGTATATCCTCGTCAGAAATCACAAAAGCAATCTGATTTTCCTTTATCTCGCCAGCAAATATATAAGCTTTTGTAATTCCGACTGCATAATTTCCAATTGCCTCCTCGTTTTCAACCGCATTTTTTATCTTAGGGCTGGGTGTTGCAACAACAACCTTTGCGTCTGCTGGTGGCTCGATGCTTATTTTTTCAGCGACTATAAGAGGGTTTTTTAATTCTGAAAGGCTCCATTTTTTAAGCAATTTGCATGTTTTTTCTGGCACACTTTTTTTCCATGCAAGCTCAACAGCAACAGAAACAGCAACTATTCCCACCACCAATCCAGCAATAAACCCTATTAAACTATCCATGCTCAAAATATATTATTAATTATTAAGCTTTATCATTTTGAATGGCACTTGCTAACATTTATCAAAGAAAAGAATTATTAAACAATATTATATTACATTCAATGGGTTTTGAAAATATGTATTCAGCAAGGTTAAAAAGAATTCGCTCTTCTGAAATAAGGGAACTGCTCGAAATTTCTCAGAAACTGGGCGTAATATCTTTTGCTGGTGGCCTGCCAAATCCAAAAGCATTTCCAGTAAATGACATAAAGGAGATAGTAAATAAAATTCTTGAGGAGGAGCCGGTCAAAGCCCTCCAATACGGCGCAACGGGCGGGCTGGCGGAATTCAGGGAGGAGCTTGTAAAATATGTAAAGAAGCATGGGATTGAAACAAAATTTGATGAGCTTTTCATTACTGTTGGCTCCCAGCAGGCATTAGATATTGTGGGAAGAGTATTTATTGATGAGGGGGATGTTATTTTTGTTGCATTGCCAACATATCTTGGAGCAATAAATGCATTTCTTGCGTATGGGGCAAAGCTGGTTGGTGTGCCTCTTGATGAAAATGGCATGAGAGTTGATTTGCTCGAGGAAAAGATAAAGGAGTTGAAAAAGAAAGGTGAAAAACTTAAAATGATTTATACTGTGCCTACTTTTCAGAATCCGGCGGGCGTTGAGCTTTCTGAAGAGAGAAGAAAAAGAATGATTGAACTTGCAAATGAACATAACCTCATAATTGTTGAAGATGAGCCATATGAAAGGCTGAGATTTGAGGGAAAACCTCTGAGGGCAATAAAATCATATGATACGGAAGGGAGAGTAATTTATATGACAACATTTTCAAAAATACTGGCGCCAGGCTTCAGGCTGGCTTATGTTATCGGGGGCGAGGAGTTCAGCAAAAAAATGGTTCTTGCGAAGCAGTCAATGGATTTGTGCGCTCCTGGATTTACCCAGGCAATTGCATATCATTATATAAAGAATGGTTACATTGAAAAGCATATACCGAAAATTATAGAGATGTATAAGAGGAAAAGGGATATAATGCTTTCCGCCCTCGATGAATATTTCCCGCCTGGCTGTAAATGGACGAAGCCAAAAGGAGGCATGTTTTTATGGGTTGAACTCCCGAAGCATATAAGCACAATTGAAATGCTATCAGACGCAATAAATGAAAAGGTTGCGTATGTTCATGGAAAGGCATTTCATGTTGATGGAAGCGGAGAAAACACCATGCGCCTAAATTTCACAAATCCAGAAGATGAAATGGTCAGGGAAGGAATAAGAAGGCTTGCAAATGTTATAAAGAAAAGAATTTAACTATTCCCTTATTTCTCCATTCATAACAATATTTTTAACAACATTTTCTATTCTTTCAATGGCTTCCCTTATTTTTCCAATTTTTAAAGAAGTATCGTAATCGAGCTCTTTTTCCTCCAGTAGAGAGATATATCCTTTTGCTATTGCAATTGGATTGAAGAAATAATGGGCAATTTCTTCCCTGAAAATTTTTTCCTTTGCCCTGCTTTCATCCACAAATCCGAAATAAAAAATTGTTTCTCCATTTTCAATTATTGGATATAACCTTATACTTTTGCTATTTTTTAAATATTTCAACTTTTTTCTTGCCATGCTATCTGCAAAAATTAATTCCCTTTTTCCATTCAAAATAAATATGCCATGCTCGCTATCTATTGATGAAATATTTTGCTTTTTGCATGCCGTTTTATTATATGGGAGCATTTCTTCAATCATTAAACAATAAATGCGAAATCTATATATATTGCTAACTTTAATCAAAATTGTTCTGACAGAGCAAAAATGCTCTTCTTTTCGCTTCCTCATATATTTCTTTTAGTGGAACCCTTTTTTCCTCGGCAATTTTCCTGCAATCCTCATACTCGGGTGATATACTCACAACTTTGCCATTGTAATACCCTATTTTAACACTAATTTCTCCATATTTTGTTTCTATTTTTCTTATTTCCCTTTCAATAACATCCCTCTTAACTTTATAATATCTAAGTCCTAATGTTGTTGTTTCTTCAAATATAATTTTCTTTATTTCCTCTATTTTATCATATGTTGATATAACTTTCAGCAAAATTCCGCTCCTACCCTTCTTCATAATCACTGGCATAATAAAAGCATCTTTCGCCCCGCTTTTTAAAATCCTATCAATCAAATAGGGAAAAATTTCAGGGTTCATATCATCTATATTTGTTTCCATTACATAAATTCCCTCCTCACAAATCTCTTTTCCAATAACAACTCTCAAAAAATTGGGAATTGCAAGCTTATTTTTCCCCATTCCATACCCAATTCTCCTAACCTCCATCTCTGGCAATCCAAAAGATGCCATGCCGAGCAACGCGGCGCCGGTTGGAGTGGTTGTTTCTCCCTCCACCGATGAAAAAATTACCCTCTTATCCTTCAGCAATTCAAGGGTTGCAGGAGCAGGCAAAGGAAGAATGCCATGCTCGCATTTAATTTTTCCTCTTCCTAAAACTGAGGGGGAAGAATAGAGCTTTTCTATTTTTAAATTTTTTAGGGCAACGAGGGAGCCAACTATATCAACAATTGTATCAACCGCTCCAAGCTCGTGAAAATGAACTTCTTCAATGCTTATTCCATGAATTTTTGCCTCCGCCTTTGCAATTTCATTAAAAATTTTTTTCGCCTTATTTTTTATATCCCCGTCAATATCGCTTTCATCTATTATTTTAGAAATAACTCTCAAATTCCTGAATTTTCTATCTGGCGAGGAAATAATTAGAGAGGTTCCCTCAACAACATCCTTCACTTTTTTTACCTCTATATTTACTTCTATTCCAAGCTTATCAATTTCCTCCCTTAGCTTTTTTAAGGAAAAGCCAGCATCAATAAGGGATGCAAGAAACATATCACCGCTTATTCCAGATACTATATCAATATATGCAATCATTTTATCCTCCTGTCTATCAGATGGGCGGCAACCCCCGCCCCAAATCCATTATCAATATTGACAACAACTATTCCAGGAGAGCAACTGTTTAGCATGCTCATAAGGGCAGAGAGCCCGTTTGTTCCAGTTCCATATCCAATGCTTGTTGGAACAGCTATAACTGGCGAAGATGTGAAATTTGATATCATTGTTGGAAGAATTCCATCCATGCCGGCAACAGCAACAACAACACTTGCCTTTTCAATATCCTCAGCAAAATTGATTATCCTATGAATGCCTGCAACTCCAACATCATATATCCTTTTTACCCTGCTTCCAAGTTCCTCAGCGGTCACGCTTGCTTCTTCCGCAACTTTTAAGTCCGCTGTGCCTGCGGATGCAACAACTATATAGCTTTTTCTCCTTGTTTTTTTCTTTTTTCCTATCACAATCATTTCGCATTCCCTATAGTATCTGCAATTTTTTAAGCCCTTGAGCATTCTATATATTTTATCGTCTGCCCTTGTTATAAAAATTTTCTCAACTGGAAGCATTTCTTCAACAATTTTTTTTATCTGCTCTTTTGTTTTTCCTTCCGCATATATTACTTCTGGAATTTCCCGCCTTATTCTGCGATGAAAGTCAATTTTTGCAAAACCAATGTCCTTAAAAGGAAGAATTTTGAGCATCTTTTTTGCTTCCTCAATGCTTATCTTCCCTTCCTTTACTTTCTTCAGCAATTCTTCAACTTCCATCATGTCAATAAAATTGTAAAATTTAAATCTTTCATACAGTTACATTTCATGAAGCTTCGCTATATCGCAATTCCACTAATTTTTTTCTTCCTTGCACTCGCTCTTTTTCCCCATATAATTTACGATAGATTAATATGGAAATATTTTGTCGGCCCGGTAATTGCAGACGCCACAGGCAAGCCAGCAATAAGAAATGGAATAGTTGCATATGAGGGATATACAATTATATCCGAATTAATTTATGGTGCTTTCCTTATCATATTCATCTATTTATTTTATCTTTTTTTTGAAAAATATAAAATAAAGGTTGATTTGAAATTTATAATCTGCTCTTTGCCCTTTATTTTATACGGCTCATTTTCAAGGGTGCTTGAAGATGCTGGCTCCTTTGCTTCCCCTCTTTCTTACTTTTTTATATCCCCTCTTATATATGCTCAGATTGGCATATTATTTTTTATTTCAATTTTTTTTGGAATTAAATGCAGGAATGAAAAAAAATTTTTATTGAGTATTGTCGCAATAAATATTTTTTATTTATTTCTCTACCTTTATTTCAGATTGAAACTAAATCCAGTTATTTTTGCAATAATTTCAATAATAGCATTTTTTATATACAAAAAGATGGAAAAGAATTACAATGCTTCAATTCTATCTTTTGGCTTAATTGCAATGATTTCCTCTCTATTAGCCCTAATTTCTTATACAGAAAGTATTGAGGCAAGAATTTTAATTTCTTTGTTTTTATCAATAATATTTTCTTCTGCAATTTTCTATATATCCAATTATTTCAGATTATCTTTTATTGATAAAATAAGCTCTTTTGTAATTTTCGGGCATCTTTTGGATGGAATAACAACATATTTTGCAATTGTTGATCCATTTAATTTTGGTTTTGTATATGGAGAGAAGCATCCACTGCCTGCTTTTTTAATGAACTATGGAATTCTATATCCTTTAATAAAAATAGTTGTAACAATTCTTGTATTATATGGAATAAATGATTTGAAATTAAATTTAAAAAATACAATAAAATTTTTCTTAATTTTCCTTGGCTTATCCCCTGGTTTAAGAGATTTAATTCGGGTGCTTATTTCAGTTTAGGGCAACCTTACATTTGATGCAACAACGGGTGGGGGCGTTTCAAGTGCCTCGCTCTTCTGAATTTCATCAACTTCTATCACCTCTACTTTTATTTCTCCGTTGAATTTTTCTTCAAATTTTTCCTTCAGTTTTTTGAAAATAATTTCGTTTTTCGGCTCAATATTGCGCTGTTCATCATCTATCACAATCAATACCTCTATTCTATCAATACTTTTCTGTAAAATCTGGAATTGAAGTATTTTTCTTGTATTCATCTCTTCCATTACCTTTGCTGGAATTCCAGTTATTGTAAATGGAGGAATTATTTTTCCGCTTGGCAGAATAATTGAATCCGCCTTTCTTCCTTCTATTCTTGCAAT
>Ga0272448_1007406_pt1 | contig 11633 bp, 10 predicted proteins | sample YNPCB0191_FD_202220 | JGI IMG/M metagenome (GOLD analysis project Ga0272448, IMG submission 202220) | Hot spring sediment microbial communities from Yellowstone National Park, WY, United States - YNP-CB-019-1 | ecosystem: Environmental > Aquatic > Thermal springs > Hot (42-90C) > Sediment... | reverse complement strand
TTTCCTAATCTATTGCCCAAGCAAGCATTCAAAAGACAATAAAATTCAGAGCGAGTTTATTCCAAATTATAAGTGATTTTCTGACAAATAACTGAAAACTATTTATACTTTGGAAACTCGCACTTTTCTATCTCTTCCAAGAAATTCCTTCCATTAAATTAACAATGAACGAAACTCTTGACATATTGTATAAGTTAATAACCCATGAAAATAAAAATGGATATAAAGATAATTCTGCCCTTGATGGATTTGAAAAAACTGTTACAGAACGTTGCGACAGAGAGATTAAAAGGTTCAAAAACGATCAGATACAAAAATTATTGACAGATATAAAGACAATCGCTCAAGGTTATAATACAGCTAACCCTTCGGTTCGTCAAGTAAAAGTCACTGAAATTGGCAGAATGCTTCTAACTCTGAGAGATTTAATTCAAAATTACCATCCAAATGAGACAACAACACAGAAATATATAAGCCAGATAGAAACAAAAGAAAGGGTATTACAGTATAAACAAGAGGGCAAATATGATTCCGCAATCGCCGATCTTGAAAGTATATTAGAGATTAATCCAGAAGATACTTTCGCACTTTCACATCTCGCACATATATATCTTTTGATGGGCAATTTTGAAGAATCTAACCGACTCATTGATATATCACTGAAACTTGATCCGTCCAACGTTTTCGCTAACAGAATAAAAGGCGATATTCTCTTTATGGAAGGCTACCTTGACGAATCAGCATCGGTTTATGAGGGCATAATTAATCTAAAACCAGATGATCCCTATACTTACAGTAAATTAGGGACAATATATAGAAAACAGAATAGGATGAACGATGCCCTATCCATACTAAAACGAGGCTTGGAGGTTGATCCTGAAAATCCTTCTCTTCATAAGGCTTTAGGTGATGTTTATTCTCAATTAGGCGATGATGAAAATGCGGTTTCTGAATACCAAAAAGCTATTGACATTGATCCCGAAGACGAGTATGCACTCAAAGGAATTGTTTTAAGCAAATCAAAGGACAAAGATATAAACGCATCAATATCTCAGCTTCAAAAAGTGCTTAAAATACCCTCACACAGTCAAAATCCTCATTTACACGCCCTCTTGGGATTATATTATAAGCAGATTGGACAATACGATTTAGCAATATCTGAAATAAGAGAATCGCTAAAACTAAATCCAGATTCAATATATTTCCAAACCCAACTTGCCTTCTGTTATTCCAAAGCAGGACAATATCAAAAAGTCATTGAACTATTAGAACCGATCATCAAGATAAGACCAAAAGATAGGCTTGTTGCTCAGGCATTAGCAAAGGCTTATATTAATGTTAAAAGAATTGAAGATGCAAGGAAACTGCTTATTGACATGCTTTATATATATCCAAAAGATCATTTTCTCAGATCCACTTTAACAAAAATCGGAAAGATAAAGACAGGAGATAAAAATGTCAGAGATGATCAAAGAAATAAACCTGACTGAAAATCAAAAAAAAGCTTATGAGAAACTTCTATCTACTTATGAATATAGCTTAAGACGTGGGACTATATGCCTCATTGGTGACTTTCAGTCAGGAAAAACGACTCTTGTCCGTTATTTTCTCTCAAATAAATTTCAAAATTATGAGAAATATTACCTGAATGTGAATTTATATCTGTTAGATCGCCTTAAACAAGAGAAAACCGATTTCTCAATTATGTCTAAGATAAAAGCTAAGACAAGGTTAATAATGTCCGTCGCTTTGCAAGACGCAATTGAAAAACACTTTACCAAAGAGAATCTTCTTGTGCTTGATGCAATTGAAATTATTTATCCATACAATTTGGACTTAGTCTCTCTGGTTAGCCGATATGCTCGTGATGGAAAAATTTGTATAATATGCGTTCCAGAAAATGACAATTTTATCTTTAACTTCTCTTGGGGGAACTGCGATATAGTCAAGCTGGATAATGCATCCAATATATAGCATTTATTTTATAAGATAGACTAATTCAACTTGAACAGTCACGCCAAGCTCTCCGGGCTGTATTGGAACAGAGGATTCCGCAGCTGCTTTATCATAAGTCCTTGCGTCAACAGAAACTGTTGAATATATTTCATTTACGCTTATTATCTTGCCTAATGTAATTCCTGCTGCACTTGCCATGCTTTCAGCTTTTTTGCGTGCATCTTGAATCGCTAATGTTCTGGCTTCGCTTCTTGCGGACTCTGGGTCTGCAAGCGTGAAACTGACACCATAAATGTTATTTGCCCCTGCATTAATTGCAGATTGTAAACACTTTCCAATCTTAGTTAAATCGCGAAAAGTCACTGAAAGCATATTATCAACCTGAAACCCAATTATTTCGTTTGGTCTTTGATAATCCCTTTGTGGATATATGTTGAATGAAGACGTCTGTATGTCCTTTTCTGCTACGCCTAATTGTTTAAGTGCAGAGATTATCGCATCGGTCTTTCTGTTATTTTCATCTATAGCTGGATCAACCTCTTTGGCGATTGTCTGAACTCCGATCTGAGTCTTAGCAATATCTGGTGCTTTATTAATAGTGGAAGAACCCATAACACGAAGTTGATTTTGAGGCTCGGGGCTTATTGTTATATTATCTGTCTCTTCACATGCGTAAAAAATGACAGGGAGTAACGCAAATATGACCACTAAAAAGTTTTTGAATTTTTTCATAATAATCTCCTTTTCGTTATTAAACAAATAGTTATAGGTTTTTTTATATTCAAAGCCGATTATAATATTAGCAATAATTATGCCTACTCAATCTTTTAAAAGTCTCTCCCTAATTTTTATCCATTTGAAATGTCTATTTATAAGACTTCTCCCTGATTGAATACTAAAAACTCAAAGCTAAAAACTGATCAGGCAGAGAAAGTTATATTTTTATAAAAAACTGATAATATATATCAGAAATCTGACGAGAAAATCTCAGATTGAGAGATATTCATCACTATTCCAATTACTTTTATCTTTCTTGACAACCTTATTCACAATATATAAACTAATAAATGAAAAACTAATTACTGTTTATCATTAATGGCATAAATGTTGCAAAATTACAAAAGATGAATTACAAAGGCAAAATCGGAAATAAATTAATAATAACATTTGTCCTGTTTGTGACGATATTCGTTGGGTCAACGGGCTGGTTTCTTTATAGATCGGCAAAAGATAGCCTTGATAATGAGCTTGGCGGAAAACTGATCGCTATTGCTCAAGCTGTGGTAACTCAGATAGATAGTATCTCTATCACTTATTTATCGCCCGGTGACGAAGGAACAAAGAACTATGAGAATTTAAAGGAAAAAATTAAGAAAGTCAAGCAGGCAACTAATGTTAAACGTATATACATATTTGATAGAAATAACAAAAGCCTTGTTGATACAGATGAAAATATTCCTATAGGCACAGAATATATCAAGCTAAGATTTAACAAGTCAGAGCTTGAAAATCTTTGGAATGGAAACTGTGTCCATACTATTCTTTTCAAAGGCGAAGATGGTGAGTATTATAAATCAGGTTATGCGCCGATAAAGGATAATAATTCAGTAGTTGCAGCGGTTGGAGTTGATACAAGTGCGACAATAATGTCTGCGATCAGAGCTTTTGGGCGAAACGTTGTTATATTTGCAATTGTCAGTGTTTTAATCACAATTGCTATCGGATTTCTGTTCGCAAAAACTATAACAAATCCTATTGATAAACTGGTGAAATCAGCTGAAGAGATAAGCAAGGGCAATTTTAATAACGAAATAAATATAAAATCAAACGATGAGCTTGGCTATCTTGGGTATTCAATGGACAATATGCGAAAAGCCATAATACAGAGGGATAACAGACTGAAAATGATGTTAGCTGGCATTGCACATGAGATAAGAAATCCTCTTGGAGGGATAGAAATATTTGCTGGTTTACTCTCAGAAGACCTTCAAGGAACGTCAAAAGAATATGTAGATAAAATAATAAAGGAAGTCAGAAACTTAAATGATATTGTTACACAATTCCTTGAATATGCCAAACCAACTGAACCGATCAAAGAAGATGTTGAGTTATTATCAATAATAGATGAGATTTGCTTTATTTTAGCCCCTGAACTGCAAAAGAGAAATGTCAAGTTCATATCAGAGATAACCGATGGCAAAATCAAAGTCTTTGTTGATCCTAAGCAGATAAAAAGCGTATTTATGAATATAATCAAAAACTCTATCCAAGCGATGTCCGATGGCGGAGAGATAAAGTTAAAAAGCGATAAAACCGATAATCTGATCGTCATAACGGTTACTGATAATGGACTTGGTATCTCATCAGAAAATTTGGAAAGGATATTTGATCCTTTTTTTACCACAAAAGAAAAAGGGGCAGGGCTTGGGTTAGCAATAGTAAAAAAACTCGTTGAGGATAATAACGGGAAAATAGAAGTCCAAAGCAAAGTAGGCGAAGGAACTACTTTCACAATTTATCTTCCGGAGGCATAGATGAGCAAAATCCTTTTAATAGAAGATGACGAAACTATGAGGGACGGAATGTCACAGGTCTTAAAACGAGCAGGACATGACGTCGTTTGTGTATCAAATGGCTTTGACGGTATAAAATCACTTATTAAAGAAAAATTTGATCTCGTCATCACGGATTTTAAGATGGAAGGTATGGACGGAATGGATGTTTTAGAGAAAGTAAAATCCATTGATGAGAATATAGAAGTTCTGATGATAACAGCTTATGGGACGATAGATATGGCTGTTGAGGCAATGAGAAAGGGCGCCTTTGATTATGTCACAAAGCCATTTAGTCCAAAAGAGTTTATCATAAGAGTTGAGAAAGCTATAAAGTTCGGAGACGCAAAAAAAACTGAGGCAAGGCTTGACGAAGAAAACAAATATCTGCGTCATGAGTTAGACATACAATATAATTTCGGCGAGATCGTCGGCGCTTCGGAAAAAATGAAGGCAGTTTTTGAGATGGTAGAAAAGATCGCCAAAAGCGATTCTGCGGTTATGATATATGGTGAAAGCGGGACAGGAAAGGAAATGGTCGCCAGAGCTATACATTTCCATAGCAATCGTAAGGATAATTCATTCGTCAAGGTAAACTGCGGAGAATTGGCAGAAGGCGTATTAGAAAGCGAACTATTCGGTCACGAGAAGGGTTCTTTTACTGGTGCAATAAGACGAAAACTTGGTAGATTTGAATTAGCAGACAAGGGGACAATTTTTCTTGATGAGATCGGCGATATTCCCACAGGAACACAGATCAAACTTCTGAGAGTCTTACAGGAAAAGGAATTTGAAAGAGTTGGCGGAGAAGAAACTATCTCCGTTGATGTCCGCGTGATCGCTGCGACGAATAAAGACCTTAGGATTATGGTTGAGGAGGGCAAATTCAGAGAAGATTTATTCTATAGATTACAGGTGATCCCTATTGAACTTCCGCCTTTAAGGGAACGAAAAGAAGATATTCCGATGTTAATTGAACATTTTTTAGAAAAAAAATCGCGTCAACTCAATAAAAAACCGCCCCGTGTGAATGAAATGGCTTTAAAAGAGTTGACAAATTATTATTGGCCCGGAAATGTGCGTGAATTAGAAAACCTTATGGAAAGGGCAGTTGTCCTATGTGAAGGCGAGGAAATTGGGCTAAAAGACCTGTCTATGTTGCTTGGCAACACTAATAAATCATCGCTTAACCTTTCCAGGGAAGACCTTTCGCTTGATGAAGCGTTAGAAGACCTTGAAAGACAGCTTATTGAAAGAGCTTTAGAAAAGGCGAAAGGGGTAAAAACAGAAGCTGCTAGAATATTAGGCTTGAAAACAAGCGCTTTATATTATAAACTAGAAAAGTATGGTATGATATAAGAAGGCGTTAACCATGAAAAAAACCATAAATATTTTTATTTTCTTGCTTATTGCATCATTTGCAATTTCCGTAACAGCAGAAGAAAAGATAAACTTATTAAAAAATCAAATAACTTTATTAGAAACACAGAAAACGAAGTTAGAATCTGATAGACAAGCACTTGTAATCCAAGGCGAGGAACTATCGTATAAAATAGAAGAGCTAAAATCGCAATCAGATAAAGGCATAGGAATTATCGGCAGATATAAGTTATCTCAGAATCTAAAAAAGGCACATAGTTTATCTGAAAAAATAGAGCTTTTGGATCGCGATATAACCAATCTAAACAACCAAATAAGAGACAAAGAACTTCTATTAGAAAAGGAATATGATAATCAAATAAATATACTAATTCAAAAGGCTGAGAGTGTAAGCAATATTGACGAAAAAAAGCTAATTCTTGATAGAATAAAGGAATATCAATCTGCCCGCGATCAGTTAAGAAAACCATCAAAACAGGAAAAAGACCGTATTGACGTAACAAGTATAGAGATTAAAGAATACGATAGCCCCAAAGACATAAGGGAAAAAGCCGATCTGATAAATGATCTTGCTAAAAAGACAGATGCCAAAATATCTGCGATTGATTCCAGAATAATAAGCTTAAAGAATGAACTTAAAACAAGACAAAAATTAGATGAGTTTGCTTATGAAATATCGTTTTTCAGTGAAAGAGTCGCGCGTGATGAAATTGTCAGTAAATCTGCCTCACAGACTACAGCTGATGATAAAAAAGACAAAGAAACAACAGATAGCAACACTAATCCTGATGAAAGTGCATTAACAACAGATGTAGTTACAAGGTCTTTTTCAGGTGAACCTAAGACAAACGAAAAAACTCCAACTCCAACAACTACTACAGAAGCAAGTAAGCCGACATCGCTATCAACAAAGAAAGTTATGAAAACTAACGGCGTTTCTAAGGAAATCGCTGATATTTCACAGAGCAATATTGAGAATGAGTTAAAAACTCTTGAAAAACAGAAACAGGAGCTGAAAAAAGAATCAGAGTCTTTACATGGAAAAGCCAAACTTTTCCGCCAAAAGGCTGATGAATTAGAAAAATCAGGAAACAAAACAAGTGGGACTCAAGGCACAAAAGCTAAAAAACAAGATCAAAAAGATAAAACGCAAAGTGATGATAAATCACAAAAAAAGCGTTAGTATGTTATTTTTAGCTTGCCTTTTATGCCTTTTTATTTCCACCAATCAAGTTCAAGCGTCAAATTTACTCGCAAAGTTAAGCATCGGATATGATGATAATGTCTCCGATCGTATTAGCGATGCTATAAAAAGCAAATTTCTTCAATGTTATCTGACGTCAGATATTGACTTCCTTCCTATACAAAAAACCTTATTATCCCTAAAAATACAAAATGGAATAAAATTCCTTGATGCAAAAGAATTTGCAAACGAAGGTATCTTTATAAACAATATTAACACTAACGTATCATATAATTTTTTAGGATTTCTTATGCCTGCCTTTACGGGAGAAATTAAAACCCGAACATCAATTCATAGCAGAGATGATGTCGTCCCAAGCGAAGAATCTTTTCTAAGAGGGCTTGTTGGATTATCTATGAAAACGTTTATATCCAAAGACCTTTCTATTAAAACATTCTATAATTATAGAGCTAACAATTTTGAGAATTTTGACCAATTTGACAGGCAAACACACGAATTAGGCATAAGAACAGATGTTAAATTATTGCCAAACTCATCTATGAGTCTGCAATATCAACGAGAAACAGCGAGATTTAATAAATGGAGTGAGGGAATATTATTACGCAAAGATTCATATGATATTTTAACGGTTGGGATACAGACATATCAAAATCTTTTGCTTGATATGAGTTTATCCTATGAAAATAACAGATCAAGCATTGACAAATACTCATATAAAGGTTATATATTATCTGTTATGTTAGCGAAGGCAATATCTCAAAACACAGTGTTTGAGTTATATTCGTTTCTCCGAACAAGAAGTAATATCTTGATAATTGAAAACAATGCCGCTATAGATACGGAAGATGAGGAGAAAGGCACTGTTACAGTTAAAATATCAAGAGATATTACAGATCAATTTGCATTAGAGGCACAATATGAACTGAAAAGAAACAGACTTATAAATGAAGAAAATGTCTATACAAAGAACGTTATATCTGTCTCGGCTTTGTATAAATTCTGAGAATAAAGAAAATTTCAATGTAAAACGACATTTTCTAATTCCTGAATGGATGAATCATTTATAGATTTATGCGGAGGAAAACCAAATGCTTTATCATAGTTACTCTTTTGGAACAATTTTACTACTATTCTTTATCTTTGTAGTATCAAGCTATGTCTTTTTAAGGGTCACCTTTGCGGATATGATGGCAGATTCTCCTGTAACTTTCCCGAAAGAAGGGGCATTGCCCGCAAAATATCCGCCCGATCAACCATCAAAGGAATGGCAAATCCCTGAAGAAGGCTACTATATTTTCAGTACACCTGAACGGTCTTTGGAGCAGATCGCAATTATCCAAGCAGAAATGCCAAAAGGCGAATTTTCTATACCTCCGACTGATTGGACTTATCTAAAACGCACTAAAAAAATCTTAACAGAAGGCGGAACACTTCGTCTATTCGCTATTGGCGATAGCATCGTGAATGACACAATGCGATCTGGTTGGGTAGCTAAACTAAAAGAAGCTTATCCAAAAGCTGATATTCAAGCGACCGTTTATGTTCGCGGTGGTGGAGGTTGCCAACACTATAAAGAGGAGAACCGGATAGAAAAATATGTCTTGCCCCGTAAACCTGATCTTGTTTTTATCGGAGGCATTAGTCAAAAGGATATAGAAAGCATACGAGAGGTCATTCACCAACTACGTTCTGCTTTGCCAGAAGTTGAGATTCTTTTAGCTACTGGGACTTTTGGAACAGCAGACCCAAGGTCACCAGAGGAACTTGCGAAAGCTCCCCATTCAGGAACTGGTGCTTATGGTCAATCCCTGAAAAAACTCGCAAGCGAAGAAAAATGTGCCTACCTAGATATGACCACGCCTTGGGCTGAATATATACGATCTACAAATCTACACCCCCATATATTCTATCGTGATGTCGTCCATGCCAACGAGTATGGCGAACAAATACTATCAAAAATTTTGATGGCTTTTTGGACAAATCCTTGATCTGATGACATATTTAATGTATAATCATAGAAATTTTTGATAACTATCTATAAAAGGAAGGTATAGACTTGGAATACTCTAAAATATCAATAGTAATGCCAGTTTACAACGAAAAAGATACAATAAATGAAATATTCAATAAAGTTTATAATGTCAATGTGGGAATGGAAAAAGAGATAATAATGGTTGACGATTGTTCAAAGGACGGAACTCGTGAAATCTTAAAAGAGATAAGCGAAAAAGGGTTAAAAAATGTTAAAGTCATATTTCACGAAAAAAACTGCGGTAAAGGTTCTGCGTTACGCACTGGTTTTAAACATGTGACAGGCGATATAACCATAATTCAAGATGCAGATTTAGAATATGATCCGTCTGAATATCCAAATCTGATTAGACCTATTATTGAGGGAAAATCAGATGTAGTATATGGCTCACGCTTTCTTGGACGCAAGCGACCAGAAGGTATGGCTCTCAGCAATTTTTTAGCTAATAAGTTTTTGACCTTTGTCTCTAATATTCTAACGGGATTTCGTATAACTGATATGGAGACATGTTACAAAGTTATGAAATCCTCTATACTCAAAGAATTGAAACTTGAATCTGAAAGGTTTGACATAGAGCCAGAGATAACCGCAAAATTAGCCAAGAAAAAAGTTAGATTAGTTGAAGTGCCAATATCCTATTTCGGCAGAGCGCATGAAGAAGGCAAAAAAATAAATTGGAAAGACGGTTTTTCTGCCATATACAAAATATTCAAATTTAGGTTTCAAAGATAACTGCTTTTCTCAAAAATGCTGAAAAATATATTTAAGATAATGTTATCCATAGCCCTTGTTTTTGCTTGGACAACTCTATCTAATGCGAGATCATGGCATTTTATAGAATGGACAACAGATATTACTGTAAATGATGATAAGTCTATAAATGTAATTGAAAGTTTTACTGTTGACTTTGTCCCAGAAGTAGGCTTTATAAGAAGAAATATAGACATTAAAAATGCCAGAAGGATAAAGAATGTTAAAGTATATGATGAATCTCTTGCGGAATTAGGAGAAGATAATGTAGAAATCCAATATAATAATGACAAGATCAGAATAAAGATAATTGCAAAACCTCAGAATGAAAAAAAGAAATGGTTAATTGAATATAAGGTTTGTAATGCAATTGAACTTGTAGAGTCTCAAGATAAAGCCTATGCAAAACTCAAATGGAACGCCATATCATCAGAAAGACAGACCACGATTGACAAAATAGATGTCATCGTAAACTTACCTCAGCCAGTCCAGAAAGAAGAGATAAAACCAAAATTATTTATTGGTATGAAGGGCTATGAATCCCCATCAGAAGATTATGAACTGCTAAATCCTCAAACATTAAAGTTTTGGGGAACAGATATTGACGCTTATCAGAATTTTATAGTCCAAGTTGATATGCCACAAAGTTGGTTTGTTAAAGAGGGAATAATCAAATTTTATACTCCCCTGTTATTGCCGATCTTAACCTTTATCGGATTTTTTTGGAAATGGTGGTCAGGATGGCGTAAGCCTGATATTAAAAAGCGAGTCCTTCCAAATTATCAAGCACCAGAGGGAATCTCTCCAATTTGCCTCTATACCCTAATATACGGTAAGCAATCAGTCAACTCATTTATAGCGGTATTGATAGAATTAGCTAATAGAAATTACATAAACATCATAAATGAAGGCAAAAAAGACGCAAGATCAGTATTTAACGATTACAGTATCAGCATACAAGAAGATTATGAAAATAGACACGGATTGAGAGACTACGAACTCAAATTGTTGAAGCAGATGTTTAACTCTGAAAAAACAATTGATTTAGATAAATTGAGAAATGGGCTTTATCGCAACGTTTCAAGGATAAACAGCAATATTTGGAGTGAACTAATAAGAGGAAGATATATCAAATCTAACCCAAGAGAATTAAAAAGAAAATGCACTATCATAGGGATAGTGATCTTTATTTTTGGTGTGATAAGCATGTTATTTCACAAACCTATTGGTTTTTCATTGATCTTAACAGGTTTTATTGTTATGATCTTTGGGCGGAGGATTTTTCCAATAACTTCTAATGGCAGAAAAACGAGGCTTCTCGGTCTTGCATTTAGGAAATATTTAATTGAGGAATCAAAATCAAATGATCCGATAGACCCCAGATTGTTTCTAACATATTTGCCTTATGTGATATTGTTTGACTTAGAAAAGGGCTGGATCAAACGATTCTCTGACATACAGAAAAAACTCCCACATTGGTATATAACAGATGGAGAAGAATCGTTATATTCAATATTGGATTTTATTAACGCCCTGAAATCCATGATTGCTAATCTATCATCAAAACAAAAGACATGAAATTTGATCATTAACATTAGTTATGAATTATATAAAAAATATTAAAGATATATTAAAACCATATCGTATAGTCATTATAGCTTTTATACTTTTTGCATTTTTCTTGAGAATTCCATTACTGCAAATTAGATATTTTGATCCTGATGAATTTCAACATCTTCACGGAGCAAGACAGATTTAT
>Ga0272448_1007405_pt1 | contig 11634 bp, 13 predicted proteins | sample YNPCB0191_FD_202220 | JGI IMG/M metagenome (GOLD analysis project Ga0272448, IMG submission 202220) | Hot spring sediment microbial communities from Yellowstone National Park, WY, United States - YNP-CB-019-1 | ecosystem: Environmental > Aquatic > Thermal springs > Hot (42-90C) > Sediment... | reverse complement strand
CCCTCCAACCGAACCGAAAGCGGTGCTGGAGCACCGCGCTCCAAAAACTTCTCCTCCAATCCTTCACAGTAGAAGCGCAGAGAATCGGGAGGGCGCGCAGTCCACTGCGCGCCGGTGTGGCTCATGCTGACCCGGCTTTCTCGGCCGGAATCCCACCGTCCGCGCCCTTACGGGCGCGGCTACAGAGTCGGTAGGGACGCATGGCCTCATGCGTCCATGCAGTTGTCATTTGCCAAGTTGGCAGGCGCGTGAGCGTCCCGGTCGCAGAAAACCTGCGGCCAAGATGGCCGCGCGCCAAATCTGCCCAAAGGCGCAGAAAATCGGTAGGGCGCGCAGTCCACTGCCCGCCGGGGTTGTTTGCGCAGACCAGGCTTCAGGTTTGAATCAGGTTTTCCGCGCTCTTACGAGCGCGGCTACGTTTAACATGGAAGTCATCCGTTCAACCGAACCAAAAGCGGTGCTGGAGCACCGCGCTCCAAAAACTTCTCCTCCAATCCTTCACAGTAGAAGCGCAGAGAGTCGGTAGGGCGCGTCCCGCATGTGCGGGACGCACCGCCATTCATACGCACGATAACGGTCCGGCGGGCAGGGGACTGCCCCGCCCTACCGAGTTGGCAACGGCTTTTAACGAGGCAAAACCGCTGGGCGGCTGCTTTGGTGCAGCCGCGAATTTGTTACAAATTGTCGGTTGCGCTTTGTAGCAACCGCACGCATTTACGCATTGCGCTCGACAGGGCGCTTTTGGAGTGCGGTGCTGGAACTGCGCCCCTTGAGTGGGTGCGCTCTGTAGCTACCGGAGGCGTTTGCGTCCTGCACCCGACAAAGTGCCTTGGAGTAAAGTGCTCCGGGGCCGCTTTTGTTTTGGTTGAAGGAGCAGTAGCTTCCGTGCCGTCTAAAATCGGTCGGGGTGAACCCCTGCCTTCCAGGCCTTCCGGCATTTGGCACCAGCAGAACGTTGCCTCCAACTTCCTCTGGAGGGTTTTGCTTTGGCAAAACTCCAACGTGCTGCCGGCATCTTACCGGCAGGCGAAATGCCTTGCCCGTGGATCACAGTCACTGGCGGGCATCAACACCGGGGTTACAATTTCCAGCCGCGCCGGTAGCTCGGCCGGATTAACTCTGCCGCTTCAGGCGCATTTATTGCGCGCATATGCGGGCCGTCCCACTCGATTTTCTTACCGAGCCGTAATGCAACGCAGCCCAACAGCATTATCTCTGTCAGACAAGCTCCAATGTCGAAGTTCGAATAGCCGGGCGGACCGCCTTTACATGCTGCAATCCACTCGAGATGATGCCGTGCATCTGCGTCACCTTGAAACGGATTGCGTGGGATTGACTGTGGAATGTATGCCACTGCCTCGTGTTTTTGGCCTTCGATGAATTCGGGTTCATCGTTGAGCTTGATGAAAAATTTTGCTCCGTAATCGTCCGGTGCGAACAGCTTGCCTTTATTGCCTATCAACAGGCAACCGCTGCCGGGTACATCGCCCATCATTCGCTCGATATCGGCGGTGACATCACGCGGCGGTTTGTTTGTGCCGTCGTGTTTGTACGGGTTATCCGGCTTGGGTTCACCGCCGTCGTACCACCAGAGTGTTACCGGCGCAAGACTGTCGCGACCGGGGAAATCGAATCGCACAATTGACTTTAGCGGATACGTCTCCTTGTTCGGACACGGATAGACCGGGTCCACTGCAGTCGGGTAACCAAGCCTAAGCGCACGGAACGGCAGGTTAACGGTGTGGCATGCCATGTCGCCGAGTGCGCCTGTGCCGAAGTCCTGCCAAGCGCGCCAGTTAAACGGGTGATAAACCCCCTCTTTGTACGGTCTGACGGGTGCCGGGCCGAGCCACAAATCCCACGCAAGATGCACCGGCACAGGGTCGGCCCCTGCGGGTCTGTCCATTCCCTGGGGCCAAATCGGTCGGTTACTCCACACGTACACCTCATGCACCTGGCCGATCAAACCGGCCTGCACAACCTCGACTGCCCTGCGCAGGCCGTCTTCGGCACTGCCCTGGTTACCCATTTGAGTTGCGACCTTGTACCGGCTGGCCAGGTTGCGCAGCAGGCGCGCTTCATACACGGTGCGTGTGAGCGGTTTTTGGCAATAGACATGTTTACCCAGCCGAATTGCTGTTGCAGCAATCAGTGCATGTGCATGATCCGGTGTTGAAACGATCACTGCATCGAGCGTTTTTTCCCGTTCGAGCATCTTGCGCCAGTCACGATAAAACTTTGCGTTTGGGTATTTTTCGAGTTGTTTGGCTGCGCGCGTTTCGTCCACGTCACACAACGCAACTATGTTTTCGGTTGCGCAGTAATCGGTGTCGTATGCGCCTTTACCCCCAGCACCAACAACGCCGATATTGAGCTTGTCGTTTGCAGACAACCGACGCGCCTTGCGAAATACCGGCTGACGCAGCGCAGTCGCACCTGCTGCGAACATTGACACGCAGATGAACCTGCGGCGTGTCATGCCTGCGTGGTCTGGCCCGGATGCATTTTGGAAATTCATGTCAATTTCCTTAATTCAGCTCGTGTTGAAGCACAAGCCAGTTCTTTTGCATTTTTAATCTGCGCAGGTTGCGCTTTTTAGGTGTAGGGAACCTGGGGTCCAGGCGGGTCACATGCATCGCTAAACAAACCTGGGTGCGTGACAATTCGGCCTGGGCGATGTCTAATCTGGCAGTGGCAACGGTTTTAACTCGGCCCGGCATGGACCAGGACGCGCAACAGCGGCTTGAGCTGAGATCGGTTGCACCCGATTTCGCCGAGCTGTACTGTGCGCATAGTCGGCAGATTTATTATCTGTGCTTGCGTGTGCTGGGTGACCACGCCTTGGCCGAAGACGCCACTCACGACGTGTTCCTGAAGGCATGGCGGCATCGGGCTGAGTTCCGTGCCGAGTCGAGCTGGCGCACCTGGCTTTACCGGATTGCAATTAACCATTGCAAGAACATTAGACGCGCCTGGTCGTTGCGCCATATACAGCCGGCTGCAGATGATGCACTGGTTGCAAATGCATCTGTTGACAGTAGTTCGCCGTTGCGTGTGCTGGAGCTTAAAGAGCTGGGCGAACGTATTCAGAAAACACTCGATCAGCTTCCGGCCGAGTACAAGTTACTGTTGTTACTGGTTGCAGACGACCAGCTCAGTTATGAACAGATCGCTGCATTAACCGATCAGACAATTGACGCTGTGCGCGGCAAGTTGCATCGGGCGCGGAAAGCATTTGCAATCGAATTTCAAAAGACGGCTTGAACAACCGGCAGTTTCACCCATGAACCAACACACGAAAAAACTCGAACAGCAACAAAAGCAGCAAACAACCGAGACAAAGTTGACCGAGCAAAAAACCGCCGCACGCGAGTTTAGCTCGGTTGAAGAGATGCTCCGGTTCGACGCTGCCCAAACACAGGTGCCAAGCTCGATCGAGGTGCGTCTGGCTGAATCAGTGCAAAAAGAGCTCGCAGCACGCAAAGCGCGTCCATGGTGGAAAAAGCTTTTTGGCTGAGTTGAGTGTGTCGCAGACGAATCAAATGAAAACTTCAGCCATGTTCCGTCGGGTTGAATTGCGCAATGGCCGGAGCCGGCTAGCCGCAAGCCGCATCAGCACTGCACGCGCTGCGCTGGCAAAATGCACGTTATGCGCCCATCACTGCCGTGTGAACCGGCTTCTGAACCAACGCGGTCAATGCGGTGCTGGACCGGTGCCGCGTATTCACCTTGCACAAGTTGAAATGGCAGATGAACTGGAGCTGATCCCCACCTTTGGCATTGCGCTAAGCGGCTGTAACATGCGCTGTGCATTTTGCATTACAGGTGCACAAAGCTGGGAACCGTTTGCCGGCGAACTAATTACACCAGGCGATCTCGCCTGCTTGGCCAAAGACGCGCTTGCCAACGGCGCACGTACAGTCACGTTCCACGGGGGTGAGCCAACGCTTCACATTCCGTTTCTGTTGGAAACCGTTGCCGAACTGCCAACCGATGCAAAGCTGGTCTTGAAGACGAATGCATTGTGCACTGCAACAGCGCGTAAACTGTTGGTCGGGCTGTTCGACGTCTGGTGCGCCGATTACAAGTTTGGCAACGACGATTGCGCCGAGCGGTTGGCTACTGTGCAAAACTACACACGAACAGTCCGGGAAAATCTGCTTTGGGCAGCCGCACACACTGATTTGATCGTGCGCCATCTATTGATGCCCGGCCACATTGACTGTTGCTGGGCACCTGTAGCAGAGTGGCTGGCTGCAAACTTGCCTGGTGCCAAGGTGAGTCTGCGGACAGGGTTTTGGCCTGCATGGCAATCATATCTTCACGCGGAATTGCGCGGCACCATTAACCAAAACGAGCTGGAAAAAGCTGTCGAAATCGCTCGAAAGTTCAAGCTGAACCTGATCGAGTAAAACCATGCAAAGGCGCCAGGCCGAAACCGACATTTTGATACTTCCAGACGGGCGTGTGTTGGCCCAAAATATCACGCCAGTGATGGCAATTGTTCTGAGCCAACTAAATCCGGCCGACCGGCAGTTCGGCCTGCGCCGAGCTGTTGCACTCAGGCTAGCCAAACGGCAAGCAATAACAAACCGCAGTCGAACCCATACCCACAAACGCACCGCAAAATAAAAACTGCAGCCATGAACTTTGCGCAGGAAGTCGAGACGCTGATCCGCGCCCGGTATCCGATCCTCTACATAGTGTCAAGTGAGGAGGGGCGGGTGCAAAGTCTGTTGATCGAAATTGCGCAGAAACGACAGAAAAAGGTCTTCGAATGGAGTTACACAACCGGCATGGTGCCGGCCGGTACTTCGATTCAGTCCCAAAAACATCGTAACGCACCGTCAAAAGACCCGTTGGTTGCACTTGATCAGGTGATTGATCAGGTCGAGCCTGCCATATTCATTTTCAAGGATTTCCATCCGTTTCTCACCAGAAGCAATTTTGCCGTTATCCGCCGGCTTAAAGAAATTGCGTTACACCTGAAAAACAGCCTCAAAACGATTGTGTTGGTATCGCCCGTGCTCGAGATACCAACCGAGCTCGAAAAAGAAGTTACAGTGCTAAATCATCCGTTGCCAGGTTTGGACGAGCTCGGTCAGTTGCTGGACAAGATCATCGAGGACGTGCGCCAGTTTAAACACGTCAAAATCGAGCTGGACGATGCAGGGCGTGAACGGCTTTTGAAGGCTGCGTTGGGTTTGACACTCGGTGAAGCCGAAAATGTGTTTGCAAAACTTATCGTAAAAGACGGCCGGCTTAGCAGCGCAGATGTTAACGAGGTGTTCTCGGAAAAACAGCAGATCATCCGCAAGAACGGTTTGCTCGAATACTACGCTACCGAGGAAACGTTCGATAATGTGGGTGGGTTGACCGTGCTGAAAGAGTGGTTGAAAAAACGCGCCCTTGCACTTACGGATCAGGCGCGTGCATTCGGGTTGCCTGCGCCGAAAGGCATTTTGCTCCTGGGCGTTCAAGGCTGCGGCAAAAGCCTCTGCGCAAAAGCTGTGTCGCGCCTGTGGCAGTTGCCGTTGCTGCGGTTCGATATGGGCAGGATGTTTGGCAGCCTCGTCGGGTCGTCCGAAGAAAACGTGCGCAAGGCAATTGCAGTTGCCGAATCTATTGCACCTGCTGTGCTGTGGGTGGACGAGATTGACAAGGCATTTGCCGGGTCACAAAGCTCGGCAATGACCGATGGGGGAACAACCGCGCGTGTATTTGGGACGTTTTTGACCTGGCTGTCGGAAAAGACCGCGCCTGTGTTTGTTGTTGCCACTGCAAATGACATTTCGCAGTTGCCGCCCGAGTTGCTTCGCAAGGGCAGGCTCGATGAAATTTTTTACGTTGACCTGCCTACCGACGAGGAACGAGCCGAGATTTTCCGCATCCACATCCGCAAACGCGGTCGTGATCCGGAACAATTCGACATCCCAGCCCTGGTGGCTGCAAGCAAAGACTTCAGCGGCGCCGAAATTGAGGAAGCCGTTATCAGCGGCCTTTACGACGCTTTTTACACGGGAAACGAGCTTACAACTGAACACATCTTGGAAGCGCTGCGCCAAACCGTGCCGCTATCAAAAACAATGGAAGAACAGATCAACCGGCTACGTACCTGGGCTGAAGGACGCGCGCGTAATGCAAGCGTCCCACCAGACAAAAAACGCACAGACACAAAGCGGCGCATGGAACTGTAAGCGAGTAACGCCGCCACGCAATGCGCTCCCGGCGTGAGCCACTTGCAACTTTGGAGCGTGCTGACACGATCTCAGCCGTGTCAAACATGGTGGAAAATTGAAATGCCTTTATGAGCGCAGTTTGTGTCCTTACCCCAATTGTGATTGCGGCGTGGCCGGTGTTTGCCGATGCCGTGGCCGCTGCGGCAGCCGCGCTCGGCTACAGTATCGTATCCGGTGTCGCCGAGGCCGGTGAAGCTGGCCAAAACGAAAAGCAAACCACAAAAGTCCAGCTCGATATTGCACAAAGCGAGCTTGTTACGGACAGACTCGGGCGCGACCAACAGATAACCGTGCGCGCCGAGGGCGTCACCGTCACCTTTTCGCGCGATGCACGTGGCCGTGCCACGCTCTGCGTGACCGGAACGGGCCAGACCGAGGACGTACTGCGTGCTCTGGGCGAGCAACTGGCAAAGCGCGTGATACAACAGTACGTGTACCAGCGGTTGATCGAGGAAATCCGCCTGCGTCAGTTTGTGCTCGTGGAAGAGTACGTGGACGATAACAACGCCATCCATCTAAAAGTCCGGCATTGGGATCAATAGTAGCGGTTAAAACGGCAAACCTAAAAATCGCCTATGCCACAACGCGAATTCGATATAACGATCCAACCCGACGGAGAGGTCCGCCTGCACGTGCGCGGTTACAAAGGCAAAAGTTGCCTCGAAGCCGTCAAGCTGTTCGAGCGCGTGGTTGGCCAGCTCAAGTCACAACAGTTCACGAGCGAATATTACGAGCCCGACGAGCAGGTCCGATTCCACATCGACCAGCGCAGACCGGCCAAGAGCTAACCCAGTTACATCGGCACGCATCCTATGAGTTTGCTACAACCACCTGGCTCGCCCTACTACCCGCCCCGAGCACGGTGGCGAACGCCTTTTTCAGCCCTTGGCTGTCGTATCCGACTCAGCCTCGGCAGGTGGGGCATCCGCCAGCCGACTGCACGGCGGATTTTCAATGTATGCATGCAGTTTGTGGTGCCCGGGCTGGCATTTTATTTCACTGGCCACCGCAGAATCGCCAAGTGCACCTTTGCAGTGTGGATGCTTGCAATAACGGTCTTTGTAGTCTGGCTGGGCACATTGGCGGCCAATTTTGCATTTTTACTGATGGTTTCGGCACATGGCGCCAGCGTTTCACAGTTGGTGGCTCCCGTGACGAGACAGATTCCGTTTTCGCGGCGGTTAATACTCGGGGCGATGTTGTTTTTTGCGCTGGCTGTGGCGATATACGAACCTGTGCTGCGCTGGTGTTTCGCGAATGTTGCGTTGCCGTTGCGAACCAGCAAAGGTGTTATCATAGTAAATCCAAAAGCTGACTGCTCGCGGCTGAGCCAGGGCGAGTTGGCTGCGTATCGGATCGAAAGCACATCCAGCCCAGGTCTCACCGTGCGGGGCGGCTACGGGATTGGCGCTGTGCTGGCATTGCCGGGTGACAACGTCAAGTTCGAGCCGGATAAACTTACCATAAACGGCATTGCCAAAACGCGACTTGTCAGCATGCCGGTTTCCGGCGAACTTGTTGTGCCGGAAAAAAGCTGGCTAATCTGGCCCGAATTCGATATTCCAACATTCGGGCACGTTAGCGGTGAGGCAGTGGCGCAGCAAATGCTGAAAATTGCGGTGGTTGACCAGCGCAGACTGGTTGGCAGACCGTATAACCGGTGGTTCGGCAGGAAACAAATTACGCATGAGCAGGTTCGGTAACCTCGAGTTTGACCAAGAATTCTATGGCGAATTCAAACCGACCGAGTCTGCCAGAGACGAGCTCTATTACGCCGTTGCGGCGCAAAAGGCGTTTGAGGAAGCCGACTTCGAGAAAGCGCTCCGCTCCTACGCAAAAGTCCTCGAGTTTAACTCGGCAAACACCGATGCTTGGGTTGGCCAGGTGCGCGCATTAATCGAGCTGGGCGAATTACGCGAGGCAAGTCTCTGGGCCGACAAAGCACTTGAACGGTTTCCTGACCACGCCGAATTGTTGGCTGCAAAGGCAGTTGCCCTGGGCCGCAGCGGGTTCTTGGACGAAGCAATTGCATTTTCCGACGCTTCAATCGAACAACGCGGTGATACACCCTACGTGTGGTTGGCGCGTGGTGACGTGTTACTTGCGCGACGCGAGCCGCGGGCAGATTACTGTTTCGACAAAGCACTTGCTCTTGCGCCGGGCAACTGGTTCATCGCGTGGCTAGCTGCGCGAATACGATACTATTACAGGCAGTTCGCCGCTGCGTTGAAACTGCTGCAGCATGCAATCGAGTTGAACGCAACACATTTTGTGCTCTGGCTCGAGCTGGGCCAGTGCCAACTTGCGCTTGGCTTGGCAGGGGCGGCTGAACGATCATTCCAACAGGCTAAACAATTGAATCCGGGTTGCGCCGAGGCAAGACTCGGCCTTGCACGAGCCTCTCGGTTTGGGTTATTTGCCAGGCTAACCGGTTTGTGGCGCAGACTATTCAGAACATGAGCAGCAGTTACTTTGACAATCTGTTGCGCGCTGGCATTGAGTATGAGGCGTCGGACTTGCACCTTGTAGCCGGTGTCCCACCAGCGTATCGTGTCAACGGCGAAATAATTCTCGCCGATAGCCCGCCCGTCACAGATGCACAGTTGATTGCACTGACTGACGCCCTGCTGAACAGCCAGCAAAAAGCTAAGTTCGAACAAGATTGGGAGCTGTGCTTGTCTGTGCGGCATCCCGAAGCAGGTCGAATGCGTGTCACATTGTACCGGCGCAATGGCAGCCCGGAACTGAGCGTACGATTTTGTGGACGCGAAATACCAAGCCGCGAAGAACTCGGGTTGCCACCCCAGATTGATGAGCTTGCACGGAAACCGATCGGCCTGGTGCTCATTACCGGGCCAACCGGCTCAGGCAAAACCACAACAATGAATTACATGGTCAACCTCATCAACAGCGAGCGCCGATGCAAAATTGTCACAATCGAAGACCCAATTGAGTTCGTCCACGAAAACAAATGCGCCATCGTAGTTCAGCAGGAGGTGCTCACTGACGTCCGCTCGTTCAACCGCGCGCTTATCCACGTGTTACGGCAGGACCCGGACGTGATTGTCATTGGCGAACTGCGTGATCCCGAATCAATTGCAACTGCACTGACTGCAGCCGAGACAGGCCACCTTGTCATTGCCACTATGCACTCGCCTGGTGTTGCACAGGCCATCGAGCGTGTGGTGGGTGTTTTTGAAGGACCAACTCAACGCCAGGTCATACTGCAACTGGCCAATACACTCCAAGGTATAATTGCCCAGGAACTGCTACCTGCGCTGGAGCGAAACCGGCGTGTGTTGGCTTACGAACTTGTCATTGCCACAAGCGCAGTGCGCAACATCATCCGTGAAAACCAACTGCACCAGCTCGAAAACATCATTCAGATGGGCAAAAAGGATGGGATGGTACTGATGGACAATTGCTTGCACGAACTGTACTGCAAATGCATGATCAGCTACGACACCGCAGTCAGCCGCGCTCGCAACCCCGAGCGCATCATCAGGCACAATACATGAGCAGTTGCTTTGTCGTGGTTACAGCCGCGCTTCAGGACGTACCCATACTTTAGCACCGGCCAAGCCGGGCATTTACCCCCAGCAATTCTCGACGTTCACAGCCACTCGCATTTTTACGAGCCCGCCCCGAGGTAAATTTTGTGATTGATGCGTTGGCCTCAAAGGCCTGGAACTGAATGTTGCAGCTCGTTTTCGAATCTGACTCCGAATGTCGTGCCACCATTCGGTTGAGTCCGCCTTGTTCGCCAAAGGCTGACCGGGTCTAAAACCTTGTATTTAGTTTGATTGCCATTCTGTTCGATTGTTCCAGTGTGTTACCTCGACAGCCGGATTTGTGGTATTTACCGCCAAAACCAACTCAGCACAAACGGGCCCGACGCCAGGTTCGATGGACTGACCCGAAACGCAACAGCCAGTCACAACTGCACTTGCCGGACTGAACGGCCGTTAAACGGTGGTCTTAATGGCGGGTGACCAGCATCATCAAAGCACCTGGTCAGCTCTCCCAGTCCGAACCCCTACCCCAAATCCAATCGCCCAAGCCAGCTTAATGCATAGGTCATTACCCACCAGACTATTTGAGCGTCCCATCGCCGTCTAGCCGGCAGACCACCAGATTTGGCCCGGTCATGCGCCGGTATGGCTTACGCGCTCGTGCCAGACGCAACACACCGGAACCTCGGCAGTTGCGGGCGTAAGAGCGCGGTGCGCCGGAGTCAGGCCAGGAAACCAAACCCGCATAACTGAACGCGAGGCGTACTCCTTCGGCGATTTCCAGTTTGCTCTTGGTCGAATTTCACCTCACACCTGGGTAGATAGTATTCATGGCGTTCCTACTCATTCTTATTCATGCGAGCTGGTCCCGCGACTGCGGGACCGCTCCATCAACGGTTCGAGTTTAGGACACGGGCACGAACGGTTCGGGCTGCGTGTACGCACTGGGTCAACGACCCGTGCAAGAGACGCACGAACTTGTTCGTGCTGATGCCTTCCTGCCAACCGGCGGGAAGGCATTTCCATCTACCAGTCCAGACAGCTCCAGACAAGCATAGATGAAAATCCGGATACAGGAGACGCTGAGAGTTTGTAGCGGCGGTCGCGCGTTTGCAGGGCCCTCATCAGATTTCTGTAGCGGCGGTCTGTGAACGCCCGGTTCTGTTGTCACGCGTTTGCGGGACTGTCGTTGGAATCCCGTCGAAAACCTCCCACCCAATTCTTCGGCGCAGAAACGCAGAGTTAAGGTAGGGCGCGTCCCGCATGTGCGGGACGCGCCGACATCCACACGCCCGAAAACGTCCGGCGGGCAGAGGACTGCCCGCCCTACCCGAAATCGGGTTTTGCCAAATCAAAACCCTCCAGGCAAATGTGGATGGCGTCGTCCTGTGTCTGGGGGATCGGCGCTGTTCGGAATTGCAGTTACGACGGAGCGCGCCTCTCCGGGGTGCAGTTCGCGTGTGACAGATGTGTATTACGTAGGAGCGGCTGGGCTGTGTTAGGGGCCGAAACGAAAGCGACGTCGGCGCTCGCTGACGCTCGCTCTGCCACCGCACTCCAAAGCGTCCTGTCCGGCGCAGGAGGCAAACGGTTGCGGTTCCGATAGAGCGCAACCGTCCAGCGGTTTTGACAAATCAAAACGCGCCATTCCGCTTTGGAGAGTTAGGTTTAACCTCGACCATTTCCGGCACGCAGTCCACTGCGCGCGGCCTGGGCAATTTGGTTCCCCTGTCGAGCGAAGGCCGGTCGGTTATGGTAGTGTTCTTTGATTGTCAGTTGTGACTGGAAAGATTAAGGCTCAACCAAACTGCATTATATGGCTGAGCCTCGTGTTGAGACGGCACAATATACCGTATCGGTGTGTGCCACCGTCACTATACCCG
>Ga0272448_1007404_pt1 | contig 11634 bp, 12 predicted proteins | sample YNPCB0191_FD_202220 | JGI IMG/M metagenome (GOLD analysis project Ga0272448, IMG submission 202220) | Hot spring sediment microbial communities from Yellowstone National Park, WY, United States - YNP-CB-019-1 | ecosystem: Environmental > Aquatic > Thermal springs > Hot (42-90C) > Sediment... | reverse complement strand
CACCTGTCAATACACACGTGGCCAGAGTACCGCTACGCCGCCCTGGACATATTCACGTGCAGCACGAGAACGGATCCCATGAAGGCTTTCGAGCGGATAAAGGGGCTCCTTAAGCCGGAATCTTCATCGGTGATAGAGGTGAAGAGGGGCATGCTGGGGGGCGATGATCAGTGAGTCTTGGCTGGAAGTGGTTCACCGAATACCAGACGCCCTACAGCGCGCACATGCACGGGATAAGGGAGATCCTGCACAGCAGGAAGACCGATTATCAGCAGATCGACATTGTCGACTCGGAGGAGTACGGCCGGATGCTTTTGCTGGATGGAAAAGTCCAGTCCACGGTAAGGGACGAATACTTCTACCACGAGTGCCTTGTCCACCCTGCGATGCTCTCCCACCCGAAGCCTACCGAAGTGCTCATTCTGGGCGGGGGGGAGGGAGGAGCGCTTAGGGAGGTTCTGAGGCACCCAAGCGTCAGGAGGGCAGTCATGGTCGACATTGACGAAGGCGTCGTCGAGGCGTCCAAAAAGTTCATGCCCGAGCTCTCAATGGGGGCTTTCGAAGACAGCAGGGCAGAGCTGGTGATCGGGGATGGAAGGAAGTACGTGGAAGGGTGCAGGGAGAAGTTTGACGTAATAATCATGGACTTGACTGACCCGCTGGAGGGCGGTCCCGGCGCGCTGCTCTACACGAAAGAGTTTTATGAGCTTGCGCGTGAGGCGATGTCCAGCAGAGGCATAATCGTCACCCAAGCTACGTCCACATACTACAGCAGCTACTGCTTCGCAGCGATCCACAACACGATGTTAAAGGTCTTCAAGAACTTTGGCGGCTACCACGTCTGGGTCCCCTCTTATGATTCCATGTGGGGGTTCACCTATGGGGCGCTGGGGCGCGACCCGAAGCGGATGAGCGCAGCCGAGGTCGAGAATGAGCTGGAAAGAAGGGAGATCAAAAACCTGAGGTATTTGGATGGCAGGATCTACGAGAAGCTGTTCGTGCTGCCGAAAGACCTCATGAAGGAGGTGGCCGAGTGCAGGCGCATCGCCACCGATGAGGAACCGACATTCATGCCAATCTGATGCCCAATTGCTAATAAGCTGCGGTACGGCGCCAGCGGCAGACCATAATCATCCTTGAACCACAAATATATTTTCCCAAGCCTGTCTATAATTACAACGAGCCTGGGAAGGGGAGGCTAGAAGGCGGATCCGTGAAAATTGGATATCTTGCAACCAAAGAGGAGGCGCGATAGCTCGGCACCGTTGTGGGCAAGGCGATTTTGGCTACTGATGCATTGTTGGGGGGCAGTTTGCCCTCAGACGCATGGCGGGATGCGACAGCTACGGATCGAAGTTGTGCCGTACGCCCACCCCCTCATCATCATCCTTTTTAATCGCTGTTCCTGCCATTCTGCGGCTCGTCTGCCTCCCGGAGGGTCACCCTCGGGTTCTCATGTCTATTCTCCTGCCCACATACAGGAATGCCGCCGAGAACCCTACAAGTACTGCCGTGCTGAGTAATGGGGAGAAGGCAGAGGTGCCCTCGAAAGCAAGCCTCATCAGGTCGTTCGCGTAGGTGAGGGGGGAGAAGGCAGAGACCGCCTGCCCCCAGTATGGCAAAGCATCGACCTTTATGAAGATGCCACTGATGAATATCAACGGGAGTCTGATGAAATTCAGCAGCAGCATTACGTCCCCAGGGTTCTCGCGGGGGAGCATTGCTAGCATTATGCCGAGCATTGAGAAGCACAAGGACGCCAGAACCAGCCCAAGAAGCAAGCCTAGCAGGTTGCTTAATTGCATCCCGAATATTGGAAGCGAGGCGGCGAGTATTAGCGAACCGATTATGAGCCCAAATATGGCACCGCTGAGCACCTTACCGATGATTACGGTGTAAGGCGAGATCGGTGCGGATACAAGCCTGTCGTACGCCTTGATCCTCCTCTCCAAGGGAAGTGCCGATGGCCCGATAGAGGAGGCACTGAAGAAGACCGTTATGGAGACCAAGCCCGGTATCAGTGTGTTAAGGGGCACCTCCCTGCCTACCGCAAATGCGAAGAACATGGCGAACGGGAAGAGGATTGCGAACATGAGTGTTGGTGCCTTCAGGTAGTAGATCTTTATGTCCTTTTTAGCTATGGCCCACGCAGCCTCCAGTTCCTCAAGGAACATCAGTCTGCGGGCGCACTGGTCCATCTATGACCGCCTCCCGACCTCGGCCGAGGAGGTTAGGCTGACGTAGACTTCCTCCAGGGTTGGCCCGAGCGTATTGACGCCCATTATCCTGAGCCCGCGCTTGCGCGCATAATCCCAAAGCCCCTCTAAGGCGACGGGCGGATCGTCTGTAAAGAGCCTAAACTTGCCTCCAGACGAGATCACTCTGCTGACTGACTGAATCATGCGGAGTTCCCCCTCGGAGGGTTCACCGGTGCCGTAAAATGAGACCTCGATAGACTGCGCACTCTTTATGGTCTTCCTTAGGTTTTCAGGACTGTCAATCGCGACTATCTTCCCCCTATTTATTATGGCGACCCTATCGCACATCTGGTTCGCCTCCTCAATGTTGTGTGTCGTCAAAAAAACGGTTGTGCCTTTCCTGTTCTCATTCCTGATCACGTCCCGGATCATCATGTTGCTCTGGACGTCGAGGCCAGATGTAGGCTCGTCGAGGAATAGAAGACGAGGGCTATTGATCAGCGCCATGGAGATCGCCACCCGCCGCTTCATCCCTTTGGAAAAACCGCCAACCTTGTCTTCCTTCCTGGCTAAAAGGCCGAACATCTCCAGCAGCTCGTGCGCCCGGGTCTCCCTCCGTTTCTTCGCCACGTGGTAGATCTCACCTGCAAACGCAAGATTCTCCCAGGCAGAGAGCTCAGGGTAAACGTTTGACTCCTCCCATACTATGCCCATGCACCTCTTCGCCTCTTTCGCTTCATTCTGAATGTCGAGGCCGAAGATCTTTGCAGTGCCTTCGGTTGGAGTTACAAGGCCTGTGAGCATTCGTATAGTCGTGGTCTTTCCGGCGCCATTCGGCCCAAGGAAACCAAAGATCTCCCCTTCAGGCACCCTAAAGCTGATGTGATCGACTGCCAAGAGCGCGCCGTATGCCTTGGTCAGGCCGGACAACTCAACTGCGTTTGGCATCCGTACCTTCTCCCAAGAGTATCCTAATTATTTTGGCAGCATTCTCGAGCTTGGTGGTTGCCTCCTGAAAGTAGTCCAACCCCTCCTGGGTTACCCTGTACATCCTTTTAGCAGGACCGCTTTTCGTAGTGTCCCATTTGGAGACGACGAAGCCTGCGCCCTCCATCCTCCGCAGCATTACATACACAATCGACTTGGCGGGCGCTATCCCGAATTTCTCCTTCAGGCACTGGTGAATGCTGCCCCCGTGCATCTCTTTATCTTTCAGTACGTCAAGCATAGCCAAGTGCAACAGTCCCCTTGGTGCAGCTTCGCTGTTCAAAATGTGCATAAATGGGAGGTGCGCCCCCGGCTGATGGCACCCACAGGTGTGGGCACATCGCTCATCTGGACCAGATCCGGAACACTCGTTTGCCTCACTATGCCTTCCATGGTGCATATAAAATCATCTACTTAGATAATTTAGTTACCAATATATACGTCTTTCTTAAAAGGCCCCACATTGTGGCATCAGAGCCATTAGGGCATCCTTAGTGACCCACTGCGCAAATATTAGCGATCTATGGTGCAGATATGGATTGAGCCAAGACGGTTACTAAACTCATTACCACCTCATCACGTGGTTATAATTTGGCGGCAAAATCTAAATTCCAAAATTGATCTGATCGAAAAATAAACTGTAAATCCAGTTATTTCTCAGACATCTACAACATAAAAGGATTTAAAGGCTCCAAATATTAACTTCATTGAAGCCGGGGTGGCTGAGCGGTTAAGGCGCCGGCCTTGAGCTCCATCGAATGGACAGGCAAGCCGGTTCCTCTTCGGGGGAGCAAGGGTTCGAATCCCTTCCCCGGCGCCATAAACATACTTTTAGACAAACACCCGGCTAGCTGTTTATTTGGGCTTTCTGAAGATTTTGCCTTTCTCGTAATCGCAAACATATTGGAAACCTGCTTCTAGTAGCTTGACTGATTCTTCAAGGGTCCAAGCGACTTTTACGACATAGTCTTGATCTCCGAAATCGACGAGTTGAGTGTACCGCAAAGTATTCTTGATGTTTTTGTGTCCGAGCGTTTTCATGACGTGAAGGATGTCTTTGGTTTTATGGTATTCCATGGTTGCTTTCCAGTGTCGCATCGTATGGAAGGTTATCTTTAGCAATCTTGGGTTTTTGCTCTTATTGGCTGCTATTTTTCTGCTACGCTCAAAAAGCCTTGCTGTCGTTTCCAAGTTTGTTCCACCGAAAACGTACTTGTTGTTCTTGGGCATGTCTTGTAGGCGTTCAAGTAGTCTTTGGGAGATTTTTAGCATTCTTGGGTTGCTGTGCTTCTCTGGTGTTATTCTGACTACGATTTTCGGCGTCTATGTCTGTCCACTCCAGTTGCCATGCTTCGCCGCGTCTTGCGCCTGTTTCTTTGAGCAGTTGAGCAAATCTTCCTGTTTTATTTCCCAAGCAAGCGATTAAGTAGTCGATTTCGCTCTCGGTTGGAATGAAGGGCAGTTTTTCGACGGCTTTGTATCTTGGTGGAGTCCATGTTCCGCCCACGCAGATGAGGTAGTTGCTGTAGCATTCGACGACTATTTCTTTGCGTCCTAGTCCCCAGCTGTCTCTTTTTGCGATAAGTTCTTTGATGCTTTCGGGGTCGTCTATGTTAGAATTTTTGGCCAGGAATTTTAGGATTTTAACGCGGTCAAAGATTGTGGATTCAGCGTAACCTTGCTTCTTTAGCCATAGCAGATAGTTGACGACTTTTTCGGGGGTGTTTGCGTTTGCCTGTAGCTGTATTGTTTCGTTTCTCCGCAGAACTGTTTCTTTGAGGTTCTGCTACCAAGTTTTTCGTCTCCGTGACGCATATTTGGCGAAAAGTAACTATGTTGTCTGCGGTTTTTAATGACTTTGATTCAATTCTTTCAATGCGTTCCAACGTGCTCCGAGCCTTGGCGACATCAATGGGATCGGAGAAGCGGCGGCCACAGTCACGGCAGTACCAGCAGACCGCCAAGAAAGGAGTTGAAAGCACAACCCGCAGATACCTGAGAAAGTACATAAGACAAAATAACCTGTCCCTCGCTGACTTAGAAACGCTATATCAGAAGATAATTGACAGTGTGAAGAGTTATGCCTGAAACCCCACAGTACACCTTTGAATACCGAGATGTGAAGCATCCAAGATGCGAGTTTAAGACGGGTTCGCTGCTGATTGTGCTGCCTAAGAAGGGCTGGACGCCGGAGCAGGTGCTGGAGAAGTACGGAGAATGGATAAAACGCAAGCGGGCGACGATTAGCGCAGCGGTTGAGCAAACCAACGAAACCGCGCTCGTCAAAGACAGAACCGACAAAGAACTAAGAAGCATAGTCAACCGCTATGCGGAAGCCGCCCAAAAAGACCTCAACACAAAAATCAACAAAATCTACTACCGCAAAATGACAACCAAATGGGCAAGCCACAGCCAAAACAACAACCTTACTATAAACAGCCTTTTGAAGTTACTTCCGAACGAGCTAATTAGCTATATAGTATACCATGAAACGGCACATAACCTTGAGAGAAAACACAATGAAAAATTCTGGGGGCTTGTAAGTAAAAGATTTCCAGACTATGCGGGTAAAGAAAAAGGTCTATTGACTTATTGGTTCCTAATTCAGAAACTATCTCATTAATTTGCTCAATAGATAATCAGGTATACCCCTGGACAATCTCGGGGGTAACTTAAGGGCACTCTTTGGACAGTTTATTTATATATCACCTGGAAGTGCATTGACAAGCTATTTATAAATGAGCTGTCAATAAGATTCCACAGCCATGTCAATACCTATCGAACTGATGGACCAAAATCCTTGGTGGAGAAAACCCGAGGACATATTACAAGATAGAAGAATCGTTGCCTTAGCAAACTCCAAAGTCTGCTGGGTACCGAGAATAAAGCAAACCTTTGACCTTGATTCGGATGCAGTTTACACCTTAAGAGGCCCACGACAAGTTGGAAAAACAACGCTCCTCAAAGATATGATAAGAGACTTAATTGACCAAAAGGTGCCGCCGCGAAACATTTTCTACTTTACATGCGATCTAATCGACAACCCAAAGTCACTTGCAGACACGATATCATCATACCTTGAATCGGTAAGACCTGACAAAAAACAACGCGCCTACCTCTTCATTGATGAAGTTTCATCAGTTAAAGACTGGCAAAAAGCAATCAAGTTCCTAGCTGACAAAGATAACCTGACATTAGCCACCTTGATCCTAACAGGCTCTCACACGCTAGATATTAAGAAAGCCTCAGAAAAACTCCCTGGAAGACGCGGTGAAGCAAAAGACCTGCTGGATAAAGTAATGTTACCGATGAAATTTGCAGAATACGCAGAGACACTAAGCAAAGATGTTAAGGACACAATAAAAGAGCACCGCATGCTTTCATGGGAAAACAGAAAAGCAATCCTCATGGAACTACTGAGTGGTGAAATCCCACAAGAAATCAAAGAACTCTCTTTTCTCTCAAAAGATTTGCAGAAGCTCTTTCAAAACTATCTTTTAACTGGCGGAATAGCCCGAGTCACAGATGAATACTTAAAACACAATGAAATTTCCGAAAATATTTACAAAACATATGTGGACGTTGTTCTTGGAGATTTGGCAAAATGGGGAAAAAGAGACACCTACCTAAGGCAAGTCATAAGCCGAGTGCTCGAAACATCAGGAAGCCCAGTCGGCTGGAACACACTAAGACAAGGAACAGACATAGCCAGCCACAACACCGTTGCTGAATACATAGACACACTAAGTGATAGCTTTGTACTTCATTACATGTTTTGCTACGACACAAACAGAAACAAACCCACTTACCAAAAAGAAAAGAAAGTTTACTTCACCGATCCCTTCTTCTTACACGCAATGAGGGCATGGATAGGTGGAAAGAAACCGTTCGAATCCACCATGGAGTATCTTGGAGACCCTGAGAAAGTAGGCGCCTTAGTCGAAGGGATAGCAGCAGACCACATGGTGCGCTTGTCATTCCGCTTATGTGAACAAAAACAACTTTTCTGCTCTGAAGACTCAGTCATGTATTGGCGAGGCAAAAAGGAAAGAGAAGTGGACTTCGTGCTAAAACACTTGCCAAAACCAGTCGCTGTTGAAGTTAAATATCAACCAAAAATAACAAGCCGCGACCTCTATGGTATTATCGATTTCAAGAAAATAACTGATTCCCCAAACGCAATTGTGCTGTCAAAAGAAACCTTAGAAGTACGAGGAAATGTCACCATTATCCCAATCTGGTTATTCCTATTAATAGTCTAATTGTGGGTTGCCAAATGTAAAAAAGAGGAAATAGCTGCGAAGAAACGGTTTTGTTGGTGATATCGCCTCTTTCTCTGGTGTCCGAGTCCCTTCCCCGGCGCCAATACGCACATTTGTTCTCAAATAGATCACGTTGGATTGAGAAGCCACTGCGACGTTTCCTCGAAAGAGAGATTATTATCTCTGATACAGCCTGGCACAAGCCAAATTTGAGGTCGGTTTCGATTGTTTAAGAATTGCATTACGTCGCTCAGAGGACTGCTTTGAGTTTTGAAACTGCCCACTCTCGATCTAGCGCGATCAGGAGTGGGGCGAGCCTCGGCCCTCTCTCGGATCCGAGCAGCGCCATGTATATCAGTTTGAAAGCCTTGCCCAAGTCAAGACCAAGCGACTTCGCGGATTCGAATACGGCGTTCTGCAGCTCTGCCTCCCCCAGATCGCTCCGGACGAGCGCAATGACTGACTCAACGAACTTCTGTTCTGCCCCTGGCGAAGCCTTGATTGAGGGGGCCTCCAAGGAGATCTTGAACTTCAGGCTTGGCGGGGCATATGATCCGACCCAGTTCCTCGCCATCTCAAGCCTCGACTTGAGGTCGCTGACCTCCTTGTCGCTCAGCGACTGGCGGTTGTTGAGCTTTTCAGTGTAGGAGATCGACTTCGATATGACCTTGTCTTCGCCTAGGATAGACCCGAGCTGAACGGTAGTCACCGCGAAACGGTAGGGCAGGCGGGCCGGTAGCGAGGATGGCATTTCGCCGACGACGCAGATCCTGTAAAGGTCGTCGAGGAACTCCTGGCTCTCGGTCCCTGAAGGCGCCTCTGCCCTGAAACGGATCCTCTCGAGCCTGTCCAAGTTGTCCACTATGTCGGGGATCCGATCCGGGAGGAACGAGATGTGCCTCATCGGATCGACGGAGAGTATGAGGTACCTGAGCGCTTCAGGTGGCGCAACCCTCAGCCACTCCAAAGGGGTGAAGGTGATCCCCTTGTGGGTCTTCATCGCATGCTCCCCCAGTGTGAGCCACTCGTAGGGTACGCGCAGGGGCCCCCTGTAGCCAAAGATCTTCTGGCATACCTCGATGCCCATGTCGTAGGCCCCGTCCTTCACGCAGTGGTCCTTGCCTGCCGGCTCGCAGGAGACCTTGAAGATCGCCCACTTGGCGGTCCAATCGACCCTCCAGCTGAGCTTGAGGCGCACGTCGGATATCTTTCCCTTCCCCTCATGACCGCATGCCACGCACCGGTATGTGACTTCGTCCCGCTGTAGATCCCACGAGTCGACCTTGTTCGGGGCGACCTCCTTTTTCTTGGAGGCGATCTTGCCGCATCTCTCGCAGACGACCATAACAGGGTTCCAGTCGTCCGTCCCGCTGTTGACTTCTTCATCGCCCTGGATGTACTTCCTCCGTATCTCCCGAAGCTCGCCAAGGCGGGCAAGGACGGTCCTTATCGCGTCCTTCATCTCCTTTTTCATGTAGAGCTCGTGCGAGTAGATCACGTTCGGGTAGAGGCCGAGCCTCCCCTGGCACCCTATGAACTCGTCTGCGAAGTGGTGCGCGTAGCTGGCGTGGCAGCCGAACGGGTCAGGTACGTCCGAGAGGGGCTTCCCGATCTGATCCCCGAAATCCTTCGGGACCTCGAGCCCAGCGGGTATGGACTTTATCGGGTCGAACGAGTCGATGATGAAGTTGAACTGCGATTGGAAGCCCCGCCTCTCGAGCTCCCTCTGGAGGGCGCTGCAGATGAACTGCTCCCTCTCCGCCCCTATGTGGATCGGCCCCGAGGGGGTCTTGCCGGTGTGTATGACTATCTCCTCGTCTCCCCGGCTCAGGACCTCGTCTGCTATGCTTCTTACCCAATGGTATTCGGCCATAAGAAAGACCTCACAGGAGGGACGAGAACCTCCTCCTCACTTCCTCGCAGCCGCCCTCCTTCTTTGCAAGAATGACCTTGAACGGCGAGACCTCCTTCGGCAGGGTCACGAGGTCGACTCCCATGCACTCTCTGAGGATGTCCTTCGCCGCAAAGAACGCCTTGTCGTTCATCTCGGCGTCGAGGTTGTCGGCAAGGTGTACTATCAGCGCCTCGAGCGTCCTTGGCTCTATCGGGCTCGCGTCTCCGTGGTGGGCTGCGACGGCGTGGATGACGTCCAGCGGGAACTTCCTAACGTAAAGCTCTGCAAGGATGAGCGAAAGGTGGTCCATCCGCTCTCCGAGCTTTGAGCGGCCGTACTTCCCTGGGTAGGTCTGCGAGTACGTGGCGTACTTGAAGATGTCGTGGAGGAGGGAAGCGGCGATCACGACGTCGCGGTCGACCTTCACGCCATACGCCCCCTCGAGGATCTCGGCGCACGCCAGAGCCACCCGCGTGGTCGCGTAGGTGTGGACGACGAGCCCCGTCTCGTAGGAGTGGTGCCTCCTCTTGCTCGCCGGGGCTTTCCCTAAGGGCGGGGTGACGGAATTCTGGAACTCAATAAGAGTCAGCCGCGGGTCCTTCAGCAGACTGACGACCTTCTCCCTCAGTTCGGAGTCCTTTATCTCGCCTGCGATCTCGATCAAGCTCTGCTCATTCAACAGCAGCACCTGCTACGATTTGAGGACTCTTAAGGGCTATTTAAATCTGCGACGGGCGGGCGGGGTTAGCTTTTTAAAAGTGTTCGTGTTAAGACGTAGTGCATGCGGGGATTCCCAAGCCAGGTCAAAGGGGTAGGACTGAGAGATGGAAAGGTCAGTCCTGCCATCCAGTAAGCTCCTATGTCGAAGGACTTCGTGGGTTCGAATCCCACTCCCCGCACCATTTTTGAGTTCGATTCGAGAGCGCCCCATATCAAAATCGAGGTTGTTGTCTCTATCAAATAAATGATCGCCAGATGTGGACAGAGGCTGAAAGAAAAAAATGGAGAAGGTCTGAAAGAGCCTAGTATTCGACTTTCCTCGGCAGCTTCTTTGCCTGCTCGACCCAGTCTTTAACAGCCTCTGCGGTCGGCAGTTTGCGTACTAGCTTCTTCGCCGTGTTGACCTCGACCAGCTTTTCGTAGAGGTTTTCTGGCTTCCTCGTCCCTAGCTCGACGACAGTGTCGACCCCCGCCGCCTCCAGCAGGTCAGAGTACTCCTGTCCGATCCCTTTCACCCTGAAGAGGTCCCCTGAAGAGGTCTGCAAGATTGACCCACTCGAGAATCAATTTCGGCGATATCCCAGTCTTCTCAGCGAGCTGATCCCTGCCCTTCTTTGTTGCTCCGACCTCCAGCAGCTGCTCTGTTGTCGCTATGCCAACCTCCTTAAGTTTTTGGGCGTATTTTTCCCCAATCCCCTCTATCAATTATTTTTGGCATAATTATCAATACAAATTAATCAATACAAATTAAGGCGGATGGTTTGTATTAAATTTTTGTTTTTTTTTAAAAAAAAATAATGCTATTTGTTTTTGCCTGAACGGGCTCATAAGCCTAGATTCGGATGCACAAGGAGATTCTTTGGGCAGGCTGGAGGCGCAAGGCCGCGGATGCCGCCTCGGCTCGCCTATCGCGGGGGCTCAGATTTTGCAGCCTTTACCCTATCGTATAATTTTGCCTCGAACCCAATCCCCTGGAAGGTCATGTCTTGCTCGAGGCCGAGCTCGTCCTTGGAGCCGACAACTGTTTGGGCGATCTTTGATTTAGAACGCATGTTGATTATTGCGATGATCATCCCGACAAGAAGGCCAATAATGCCCAAAAACATCAAGAACACGATTATCAAGAGCACTCCGGCTATAATGCCCCCAGTATTGTACTCCTCGACTTCCTTGGTCTGGACTTTTGTGATCCTCTCGTACGGGATATGGAGTTTCATTTCAAGTATCTCTAGCGCATCATCATTCAGCTGGATATGCAGGCCCATGCTCCTGGCGAAGGCGCTGTGCCCCCCTAGGTACCGTGTTTGGGATCCCTCGGCATTGAGGAAGGTTATGCTCTTCTGCAGACATGATTCTTACTTACCAGCATTTTTTGGATCATATCTTGAGGCGTAGTCGAAAGCGCTCGCGGCGCCCGGTAGTTCTTTAGATCTTGCAGGATCAAGCCTTTGCAGAAGTAGGCTTCTGCGGAATCTGCCTTGGCGTCGAGGGCAGCGTTTATTTCGTTGAGCGCACCCGAATAGTTCTCATCATTATAGAGGCGGATTGCGCGCTGAAAGCGTTCGTCAAAGTT
>Ga0272448_1007403_pt1 | contig 11636 bp, 9 predicted proteins | sample YNPCB0191_FD_202220 | JGI IMG/M metagenome (GOLD analysis project Ga0272448, IMG submission 202220) | Hot spring sediment microbial communities from Yellowstone National Park, WY, United States - YNP-CB-019-1 | ecosystem: Environmental > Aquatic > Thermal springs > Hot (42-90C) > Sediment... | reverse complement strand
GAACCCATTCTACCAATCTTTCGAGAAATGCTGGAACTTTTCGCGGGCACCGGAATCCGCATTGCACTCGAAGACTGTCCCATTGACGCCGACCACCTTCAGCACCTGGGCGCCTTGCAAGACCAGTACCCGCACGCAGGCGTCCTTGTTGACCTAGGGCACATCAACCTGAGGCTTCGTGAGCGCGCACGAATGCAAACCGAGCCCACCCGACAGGAGATAAACGCCTACCTCAATGAAATTCCTTGGGAAATAGTCGAACTGCACGTCCATAGCAACGACGGTACCCGCGACCAACACGCGCCACCTTACTTCCCCAACGCTGACCTGCCATCGGCGGCGTGTACGCTTCGGGACATGGGTTTCTCGGGGATTTCTACGATTGAGATTGCCCCTCGATGGTGCGGGCTCACCGCTGATGAGGCCATCCCGGCAGCCGCGAAGTCCCTGGAATATTGGCGCCACCTGATTGAAAGATCAAAAACATAGACTAAGGTTACTTGTTCACAGCATCCAGACTGCGATTATCCCAGGTCCGCTGTGAGTCAAGAACAAAGCAGGTGGCATCAGCCACCTCATCCACGAAGAAAGATGCGGTTTCGCCTTCTATTGTTACCGGAATCGCAGACCCACTCCCCACGGGGAACGCTTTCATCTTTCGGTGTTTTACCCACGGAGGGATGCGCAAAGTCACGGTTACACTGTGTACCGGGCGCGAGATGAATTGTTCCAATGTCGAACGGTGTGCTCTGTTTATAAGTACCACCAACATACGATTGCCGCTGAGAAGGAGTGTTGCAGACACATTTGGAGTGTTCGTACGCGCCCATTCTTTAGGAGCAGGCGTTGCAACAGCCAAAATTTCACCTACGCTTCTGAGTTCTCGGTGAAGGTCGGTCATTGCATCCCACAAGTCTTTCGAACGCGCACCTTCGCCGCCGCCCGATGAACCCGAGTGTATGTAGTGGATGAGACCGCAGGCCCCTCCCGCAATCATCGCGTAACACTGGAGTCGCATCTCGGCAATCGTTGGAGCGCGACCCTTTCGCCCCGGACCAAGATTGAAAAATTGAGGCACCATAAAAAACAACCTGGGCTCTGTTGCCAGTCTAAAGCGCTCGAGCGTCTCCACCAAATCATCCATAAATGCAGTTCGCTTGACCGCTTCCTGCCCAGCCTCCGTCCTCACATAGTTGCCTAGCGAATACCGATGGGTCGCGAGTACGTCTGCAGACTCCCCATAGACACGATAGTTATTGGGTCGAAATGTATTGTCGAGTTGAATGAAGGTAAAGTGCTCAGGATCAATGCGTTCAGAAAACTCAACTCTTGCCGCCAACTCCATCGCAGTCGAACCAAGCCATCTGCCCGCATAGTAGTCTGCAACGTCGGGCTCATCCACCATATGGTGGTATAGAAATCCAGGCTGGTTGTTTACCTCCCGAATCCTCTCCCGAGCCGTAGCCTCATCAAACGCCACCACCTGTCCTGTACCTCTATCAACAAGGGGAGCAGGGATCGCTTTCAAACCGACGCTTATACCTTGCCGTTCCATAAGGCCGATATCGGTTGGATTGATCCACCCAAATGAAAGGTAATGATTGCATCCATGCTGAGCCCAGTCGGTAATGTTTTCGGGCGTCACACTGCCATAAACTCCAACGAGGAATTGAGACGGGATCACACGCACCTGGCAAAAGGTTGATGCGCGAACCGATTCAGCCTCCAAAATGTGAAAACTCCCTTTGCTAAGCGGTTTGGGAAGGACAAGGCACACAAAGCCGAGTCCATCAGCCATTTTGATAGGCCAGGCTGACGCATATCTGCGCACATCCATTCCGTCAAGCCTCAACCTCTTGATAGGTGACTCAGAGCGAAGATACACGTAAACCGTGCGCAGGTCAGGTCCAAACCGCACAGCCTGGAATCGCAAACTCTCAGGCGCGCACTTGACCACGTGCCGCAAGACCTTGCCTGTGGACGTCGGTAGTTCTACCGTGATTTGCTCCGGCGATGTTTCCGGCAAGACGACTGTGACGTCCGCCATTCCATGAGGTGGTATCGGGTTGGGACGGCAGCGGTACCAAAGGATCTCCCGGCTCCGGGACGCGCTGCGGTCTAGTTTCGACGTATCAAAGCCGTTCACGATTGGTGGGCGCAGTCGAACCCACTCGCTCAGGTTGTTCCTGACCAAGAGATGAACACTGCCATTCGTGCCGCGGTAATATGCCCCGCCGATGCTTAAGTCAGCGCAAGCACTGGTGCATCCCAGTATGATAGCGGTCATTACGTATATTAGGCTATGCTTCATTAACGCATTATTACCATATACGATATTGTGCGTTGGCGCACCTGACTACAGTCGGAAAGCCTGTGTCCAAGCAACTGTGCCGTCTGTGCAGATTACCTTCGCTCGCACATAAGCATTGGGCTCATGCGCTGCCTTGACTCTGTATATCGCAGAGGTTCCATCGGTCTCCTGCAGTATCTGCCCCCACTTGCCTACGAAACGGATCAGATATTTCTCGCCAGATTTGGGAATAACCTTCACCTGGAATTCCTTGCCATTAAATGAAAAATCTTCGAGTTGGACACCAGTCGAAGCGTAGAAGTCACCCTTGCGGATACCATCAAGAATGGCAGTCGGAGTGATTTCACGCACCCGGACGTAAATCCAGCCCTTGCCAGGCATAGCACCACCCGGTTTTTCTGGATTCAGATTATGGGCATCATCCGTTGCTGTGGCGTATACCGTGCGACCATTCGACAGGAGGATATCCCATGTTTGCTCCACCGGCAGGTAGGCATAGTCACCCGCATTGTTGACGGCAGGATGGCAATTAGCAATCTCCATAAGATAGGGTCCCTGTATCTCAAGTATCTCTCTATGAGTTAGCGACCAGCCAAAGTTCGGATGATTGACCTGCGGAATTCCGCCCGCTTTGCGGATAACCTCCACAAGGTTTTTCAAACTCTTACCTGGTCTCGTTAGTGCGGTCGGGTCAGGTATTGTGGCTGAAATGCCGATGGCGTTTGCATGGATTGGCCTCTTTGCGCCCCTGACACCTAATTCCTCTCCACCAATGAGAACGAATCCATCATTCGGGTCGGTGTCTAATGGCGTCACGTCCGTGTACTTACTGTGATCGCTGATCACCAAGAATTGATACCCGTGCGTCTTGTACCAGTCTGCGACGAATTCAGGTGGCATATTGCCGTCACTGTTTGTGGTATGCGTGTGCAGGTTTCCCCTCGCCCATATCCAGTCCTGAGCAAACGAGGTACCAGGAAGACACAGAACGGCGAATACGAGTGCAATGCAAAAAATGGCTGATTTTCTGTCCACTTGCTCACTCTCCTTTCAAACGATATGCCTGCGTCCAGGCTGCACTTTTCCCCACGATGACTTTGCATCGAACGTATGAGTCTTTCTCCCTTTCGGGAGCAACCCTATATACCGCAGAGGTGTCCTCTGTTTCCTGCAGGATACGTCCCCACTTGCCAATAAATCGGATCAGTGGTCGAGCGCCACCATTGCTCACTACCTTAATCCTAAATTCTTTTCCATCAAACGAGTAATCGGCTATCTCAACGCCGTTTGAAGCATAGAAGTCGCCGCGTGCGAGTGCTTCCATAATGGCAGTCGGAGTCAACTCCCGGACGCGAGCAACGACCCAGCCGCATGCCGGTCCATCAGGGTTGCCCGCGCCTTTCTTCAATAGGTGCATGTCATCCGTGGCAGTCGCGTAGACCTCTTGCCCCTCCGAAAGCAGAATGTCCCACATCTGTTCCGTAGAAATATGGGCGTAGTCTCCAGCGTTCCGGTTATCCGACCCCATATTGAATACCTCAAGAAGGTAAGGACCTTGAATGTGGAGCAAATCGCGGTGATTCAGTGCCCAATACCAATTCGGGTGGTTAACCATGGGAATGCCGCCAGCACCCCGGATTAAGTCCACAAGACGGCGGACGCTTCTCCCGGCCATGAAAGTGCGCTTTGGAGACTTGATGGTATGCGTTATGCCGATTGCATTCGCATGTATAGGCGCACCTTCTCCTGGCATGGCTACCTCCTCACCTGAGATAACCACAAAATTATCGTTCGGGTCTTTGTCCAACGATGCGACATCTGTGACTGTTTCATGGTCAGTGATAACCAGGAACTGATAGCCATTTTCTTTGTACCAATCAGCCACCGCTTCAGGCGGGCTGTCGCCGTCACTATTCGTAGTATGTGTGTGTAAACTGCCGCGGACCCAAAGCCACCCATCGCTGGCATACACCGTCCCCGTAATGGAGCAAAGACTAATCAAGAACAACATAAGTGCCAAAAACATGCTTTGTTTCAACCGTTTCCTCCATTTGTTTGATCTGGTAGAATCCATCGTTTGTTGTCGCCTGGCGCCGTCCGGAGCAATGGCGGGGGTGCCAATTCCCTCTTGGACTGTGCTAATCCCATTCGTCCTCGCAGCAGCCAGGCCCGTCTATTCGCATGATCACCGTCGCCGGGCGCAAACTGTCTCGTGCTGCGCCAGTCCCGCACCAGCCGTATTTCCGCGACGGACCATAGCGTGCAACAACAACCAATGCCAGGTTCACCACACGGAATGGGTTTTCCTCGTGCACACCTCAGATTTGAGGCAAACAGCGTCCTAAAACCCCAGGCGAGTGTTTTTGCAGTCTCAGTGGTATAATGTTTGTGTAAGCCAAGGTTCAATCTTCGAAGCATGTGGTACTGGGGGATTATACCGACGCATCCTGCCGAGTGATGAGGTAATCGCAGTTATCGGGCGCATCTCCTGCAGGCTCACCGAGGCGCAATAGTCACAATGACCTAAAGTTTTCGTCAGTAGTACCCGAATTCATCACAAAATTGGGCAGGGTGCCGCTGCTCGAACGAGCGGGAGCCACCTTCATCAAAACTCATGCTATAATATAATTGGTAGAATCGGTGGTGAGTTAAACAGAGGCTACTCTTACGGCGTACTCGGCAGCAGAGATGAGGGACTTTATTCTGCGAGTGAGAAGTACAGTCTGCTTCCCGACAAACGGCACTCGGCTGTCCGAGTTGGCTGAGGTGCTGCCCGAATATGTGACAACACTGCCATCCGTGTGACCTATATCGGCGACGGTCGGGCTTTGCCTGAGTGAGAGGCAAGAGAGTTTGACCCCGAAACCGTATCGAGGATTGATGGAGTGAGGTCACCTTCGAGAATGGATGTGCGTTTGCAAGGATGTCCGTCACAGAGCCGGTTACTATGCAACGCTTCGGGGCAAACTCGGTGAGAAATCTTGACAAAATAGTGTCAAACTTTCTAGGAAAGACGCCAGAAATAAGCAGCCACACATTGGGGCTCTGGAGGAGAAGAAGTCCCATAGATGAAAAATGATAGACATGCCCAGATGTCAAAAAAATCATTAGCGGAGGATGTGGCGTGCGTGCCTCCTTTCACTCTCCTGGAGGGTGTTTATCATATACGTGACCTTTAGGATTGCAAGTTGGATCGAGCGGAGAGCCTGAACAAAAGTTTTGTACGTGCGCACAAGGACATCAAAGCGGTGCATAAAGACGAGCATGCCCTAATCGAAAGGTGCAAGAACGGTGATATATCGGCGTTCGACGAACTTATGCGCCGCTATGAAAAGCAGGTCTACAATTTTGCCTACCGATTGACCGGAAACTATGACGACGCAAACGACATACTCTCCGAAGCCTTTATGAAGGTATATAATGCGCTTCAGAGTTTTCGTGGTGACGCAAACTTCACAACGTGGTTGTTCAAGATAGTCACCAACACGTACCTCGATGAACGCAAGCGCTCAAAAGGACACCTAAACATTCCCCTAGATGAGTATATCGAACTAGAAGAAAGCCAGGTCACCAGGCAGATTGTGGATCCCTCGCCAAGCCCGTCGGATTTGGTCGAACGCCGCGAGCGAGCGGAGATCCTCCAAGAAGCCATCAATAGTCTGCCTGACTACCAACGGGTTATGCTGTTGCTTTATCACGGACACAACAAGTCTTACGAAGAAATAGCAGAAATCATTGGGCTCCCTATAGGAACCGTCAAGTCACGGCTTAATCGAGCAAGGCATGCAGTAAGGCAAAAACTCGAATCCTGTAGGGAACTTTTCAACTTATGACTTCGTCAAACGAACTGAGGCGGTCGGAAAGAAAGCACCATACCTCTGCAAAATAAGCGGGGCACAGTTCTGAGGTCACTGGTGGACAAGGCCTGTGAATCTGACCCAATTTAGAAAGTGACAACCCGACGCTAGGGCAGAGGAGAACGAAACATGAAGTGCGAAAGAGCAAGAGAGTTATTCTCGGACTATCTCGAAGGCAACATCGAGGATGCTCTCACGATTTCATTGCGTGGACACCTTGACGAATGTCCCGACTGCCGAGACGAGTTCGAAGGATTCAAACAAACGTGGGGACTGCTCGGCTCCCTTCCTGAGGTTGACCCACCAGTTAACCTTCGCCATGACCTCGTGATGCGCCTAGTTCGTGCACAGCACGAAGAGCAAATGCGGTCGAGGCAGACCACTTTTGGATCCGCGTGGGCTCAAATGTTTACCCGCCTCGTCCCTGCACGAGCAATTGCTATCGCTTGTGCGGGAGCTGCTCTTGCTGCTATGTTCATCAACTTGCCAAACCTAGTCCGCGAAACTGGTTCCAGTATAAACGCACCAGAAACAGCGCGACTTGAACAACTAACCCAGAGCAACCGTCAAGCCGAAGCTCAGTTGTTGACTGCATACGAAACTACCATTAAAGAGCGTTGGCGCAACCGCCCACTCCAGAGCAATACCCTATGGGTGAGCGTAGCCACACTGGAGCAGGGTGAGCAACGGGCGGTTTACAGAATCACACTCTCAATCAACCCAAACGCAGTGATCGAGGGCGCGACCGCCAGGCTGGCCACGAAAGTCTATCTCCTACCTGAGCGTCCGGACCACTTGGTCTCACTGGATGACGAGACAATGCAGAAGGCTCAACTCATGTGGGAAGGCAACGTCGTCCTTGACCAGCCAGCCGCGCTCCACTGGCCAGTCTATTACACATCCCGAGGACCAGGTGCAAGCAAACTTCTTGTAACTTGGACCTTCAGAAAAAGGGATTTTGCAAAGATAATCTATATACCAACCCGAAGACCAGGTGAAGGTTCCACGGCATCTTCAGAGTTCTCACCCGGCGATTGGTTCTCAACCATCGGCGGCGATCTCTACACTATGCTCGACAGAGTCTCCCAGGACTTCGGCGTGGTGATAATCGCAAACGCTCAACTGCATTCCGAGAGTCCTACCATACTTCTGACAGCAACGAGCGACATTCAATCCGAAGACGACGCACTGCACAAGTTACTTCCAGAAAAAGTAGTTTATAGACGCTTCGATAATGCCATTTACGTAGACCGGAGACTCGGTCACAACTTCGACTAGTAAACATTTTCTCAAGTATGATTGAAAAAGCCCCGTCTCGATTATGGGGCTTTTTCTTTTCTCTGGTACTGTACACTTCACCGTTGCACCCCTACCATTTATCTCATGTCAACCACCATGTGCTGGAGGATGATTAAGCAGCAATGCATAATGTATCATAGGCAGTGCTACCCTGAAGGAGTGCTAAGTTGAAACCAATCGCCAGACTTTTGACCGCATTCGCCGTAGTAAACATGCTCGGCTTCGTCGGAAGAGTTGGCGCGAAAGAACAGCAGGTTACCTGGGAAATACTCAAGTCTCGCCTCGCCGAACGACGCAAGATTATGGAGTCTGCTTCAGAACCAAGCACTATCCCGCGTTACTCGCGATTCAAGGGTCAATACCTGCGACCAGAATATGCGTCTCTTTACCGCACATTTGTCAAGATCAACCCAGAAAGCGGACTTCTGGAATACGAGGGTAAAGTCATCCGTCCTTTCTTCACCGTGTATAGTCAGCCAAAGGCAGGTGGGGGATGGATCCTAAACATCCCTGATTTCGATTTCGATTTGCTTGAGAAAGACTTCGCCCGCATGAAAGAAGCCAATATTAATGTCCAGCCTAGATTTTGGAGTTGGGCTGAACTCCTAAACTACGATGGTACATGGAAGAAGGCTGAGAAACAACCAAAAGGGCACGGTCTTCCTTATTTTACCTACAATTTCCAGATATACGACTACTTTTTAGATCGCGCGCAGTCCCACGGACTTTATGTTAACATAGAACCCTCATTCTTCTGGGGACTTCATCCTGAAGTGATACCGCCGGAATACCGGGGTAAAATACTGCTAGACGAGGACCTCTGGGACGCCACATGCGAAGCCTACTCAAAAATCCTGCGGTATTTCAGCAACCGAACAGTTATTGTATCCGCGATGGTCGGCGAGGAAGATCTCGTATTCGACCACGCGCTAGACGACCCCCTTATGCAACAGCGCTTCCAGAGATATCTTAAAAGGACCTATGGCACTATTTCCAACCTAAAGCATACCTGGCGGCAGGGGTACAACTATGAGGACCATTCTAAATGGACAAGAGTCACAGTCAACAATCGAGAAGTTATCTGGCCAGCGTATCCCCTAGTACCAGGAAGATTCGATTCCTGCCGTTCATTCGAAGATATCACACTCCCCTTGCTCGATTATTACAGGCTGCCGGAAAAGCCAGAGCAGCCGATTCTCGATCTCCCTACCTACCAGCGAAATCTCACACATGACCCTTGCTGGATAGACTTCATGCAAATGAAGGAAGAAATACTTATCGAACGGCTAAATGAACTGGCAGACAGACTGAGGGAGGCAGACCCAAACCATATCTTGTACTATTGCAACGCCCACGATTTCAATCCCGCGTGGCATTTCCTCCACTGCTTCGACCGCGGACGACTTCACTTCGATGTCATCGGTGTGGGACAACATGATGCCGATTGCAACCCAGGAGAAGTCCCCGAATGGGCAACGTGCAGGGAATACATTCAGAACGTCGCCTCTTACGGACCGTACTTGACTACTGGATTTCCCAAGGGATTTGCGTGCGGCGAAGGACAAGGTGGTAAGGAGCGCGAAGGAGTCGCGGCATATTACCCATGGTGGCTGGCAGATATAGTAGGCGGAGGTGGCGCCTTTTTCCAGAGTTATCACTGGAACCATATCGCCGGTCGAACAGCAGAAAACCCAACGAACTACGACTCCAAAACCCTCGATGCACTGCGCGACTTCCTCAAAAGCATACAAGACACACAGTTCAAGTTCAATAAGAACGCCGAAGTACTGATCCTACGCAACAAGCATGCAGCCTATGGAATGAGTGCAGGCTACGACTTTGCTAATGCAAGATACCTAGCGAGTATCTTGTGTCAATTACATGTACCCTTTGATATCCTCCCAGATTCAGACATCGCCCCAGGACCTTTTGGAACCGCAAAGGTAAATCTCAGCAAATACCGGTTTATCTTTGTGCCGGCGCAGTACCAACTCCTACCTGCACGCACCTGGCAGATAATCCAAGATTGGATCAAAGACCCTCGAGCCGGCGGGAAACGCGGACTATGCTTGGGCTACTACGCCGACCAGGATTCGTACTTCGCTCCGATAAAGCCCACGGAAGTCCACCCCGCCTTTGCCGAACTGACTGGTACAAATGGCTATTCCCGACGCTTAGAGTTCTCTGGCTCGCTCGCCCTTAGATATGCACGTTTCTTCGGTGATTCCGCACGCGGCGACCAACTCATTCTTGATCTCCCAGACCAAGCGGAAATAGGTTGTTTCGAAACAGGCAATTCCAGCGCAGAACCCTTGTTGACAATTGGCGAGAACGGTCCTGCTGTCGTAGTACGTAATATCGTCAGTGGAAATAGCATTTTTACCTGCGGCTTTCCTCTCGGCATGGCATATGATCCCGTGTGGGGAGCGGAAAAAGTACAAGAACCTCGCAACAAGTTCAATTCTCTCTTCATGGGCATGCTCAAGACCGCCGGAATCGAACCATCAATAACAGCGCCAGAAAACGTAACTGTATATGTCTCGGATAATCGGTCATGTATTCTCCTAAAAGAACGGCACGGCAAGAATACGAATGTAACCCTTGAAATCAATGACCCCTCCGGGACAATATACTCGGGAACCACAGCCTCGTGCGAACTTGAGGGACGAGTCAAACATCAGGACATCACAATCGAACCATATGGGGTACGCGTCCTAAAAAGACTTGCAGCAATACAAGCACCCGGTGTCAAATGGAGATGCAAACCTACCCCGGATGGTGGTTTGGAATGCGTTCTGGCAGCAACCGGAACCGTGATGGTCACATTTGAACTCGAGCCAAGGACCATTTACAGCATGCGCGAGAATGGAAAACTTTCAATGGTGTTCACTACGGACATCCATGGTCGGCAAACAATTGCTTTTGACCTGGGTGATGGGTCAAAGGCTCACCAGATATCCATCAAACCAAGCAGGCGATGAGATCTATACCAGCCCACGCTCTTTTAGGCTAACCCACCTGCCGTCGCCGATAACCAAATGGTCGAGCACCTCAACTCCCACGTAACGTCCGGCCTGGATAAGACGCTTCGTCACATTAATGTCATCCTGACTGGGAGTGGGATCGCCCGACGGGTGATTGTGCGCTACGATCACCGCGCAAGAGTTGTAGGAAATCGCGTGCTTAAACAACTCAACCGGCGTTATGATGCTAGCATTCAAACTGCCAAGCGTAATTGTCCTCGTGCGAATAACCTCGTGTCGAGTGTTAAGAAAAACTGCCTTAAAATGCTCTTGTGGGCAATCCCTCAATTCAGGCATCAGCATTTCGGCTGCATCTTGTGGCGAATGTATCACTTGTCTGATACCGCCAGTTGCTGCTGCCAACCGTTTACCCAATTCTACCATCGCTTGTATTTGAGCCGCCTTAGCCGGTCCGAGACCCTTGACCTCGCTCATCTCCTCAATCGTCGCCGTCGCAATGCCTCTTAAACCACCGAACCTGCTCAACATATGCTCAGCGAGACCGATGGCTGAGTATCCCGCTGCGCCAACTCGCAGGATTATGGCCAAGAGTTCTGCGTTTGAAAGAACCTCGGCGCCGTACTTTGTGAGCCGCTCTCTTGGTCGCTCATCAACCGGCAGTTCCTTAATGGTTACCGAGTACCGCACGTCCGACATGTCAGAGTGGATAATACTCCCTAGGCTAGCGAGTAGTCAAGCGGCAAATAATCGATCGCGAGCCCCTGACGTCAGCGGGACTGAGAATCTGCTTCGTTGACAAGGACTCAAGCCAGGGGTATAATTCGGCATGTTCCCAGCCAACCGCATGGAGGATAGAAACTTCATGAAAGTCAGCATAATCGGCGGAGCAGGACGCGTCGGCTCAAATGCAGCCTATGCCCTGCAGATTGGACGAATAGTAAAGGAAATTGCCATTATTGATGTCGCTGAGGAAGCGGCAAAAGGCGAGGCTTTAGACCTGCGCCACGGCACATCAATTACTGGTTCCCAAAAAATCTACTCGGGCGGGTTTAAAGAACTTGCAGGCTCAAACATCATCGTCATCACCGCGGGACTTCGGAGAAAGCCGGATGAAAGTCGGCTCGAACTTATCAATCGAAACGTTGCATTGTTCAAAGACATCCTCAGAGAAATCAAGGAGGTCAA
>Ga0272448_1007401_pt1 | contig 11638 bp, 12 predicted proteins | sample YNPCB0191_FD_202220 | JGI IMG/M metagenome (GOLD analysis project Ga0272448, IMG submission 202220) | Hot spring sediment microbial communities from Yellowstone National Park, WY, United States - YNP-CB-019-1 | ecosystem: Environmental > Aquatic > Thermal springs > Hot (42-90C) > Sediment... | reverse complement strand
TCACAGACCAGATGCACTTCCGCTTCAGATTTGTATCAGATGAATTAACTGCAGAGAAGGGATGGTTCATTGATAATGTTGAGGTAGCAAAAGATACACCAGCACCATCTGAATTGCTGTTCTTCGATAATATGGAAAATGCAACATTCAGCGCAGATGCATGGTATCACATGGCAACATATGCAAGATGCCACTGGCATGAAGAAAATGTATTTGATGGATATACACATGATAGACCAACATTCTGGAACGGAGAACCAAGAAATAAAATTGGCTCTGGAACATTATACACATTTGGAGTAGGTGGATCAATTCCTTTCTCCAGTTGGACATATACTCATATTACAGGATCTGGAAGTTGGAACTACTACTATGGTGGTTATCCAAGTTCAAGAGTATTCGCTGGAATTACTGCTGCTGGTTATGTTGAAGCATGGCTTAACTACACTGTTAACTTTGCAACTGTTCCAGTAGGAGCAACAATAAACTTCTTCTTTGACGGTCGTGCATACCCGGCAGGAACTACTTTCTGGCTTACAGTAACAAATGGAGCAACAACAATTCATTATCCAATTGTAACAGCTAACGCAAATGGTTGGGACACATGGAACTTTGATCTGTCACCATTTGCTGGTTCCTCTGCGGTAGTACTTGCCTTCCATATAAATACCACTCTGGGTACTAATGGACAGTTTGGACAATGGTATGGAGAAATAACTGGAGAAGGTCCAATATGGCCATATGGCAAATACTACAACAATGTTGATGAGAAATTGATATTCTACTTCGACTTGACACATGCATATGAAGCATTCCTTGAGTGGGACCAGAACTACAGCTTCGCAGACAGCTATCCAGATGACTATGGACTTGTTGAGATATGGACTGGAAGCGAATGGAAGACATTATTCATCGTGCAGGGCAACAGCGGCGGTGGATGGGGACACATGAAACTTGACATAAGCGACTATGTAGGCGGAAGCGAGCTGACAAAGATAAGATTCAGATTTATAAGCAATGATGCAAATGTTGATTATGGATGGCTAATTGACAATATAAGCATACAGGGTAAGATTGACTATAAGAACCCAACAGCAAGCATAACATTAAGCCCAGCAACACCAAATGGATGCAATGGCTGGTATAAGAGAGGAGTAACAGTAACATTAACAGCAACAGATAATGTAAAGGTAGCAAAGATATACTACCGCATTGATGGCGGAACCTGGAAAGTATACACCGCACCATTCACAGTTGATGTTGATGGAAGCCACACAGTTGACTACTATGCAGAAGATGAAGTTGGAAACACATCACCAGTTGGAACAGTAAGCTTCAAGATAGATAAGACAGCACCAACAGTTGCAATAACAGCCCCACAGGCAGGATACATCTACCTCTTCGGCAGGCAACTATTCAGGAACCCACTTGGAGGAACAGTAATCATTGGAGGAATTAACTTTGGAGCAACAGCAAGCGATGCAATGAGCGGAATTGACTATGTAACATTTAACATAAATGGCTACTCCTATGATGATGCAAGCTCACCATACCAGATATGGTGGCACAAGTTCGACTTGATGCCAAAGAAATACACATTGACAGTTTCAGCATACGACGAAGCATGCAATAAAGCAGCTGACCAGACACTGAGCTTTACACACTGGCTATAAAGCCAACAACCCCTTTTCCCTTTTTTTATAATTTTTAAAAATTTTTAGGTTTTTGTAAATTTTTTCCAATTTCAATAACTTCATCAAGGCATGAAAGAAGTTTTGCCATTTCTTTCAATTCCTCTTCACTTATTGTATAATATTCATGAGCAATTAAATTCCTTAAAAATATTAGTTTTTTGATGCATTCAAATGTGTTTTTACTTATCATCTTCTCTTTATAAAGAAATTCAAATGTTTCTTTATAGCTTGAAGGGAAACCAAGATTTTTCTCAGAAACTATGGTTTCAGCAAGCTCTATCGCAGAATTAACTGCTTGAAAGCATTCCATTGCAAGAGAATTGAAAACTAAATAGTTAGATAAATCCATTTTTGAAAGCTCCTTCGCCTTTTTCCTGTGTCTTTCAATCCTTGATAAAATTGATGCAATTCTCATTCCAATATCATCCTTTTCATTCTTTCATATGAAGGAGCCATTTCTAAATAATCTCTTAGAACTTTTCTCTTCACTTCCATAAATTTTTCCTCATTTCCAACATATAGCACTTTTCCATATTTTAAAACTTCAAATTGAATATATAATGGCAATCTAAAAAATGGAACAACTTCTATGAGGCGGGATGAATAACAGCTTATTTCTTCCTCTAAGCCATCTGCTATTACAGCAATATCTATATCAGAAATTGGTTTTTCTTTACCTTTTGCATATGAGCCAAAGAGGATTATTGCTATAACTTCTTTATAATTTTTTAAATCCTCAACAATTTTTTCAATTCCTTCCACGCTTATATATACCAAACAAGTTTATAAGCATACCTTTTATTTTTGATAAAAACTTTAATTCATTTGTCTAAGCTCTTCATCAAAAAATTTATTTATACCCTATTAATTTACTTTTGGAGGCATGATAAAAATGAAAGGAAAAAAAATGTTGGCAACACTTTTGGCAACAATAGTGGTTGCTGGAGCGATTTTTGTAAGTGGAGCAAAAAGCAATGAGCAAATAAAAATCAACAAATCAGAAAAAATAACAGTAGATAGGGCAACGATAACAGCGCATAAAGAGCTCTGCACTGAATTAAAAACATTGGAAAAGAAAATTATTCCACTGCCACTTGGAGATATACAGGTGTCAAATACTGAAACAGATGAGCTACACCCAGCAATAGCAAGCGACGGAGCTGGAAATATATGGCTTGCATTTGAAGGCGATTTAAGGCAAACAGGCGAGTATAATGTATGGTTCACCTATGGGACAGGAGGAGGGGCTACATGGGCTGAAGATGCTGTTGCCTGGAACATAGAAAGCCCGCCAGAAAGACCATCTCTCGACTACTGGGGAGGAACAAGATTTTTCGGAACAATGGTTCCAAGCCCTTATGATGCGGATGGTGGAGCCCTTTATCTAGTCTCATGTGAGGACCCAACAAATTTTGACACATATAATGCTGTATACTGGACGGTGAATGATTTGGGAGCGGGATACTATGGCTTTGTTGATGTTGATATAGCATGTGATAATGCTCTTGAGAGCTGGGCATATGGTGGTGTATCAATGCTCGGAGACCATGGCTCTGGTTTGACAAGAACACCTTTGTTTTCATATCAATGCACTGAAGAAGGAGTTGCATGGTTCTATTATTTCAGTGATGTAGAAAATGATCCCTTCAAAATTGAAAAGGGACAATCAACAGCATTTGATATTGACCCAGTAACACATCTTGCATATCCAGTATGGAATTACTTAAACCCATACACCGGTGTTTTGGATATCTATTTCTATATTTTTGACTTTGGAACATGGGATGAATATCAGGGATATCCAATTCATCCAGATGTTGGGGGTGGTTTCATAAATACAACAGGGATAAATGACATGAACATAGATATTTCCGCATACAATAACAACATAATAATTGTCTCGCAAACAGATGAATATGGTAGCCAGGATATAACATGCTACTATTCCACAGATGGGCTTCAAACAGTAAATAAAGTTATGATAGCAAATACAGGAGATAATGAAAGTTATCCAAGAGTGATGCATATAGGAGAAAATTCCGCAATATGTATATTTGTAAAGAATGGAAATCTCTACTATACACAAACCGAGGATGGAGGAGCAACATGGTCAGAGCTAACAAAGATTAATGATGTTGATGGAAGCGTTGCAGAGGAATATGATACCGCAGATATGTGCAAAGCAGGTGCAATATGGATGGACAACAGAAATGGAAATTATGATTTATTCTTCGATACCGTTGGAGCATTCCCAATAGTGGGTATTCAGGGCATTTCAGGTGGATTTGGAGCAAAAGTAACAATAGCAAATAATGGAAATGCACCAGCTAAAAATGTTGCATGGAGCATTGATTTAGAAGGAGGACTTATTTTGCTTGGAAAGCACAAGGAAGGAACAATTTCAGAGATTCAGCCAGGAACAAGCACAACAGTAAGCACAGGGCTTGTGCTCGGAATTGGAAAAGTGAATATAAAAGCAAGGGCAGGAGAAGCTTCAGCTACCGCGAGTGGCTTCGTGCTCGGCCCGTTTGTGCTGGGCGTGAGCTAACCTCTCCCCCTTTTTTTATTTAAAAATATTTATATCTTTTTTGTTTAATGTTATGCGAGTTGCATTAACAGTTGCGGGAAGTGATAGTGGTGGAGGAGCGGGTTTGCAGGCTGATTTGAAAACATTTTCAGTTTTCTATGTTCATGGAGTTTGTGCTGTAACTGGAATAACAGTTCAGGCTTCAAAAATAGAGGAGGTTTATGATTTGCCACCATCGCTTATAAAAAAGCAGATTAAAACCCTTGCCAATGATTTAAAAATAAATTCAGCAAAAACTGGAATGCTCAGGAAAAGCGAAATAATAAAAGCGGTCGCAGATGTCCTCTCAAAATATGACTTTCCTCTGGTTGCAGACCCTGTTATTCTTTCAAAAAGCGGTTATGAACTGCTTAAAGAAGATGCAATAGATGACTTCATAGATTTTATTTTTCCCCTTTCATCTCTTATAACTCCTAACAGATATGAAGCGGAGAAGATGAGCGGAATAAAAATAAAAAGTAAAAAAGATGTAGAAAAAGCTCTAAAAATCTTGAAGAAAAAGGGAGCAAATTCAATTTTGATAAAAGGAGGGCATTTCCCGAATAAAACAGATTATCTTTACCATGAAGGAAAAATTTTTGAATACAGAGGAAAAAACTTTGGAGGATGTAGGCATGGCACAGGTTGCAGTTTTTCAGCAGCAATTACCGCAAATCTTGCAAAGGGAATTGAACTTAAAGAAAGCGTAAGAATAGCAAAGAATTTTATAGAAAAAGCAATAAAGTATGGGGATAAAGCTGGAAAGATATGTCCAGTTAATCAGATTTCATGGATTGCCAAAGATGCTGAAAGATGGAGAGCTCATGAAGAATTAAATTTTTGGTTAAATGAACTTTTGGAGGAGAAAATTTATGATTTAATTCCAGAAGTTGGAACAAATTTTGCATATGCATTGCCAAAAATTTTTTTGAAGGATGAAAAAGATATTCTGGCTATTGAGGGAAGAATAATAAAAGCGGGTAAAAAACTGAGGGCTGGTGAAATAAAATTTGGTTCATCAAAGCATCTGGCAAAAGCAATAATGAAGGCGATGGAATATGATGAAAATATAAGATGCGCAATAAATCTGAAATATGATGAAAATTTAATCAGGAGGGCAAAAAAAATTCACAATGTATCTTCATATGACAGGCAGGAGGAACCAGAGGAAATAAAGAATAAGGAAGGAAAAAGCATTTCATGGGGAACTGAAGTTGCAATCAAAAAAGCTGGAAAAGTGCCAGATTTAATTTTTCATAAAGGAGATATTGGAAAGGAAGCAATGATAACAATTTTAGGAAAAAATCCGAAAGAAGTTATTGAAAAATTAAGGAAAATAATTTAATCACTTTCCCCCGTGTCTTGTTTCCCTTGTCCTTATCTCAACAAATATGGGGCAGGCGAGCGGCATGCCGGCGACAATTGCCACACCTATGGGAAGCGTTTGAATTTCATTTGAAGAAGAGGAATCAAGTCCTTCAACACTTGATGTTATTGCTTTAAGGTCATTTGGATTTGTTGTTTTGAGTATTATATGAGTATTGCATTGAGAAATAACATTTTTATCTATTCTTGCAGGGCGCTGTGTTAAAATAGCAAGCCCAATGCCAAATTTCCTTCCTTCTGAAGCTATATTTTTTATTATATTGCTTGCAATGCTTTTTCCCTGTCCCCTTTCTGGGCAATATCTATGAGCTTCTTCAATAACTACAAGCAATTGAGGAATTGAATTATTTTTTCTTTCTTCAAATATTCTTGTCAGCAATATTGAAACAAGCATTTCCTGAATATAGGGGGGCACACCTCTCATATTTATTATGGAACATTTCCCCTTTTTTACAATTTCATCCAATGGAGTGTAGTATTTTGAGAAAATGCCCATTGCCATTATCTGCTCCATTTGATTTATCAACCCCCATTTTGCACTGCTTTTTGCCTCCTTTATTTCTTCGAGAATGTCCTCCATTGTATATATTCTTTTTTCGCTTGCATTTTTCCATGCTTCATATAGCAATCCTTTTTGAATTTGAGTTGCTTCTGGAAATAAATAAAGCAAATCCTGAAATGATAAATTTACTTCATCGAGCAAAAGAGGAATTGCATCCCTGTTGTTACTGCATACAGGAGAATATTCAAAAACATTCTTTGCATAGCTTTTTGGGCTAACTTCGAATTTCTTCATCGCATTTATTTCTTCAAAATTTGGATGGCGCAAGGAAGTATATTCTCCATGCGGGTCTACTATCAGAATAGCATCCTCCTTTTTTATAAATTCCTCTATAATTACTCCCATTGTATAGCTTTTTCCACTTCCACTTTTTGCAAGTATGCATATATGCTTCTGAATGAGTGTTTCTGGAGAAAGAAAAACCTTGATATTCATGTCCTTAAGAATTCCTATATAAATTCCTTCATTTTCTATTCCAACTATTTTTTTTATTGTTTCTTCATCAGCCCTATAAACCTTTTCACCCACGCTGAAAGGAGTTCTTACCATATACCTCTCTTCGGTTGAGCCAATTATATTTGCTTTTGCAAATGTTCCATCGCTTCTATTAAAAATTTCCCATATCTGTGACAAAATTTTATTCTCATGTAAAACACAAACATAATCAAGCTTCTTTATTTCTTTAATTGCTTTAAATATAAAATAGGAAGTAGTGCCTTCTACTATTTCACCGATTTCCTCCATTATCCTATATACCTCAAATCTTCCCTTTCACCCTTCTCTTTCTCAATCATTGACTTCTCAATACTCTTTATTCTTTCAGTAATCTTTTTTAATTCATCAGCCTTCTTATCCAGACTTGCGAGACTTATTTTCAATCCAAGAATTTTTGTGAGGACATTTGCAACCTCTCTCGCAGAATTCGGGTCAACAATATATCCAGATGTCTCTCCCATAAGACACGCCCCCTTCATCCCCCTCATTTTTCCAAGCCCGAGAAGCAAGCCAGAAGCACCCACTATCCCTCCCCCTTCCTCATCCTTAAATATAACTCCATGCTTCTTAAGCTCTTCAACAATCTCAATGTGTGTTGCAGCCCCAGTTACGCGGGGGCGCTCCACTTCCATGCCGAGCCCGTATCCCCCAAGCGTGAAAATCATTTTAACCCCAAATTCCTCCGCTACATCAATTATTTTTTCCGCAAGCATATACTGCCCGTGAGGCGAGAGCGCCTGATAATCACCTGTAAGAATAATTAAATCTATTTCTCCTTTCCAGTAAAAGAATTCGTTTTTTACAAGCCTTATCACTCCATCTGAGCCAATTATAACCTGCGGTGGAAAATCTGTAGAGTATAGCTCTGCAAACTTCTTTGCCTTTATTTCCTCTATGATATGCTCCGCCGCTATTTTTCCAACATTCCCTATGCCTGGCAAACCCTCAATCAGTATAGGATCCTTTAGCTGGGGTTTCTCCAGATATATTATTTTTATTTCCTCAAATTTTTTTGCCATACTTTTCCTCCTTTAACATTCTCCTATATTTTCCATATCTATCCTGGGGGGAGAAGCGGGGCGGCTCCTTTTTTTGCGTTTCTGAATCGCAAATTGGACAGTATTTTTTAAGGGTATATCTATTGCATTTCTGGCAGTATTTCATTTCATTTCCCTTATGAATTTTCCATTCCCTTTATGTTTTTTTATGTATTCAATTGCTTTATTTACATTTTCCTTCAATTTTTTTTCTGCAATTTTGTATTCAGGTGCAACAACTTCAATTCTATATAGTGGGGCGGATATATACTTTACTCTAATTTTCAGCTCATTTTCCTCCTCTATTTTTTCAAGAGCTTTTTTGATATGTTTTATTCCATCACTTGTGGGGCATGTTAATTCAACATATCCATTTATTTCAATAAAAGGAATTATTATGTTTTGTTTTGCAATTTCTATAAATGCATCAACCCAGTAGTATTCATCGAACTCTTTTCTGAACTTCTTTTCGTTTTTAACTGCGTCTTCAAAAGCTTTATAGAGTGTATTATACTTCTTCAGCAATTTTTCCTCAACCTCACCATATAATTCATCAAAATTTTTACCTATTTTATCCGCAACTATCTCAAGCAATTTTTTTGCCTTCTGCTCATTTTTCCATTGCTCTATTTTCTCCTTTTTTTGATGTTCTGTAACTCTTTTCAATGATAAATCCACATAGCCCTTAGAAGAATCAACATTCATTACCCTGCAAACTATCCTTTGCCCCTCCCTTACATACTCCCTTATATTTTTAACCCATCCAGAAGCCACTTCCTTTATATGCAAAAAACCCTTCTTATCAGGATATTCCTCAAGCTTGACAAAAGCTCCAAATTGTTTTGCCTGCGTTACCGTACATATAACCAAATCCCCTTTTTCAGGTAAATCCTTTGCCATGTTTTAGCTCTGCTACTATTTCACCCTTTATTTTAGCTTTTCCTCCCGCAGGCGTTGCTAATACGCTCCCGCAAACCTGGCACTGCACATTCATGCTCGCCTTGCTGAATACTATCTGCACATTCCCGCAGTCCTTACATCTAACTTTATAAAAGCTGGATGGCATATTCACCTCTTTATTTCAAATTTTTTAGCCCTTATGCCTTTCTTCTGGTGAGCTTTCCCGCATTCCTTGCATCTGTAGCGGAGATGAACTCTTTTTGTTGGCTTTTCCCTTCCCTCCGGCTTCGGGCGGGGATAGCCCCTGTAACCAGCTGTAACTCTTCTGAATCTTCTCTGCCCCCATTTTAACTCAGATGCCTTCTTTTTCTTTACTCTTTCTATGGCATGCTCTGTATGATGTTTGCAGTAGGGGCAGTATGTCTTTATTATTGCAGGTCTAATCATGATGGTGTAATAGGAAATAATATATAAAAATGTTTATATTCCTTTCCTTATCTCCTCAATAATTTCCTTTGCCCTATCCATCCTTATTTTTCCCTCCTCCACCATTCTTTTTGCAACAATATCTATCTCCTCTCCTTTTGCTCCAGACATTATTGCTATATTCTGGGCATGAAGTTTCATATGTCCCGCCTGTATTCCTTTCGTTGAAAGAGCGTATATGGCTGCAAAATTCTGAGCCAGCCCTACAGCTGCCATTACTTCCGCAAGCTCCTTTGCTGTTTTTACTCCCATTATCTTAAGACATATTTTTGCCATAGGATGCACTTTCGTTGCCCCTCCAATTATTCCAACTGCAAGCGGTAGCTTTATCTTTCCATGCAAGTGCCCATTTTCATTTTTTTCCCATATAGTCAGTGGCTTATATCCCTGCATGCTTGCATATGCATGCGCCCCCGCCTCTATTGCCCGCCAGTCATTGCCTGTTGCTATTGCAACAGCATCTATTCCATTCATTATTCCCTTATTGTGGGTTGCAGCCCTGAAAGGGTCAAGATACGCAAATTCATATGCCTTCAAAACTTTATCAATTGCATCTCCTATCTCCTCTTTTTTATAAGTTACTTCTGCCTCAGCAAGCCTATAGACAGCAAGGTTTGATATTATTCTCAGCAATGCCTTTCCACCGCTTATTTTCTCAATCAGAGGGGCAGTTGCTTCAGCCATCGTATTTACAGCATTCGCACCCATTGCATCCCTAACATCAACAAGCAGATGAACAACAAGCATATCATTGCTCAGCCACCTAACTTCAACATCTCTTGCACCTCCTCCAAATCCAACAAGCACCTTATCCTGAGCATTTGCAAGCTCTATTATATCTTCCTTTCTTTCCATTATTTTCTCCACAGCGTTCCTGCAGGGATTCAAAACCTGTATCTGACCTATCATTAATGGCTCGCTTGCTTTCGCTTTAAATCCTTCAGGGCGCGCCATCCTCGCAGCATTTGAAGCAGCAGCAACAACAGATGTTTCTTCAATAGCCATTGGAATTAGCATTTCTTTTCCATTTATTATAAAATTTGTTGCAATCCCCAGCGGAAGTTGCATGCATCCAATAACATTTTCAATCATTCTATTTGCTATATCCTTTGGAAGAGCATTGAAAGAAATTAGCTGATTTGCCTCTTCTTCAGTAAGCCCTGCAAATTCCTTAACAATTTTAACTCTTTCTTCAATACCCATTTTATAAAACCCAGATATGCGGGATGATTTCATAAAAAACAATTTTATTTCAGTATAAATAATTAACCGACAATTTTATATCTAACTTCTATTTATCTGAATATGGCAAAGAAAAGGAGTGGCTTCCAGTCTGCTGCTGGCTTGGTGAGATACTTTGAGGAAGAAAAAACTGGTTTAAAAATTGATCCAAGATTTATAGTTGTTTTTTCAATTCTTACCGTTGCTATTGTTGTGATAGTTAAGCATCTCTTTCCAGTCTAATGTATGTTTTCATTCTCGGTCCAGCAGGCGCAGGCAAAACAAGCATAGCAAAAAGCCTTTCTGGATATGGAATTTTAATAAATCTTGATACTGCAACACCCTCCAATGCAGATGTTGATATAAGGAAATGGGTTAAAGTAGAGGAAATTCAAAAAAATTATTCTCTTGGAATAAACGGTGCTCTTTTAAAGAGTATGGAAATAATAAGCAACATGGATGAATGGTTTGTAAAAGATAAAAGTAAAATTAAAATTGTGGACACACCGGGGCAACTTGATATTTTTCTATATCATGACTATGGAATAAAAATAGTTAAGAAAGCATCTGAAAATGATAGTGTTTCATCTGTTTTTGTTGTTGATGCAAATGAAGTTCTTTCAATTGAAAATTATCTTGCAATGCTTGCTTTAAATGCAATTATAAATTTGCGCCTTTCAGTTCCGTCAATAACCATTATAAATAAGATTGATATGGTTGATGCCAAGCGAATAAAAAAGTTTTTTGATAGAAAATATTTGAAAAATGAGACAAAAAAAGGAGATGCAATTGTTTCTCTTGCCTCTGGATTGATTGATTATATGGAATATACAAGCATTTATTCCCGTCCAATTTTTACTTCTGCAAAAACTGGAGAAGGAATAAAAGAATTATATGATGCAATTCATGAAGTTCAGTGTTCATGCGGCGAGTTATAATTTATTTTATGATTGAACCATACATTTTATAAATAAAAAAACATTTCTCTCAGCATGAAGAAAACAGCAATATGCATTGCAGGAATTCTGCTTGTTTCTTTATTTACCCTACAGGGCAGGGCAAATTCTAATGGTGGTGAAATTTCTGGCGTTGCATTGGCGGGCGATGGGAATATAATTACTGTTGGCTATTTGCTCGAGAACGAAAAATATGTAATGACCGTTGAAAAATATGACAGCCAGAATGGATACTTAATTTGGAGCAAGAAATTCAGCACATATTCTCAAAATATTGGAAAGGCGATTGTTTTGGATGCCAGCGGAAATATTTATGCGGGGGCGGTGGCTGGAAG
>Ga0272448_1007397_pt1 | contig 11644 bp, 7 predicted proteins | sample YNPCB0191_FD_202220 | JGI IMG/M metagenome (GOLD analysis project Ga0272448, IMG submission 202220) | Hot spring sediment microbial communities from Yellowstone National Park, WY, United States - YNP-CB-019-1 | ecosystem: Environmental > Aquatic > Thermal springs > Hot (42-90C) > Sediment... | reverse complement strand
CTCCTGGGGGACCGCGTGCTCGTGGTCCCGGGGACCGACCACGCCGCGATCTCCACGAACATGAAGGTGGAGCAGGCCCTCGCGGAAGAGGGCGTGTCCCGCCACGACATCGGCCGGGACGCGTTCCTTGCGCGCTGTTGGGAGTGGACGCGGCTTTACGGCGGGCAGATCATCGACCAGCTCAAGGCGCTTGGCTGCTCCTACGACTGGAGCCGCCTGCGCTTCACGCTGGATGAGGACTACACTCGCGCAGTCCTCGAGGCGTTCGTCCGGTTCCACCGCCGCGGCTGGATCTATCGCGGCCACCGCGTGGTGAACTGGTGCCCCACGTGCGCTTCCACCGTGTCCGACCTGGAGGTCGAGCACCACGATCAGCAGGGACACCTGTGGTATGTGCGCTATCCGCTCATCGGCGAGGAGGGCGGCATCGTGGTCGCCACCACGCGGCCGGAGACCATGCTTGGCGACACGGCTGTCGCCGTGAACTCGGCCGACGCGCGCTACGCAGGCCTGTGCGGCAAGCAGGTCATGCTCCCGCTAATGGACCGGCCCATCCCGATCATCTGCGATGATCTGCTCGTCGACCCCGAGTTCGGCACTGGCGCGGTCAAGGTGACCCCGGCCCACGACCCGAACGACTTCGAGGCGGGCCAGCGCAACAAGCTGCCCGCCATCATCGTCATCGGCACCGACGCCCGAATGACCGAAGCGGCGGGGCCCTACGCTGGCCTGGACCGCTACGAGGCGCGCGAGCGGATCATCGAGGACCTCAAGGCGCGGGGGCTCCTGGTGAAGACCGAGGACTACGTCTACTCGGTCGGCCGCCACGACCGCTGCGGGACGGTGCTGGAGCCGCTGTTGAGCGAGCAGTGGTTCCTGAGGATGTCGGAGCTGGCCCGCGCGGCCCGCCGCGTCCTGGAGGGCGAGCGGCCCGCAATCACCTACCGGCCCGACCGCTTCCGGCAGTACACGCTCTCGTGGCTCGACGGGCTTCGCGACTGGAATATCTCACGCCAGATCTGGTGGGGCCACCGCATCCCCGTGTACTCCTGCACCTCCTGCGGCCGCCGGCTCGTACAGGTGGATCCCCCTGATCGCTGCGACGAGTGCGGCGGTCCTGTCGAGCAAGACCCGGATACGCTCGACACGTGGTTTTCCTCGGCGCTCTGGCCGTTCGCCGTCTTGGGCTGGCCCGACGAGCAAGAACTCCAGGCCTCGCGCGAGGCGGGCGCGTATCCGACCGCGCTCATGATCACGGCGCGCGACATTCTCTACCTGTGGATCGTTCGGATGGTCATGACTAGCCTGGAGTTCACGGGCGAGATTCCGTTCCGGCAGGTGCTGGTGCACCCGACGGTCCTGGACGTGGAGGGGCGGCGGATGAGCAAGTCCCTGGGCACCGGCGTCGACCCCCTGGAGCTGATCTCCAGGTACGGCGCCGACGCGACACGGTTCAGCCTCCTGTACCAGTGCGCGACCGACCAAGACATCCGCTTCGGCGAAGAGCGCACCGAGATGGCGCGCAATTTCTGCAACAAGATCTGGAACGCAAGCCGATTCGTGCTGATGAACCTCGGAGATGGCTTCGTTCCTGCCGAAGACGCAGCCGCGCGGGCCCTCGCCACCGGCAGCCTGGCCCAGCGGTGGATCCTGAGCCGGTGCTACGCGATGCAGACCGGGCTCGAGGCGGCGATGTCGCAGTTCGCCATGGCGGAGGCCTCGCGGGTCCTGTACACCTTCTTCTGGTCGGAGTTCTGCGACTGGTTCGTGGAGATGTGCAAGCCGGCCCTGCGGCGCGGCGGCGAGGAGGCCGAGGCCGCGCGACAGACGCTGTGCCTGGTGCTCCGACGAAGCCTCTGCGCGCTGCACCCGTTCATGCCGTTCATCACCGAGGAGATCTGGAGCCAGCTTCCGGGGGGCGGCGGCCTGCTCATCGAGGCCCGGTGGCCAGCGCCGGACCCGTCCTGGAAAAGCGCGGACGCCGAGCGCGACATGGAGGTGGTCACGCAGGTTGTTGCTGCCGCGCGGAGGCTTCGGGCGGAGCAGGGCGTGCCGCCCGGCCAGCGCGTGGAGATCGCGGTCGCAACCGATTCCGCTGCCGTCGAGTCGCTGCTGCGCGACAACCAAGAGGCGTTGCTCCTGCTTGCCGGCGGCAGCGACCTCACGGTCGAGCGGGATATGCGTTCGCATCCGGCCATGGCCGCCGTCGTGCAGGCCGGCGGGCGCGCCGTCGCCGTCTCCATCAGCCGCCGCGCGTCGCGTGGCGAGCTGGAGCAGCAGAAGGCCCGGCTGGAACGAGAGCGAGAGGCCCTGCGGCAGGAGGAGTCCCGGCTGAGCCGGAAACTGCAGTCCGCTGAGTTTCGCTCTCGCGCTCCGCAGGACGTTGTGGCCAAGACCGAAGGGCGCCTTCAGGAAGCCAGGGGGCGCCTACAGGCGGTCGAGATGCAGCTTGCCGAGCTTGTCGATGCACTGGCCCAGGCGGCGGACTGACCTGCGGAGGTCCCGTTTCGCGGTCGCCCCGGCGGGTAACAATCAGGTGACGCACCGTGGGGCGGGGGGCAACAGGTCCGCAGGCGGCAGGCCCCGGGGCGAGTGAGGCAGACACGATGATGCAGCCGAAGGCGTAGGGTATTCACGGTGGGCGACATCGCTTTTGAGCGCTACATGACGTATCTCACGGCGGTCATTTACTGGGCGCTCGCCATATGCTGGCTTGCCATCATCGTCTTCTACGCTCGCCAGTACGTCCGGTTCAAGCGCATCTACCCCTTGCTGACGACGCTGCTGATCGTGCTGATGATCGACGGGGGTCGGACCCTCATCGAGAGCATCTACTTCGGCACGCGCTACACCGCCCGCACCGGCCTGCTCCCGGCGGCCCTCTACAGCCTGCTCGACCGCCCCTACTATGTTGTGATCCCCAAGACGATCAACCTCATCGCCGCGCTGGTGATCATTCTTTTCATCGTGCGGCGCTGGTTCCACAGCCTCGAGCAGGAGGAGCGCCAGCGCCAGGCCGCGCAGGCCTTCCGGTCCGAGCTGATCTCGCTGACATCACACGAGCTGCGGGCCCCGCTCACCTCCATCCAGGGCTACGCACACACCCTGGTGCGCGAGTTCGGAAACCTGAGCCCGGAAACGCAGAAAGAGTTCCTGGAAGGCATCGCCTCTGAGTCCGAGCGGCTGACACACCTCGTGTCCGATCTGCTGGACATGAGTCAGATCGAGGAGGGGCGTCTGCGCCTCGAGCCGCGCGCGCTGCGGCCGGATCGCCTCTGTGAGGAGGCCGTGCGGCGGGCGACCCACCCGGCCGTGAACCACGTGCTGAAGGTGGACGCGCCGACTGACCTCCCCGACGTGCTCGCCGATCCGTCCCGGATAGAGCAGGCACTCGCCAACCTTATCAGCAATGCCATAAAGTTCTCGCCCGAGGGGAGCGAGATCACCGTGGGCGCCAGGCGCAGCGGTGATATGGTGGAGTTCTATGTGGCCGACCACGGGGTGGGGATACCGCGCGACGAGCAGGGCAGGCTGTTCACGCGCTTCCATCGCGCTACAAATGCCCACTCCTCGGGCGCGCCAGGGGCCGGCCTGGGGCTGTACATCACGAAGGCCATCGTCGAGGCCCACGGCGGAACAATCGCGGTCAAGAGCGAGCTGGGCCGGGGTAGCACGTTCTCTTTCACGCTCCCTACCGTCGAGGGGAAGGTGCGGGCAGAGGCGGCCAGCGCCCAGGACGTCCCCGCAAAGACCTAGGGAGAGCCGGGCTACTCGCGCCCGATTGGCGCCTCGCCCGCGATCGACTCGGCCATCTCGAAGGCCCGGGCGACGGCCTCTGCCGTCCCCTCGATCGCGATCGTGACCGCTCCCTCCGACCCCGCGACGCCGCCCGACGCAACGTGCCAGGCCAACACCCCGAAGAGGGTCTCGAAGGCTTCTATCTCGGTCACCGGGCGTGCGTTCGCCAGCACCGCCATCCCGCACCGGAGGCCGTCCGCGTGGTCCACCGACGCGATCCCGCAGTGCCGGGCCGCCTCGATGACATCCGGGACCAGCTTCTCGAGCCCGACGGGGGCGATCAGGTGCGCCCCTCGCGCCGAGACGATCCCGAATATCTGTCCCACCGTTCCCCCCGCTTCATTGCCAAGCAGGACCCCGACGTTTCCCTCCGGGTCGATCGCGTTCCCGCCCTTTACAAAGACATCTCCTCGCCCGAACTCTCGCAGCAACTCGACCCAACCGCCCGGGTGCGGCTTCCCGTTCTTCAGCGCCACCGGCGCGAGCCGACTCCCGTCACCCGCGACGTCCAGCCGACCACCCGCGATCACCCCGGCGGCGAATCGCCACTTCGGGAAGGGCTCGCCAAGAAGTTCTTCGGCGACGTAGGCGTTGGTGGTGCCGTTGCCGATGATCAGGCGGCCGGCGCGGAACGCTCGCTGCACCTCGGGCAGGCGCGCGACTGCGCGGCCGATCAGCCGCTTCGATTCCGAGGGAGTTAGGACAACAAGGGCCCGCTTGGCCCCCTCGATCTCCGCCATCTCCCCTTTCCTCCTTGCGCGACGCGGCCCGCCCCACCAAGCAAGGAGGCGCGGCTTGCCTGAGCCGCGCCTCCGGCCGCGCTAACTCCGCTGGACCGCGCGCCCGCCAGGGGCCGCCATCCAGCCTGCTGGGCCAGCCCCGCCGGCCGACAGCCAACCGTCGGCCGCGCGACGCCTAGCGAGCTCGCCTCTGCATTGGCTGGCGCTGCTGAGTGCGCCGTTGAGGGGTCTGCTCGGGACCTCGCTGCTGGTACGGGCGCGCTCCCTGGCGCCCAACCGGGCCCACACCCGGCACGATGCCGGTCAGCTTCTTGCCCTTTGCCGCTTTCCAGAAGAAGAAACCGGCTATCAGGACGACGACAACAATCAGAGCGATTGCAGCCGTGGGGCTCACCTGCTTCCGCATGCGGCTTCACCTCCCTTCGAAGAGAGAAAGTACACGCGGCCGCTCCCTGACGGTGCACCCGCGGTCGTCTCCAGCTTCGGCGCCAACGGCACCCTTCCTGCACACGCAGCCACAGCGACGCCCCCGACAACCGCTGCCCGCGGGCCCCGGCTGAGCACGCCGTGCGGCGGAATATAGCATAAGCCGCGGGTACTGTCAAGCGATACAAATCGCCTATTCCCGCCCTCGGAAGGAGTCCGCTGGCCGGGGCGAGAAGCCAATAGTAATTCGTGCTGCGAAAGCTTCGCATGACTCGTCTGTCGCGCCCATGGCCTGTCCTGTCCGTCGTGGCTCTCCCGCTTCTCTTTGCGGCCCCGGGCACCGCAGAGCAGAGCCCTCCCCGTCAATACCTCGACCAGGCCCTCGCGGCCACCTCCACCATCACCCTTGATGGCGACCGATCGGCCGCCCTCCGGGAGATCGTCGATGTCCTCGCGCCCATTGACGCGCCCAAGGCAAAGGAAGCCGTCGCTCGCATGCGCCGACCTTCCGACGCCGCGCGGGCCCTGGCCCGGATCGCAACGGCCGCGCCCGATGCGGCGAGCGGCCGCCAGCTTGCGGCGGCGGCGGGTGGGCTGCTGCTACGACTCCCGGACCTCCCTCGCCGCGAGGCCGAGCAGCGCTTCCTGCTGTACGAACTTGCCGCGTTCGGCGAGGAGGCTCTCCCTGCTGCCCAAGAGCTGCCCCAGGACCAAGCGCGGCTGGCCGTCGTCACGAAGCTGGCGCGGACGGACCCGGCGCGGGCGCTGGATCTCATGGACAAGTGGGCCTTGGCCGGTGTCGAGGCGGACAGCGTGCGCGCCGACGCGGCCGGACGGCTGGCGGCCTCCGACCCGGCGCGGGCACTGAAGGCCGCCGATGCGATCACGGCTGCGAGCGTCCGAGAGCAGGCGCTCTGGCTCATCGCAGAGATGCGGCCGGCGCAGGAGGCCGAGGAGATCGCCCGCCGCATTTACGATCCTGTGATCCGGTCGGCTGTGATCGCCAGCGCCCTGCTGCGCAGTCCGGGAGGCGGCGAGCCGCCGATAGACACTTTGCAGCCCACCGTCGCGCCCGCGTCGGCTGCGGCAGAGCGCGTTGTCGCCCTCGGCGCGACCGACATCGACCGTGCGATCCAACTCGCCCGCTCGCTGCCAGAGCGACCTCGCAGGTGGGCGCTCAGCCGCCTGGCGATTCGGCTCGCTGCCTTTGATGCGCCGCGGGCTCGCTCCCTCCTGGAGGAGGTCGGACTGCCTCCGGAGGCAGTCCGCCAGGCCGTCTCCCAGATGGCTGCAGTCGACCCGGCCGGTGCCATTGGGCTCGCTCGCTCCCTGCCGGCAGAGGAAACGCGGGAGGCCGCTCTCGCCGCCGCTATTGCAGTGCTTGCGCCCCGAGACCCGCGGCGTGCCGCTGACATCCTGTGGGACATGCAGTCATCCCACTGGCGCGGGGTCGCCGCCCGCCCGGTTGCCCTCGCCCTCGCAGCGGCGGATGTGGATGCCGCGACCGCGCTCATCGGGCTGGTGTCTGATCCGCTGGACGCCTGCCGGCTCCGCGCTGAAATCGCAGTCGTGGCCGCCGCGCAGAATCCGGCGGTTGCCGCCAGCCTGTTGGCCTCCCTGCCGGCCTCCGACTACCGCACCGATGCGGCCCTCGCGGCGGCTGCCGCGGCGATCGAGGCTCGCCGCTCCGCAGAGGAGGCCGTCCGCGTTGCGCAGGCGGGTGCGGGCAATGACGTGGGTCTGCGCTGGCTGCTGCCGGAGCTTGCTCGGTCCCAGACCGCCAGCGTCGCCAGCTTCGCGAACAGGATCGAAAGCCCTTATGTCCGCTGCCTCGCCCTCGTCGACGCGGCGCGAGAGGTCCTGGGCGAAACGGTCGCTCCCAGGCCGTCGCCGGAGCGAGCGCGGCAGATCCGCGTCATCACCGAATGGGAGCAGCGCTGATGCGAGCCTCTCCGCTGCTGCCCGTTCTCGTCCTGCTGGGCACGTTCTGGCCAGCCGGGAGCTTGGTCGGCGCGGGCCTTTCCGTCGTCGAGCGAACACCTTCGGCTGTGACTGTGCGCATCGACAACGCGCGCCCCGGCCAGCTCTACCGGGTCACCTACAACGATGACGACCACCAGTTCGTCTGGGAGAACTTATCCCCGGACACGTCCGGGCTCGTCTGCCTGACCGACGACAGGCACCTTCGCCCGCAGGACCGGCTGCGCTGCGAATCGCGCCTCGATCGGGAGGACCCCGTTGTCTTCGACGATTTGCTGAAGGGCCCGATCGTTGGCAGCAGGCGCCTGCAGTTCGGCGTCCCGGTGAGCACCTTCGGCGGCCCCGGCTATCTCGTCCCGGGCGTGTCGGACCTGAAGCGAGATGATTTCGGCAACTTCTGGCTGTACCTGGACCATCGGCCCTACGCGATCATGAAGTACGGCCCCGGGTTCGAGTACGAGTTCGCCCTGCTGATGCCCGACCGGGTCCTCGCCTTCGACCTCGACGCAAGCGGGAACCTGTACACGCTGCACCCAGGCAACTGGATATCGCGTCGGGGACCACTGGGCGAGGACCTCGGTGCGTGGGAGCTTCCCTTCGGCCGCGGGCGCGGCGAGTTCGCGTCCGCCTCCGGCCTGGTCATCGACCGGAAGGGAGGCTTCGTCTATGTGGCCGATGAGGTCCTGGGGCGGGTGCAGCGGTTCGACCTTGACCTGAAGCCCCGCCCATTCCCGCACACCGCATGGGGGTGGATTGGGCGGGAGGACCTGGCCTTCGCGGCCGACGGGCGGTATAACCAAGACACGATGTACTACCAGTTGGACCGCCCCCGCCAGCTCCGCCTCGACAACCGCGGCCACCTGTTCGTGAGCTGCGAGCACTATGTGAGCAAGTTCGACCTGGCGACGGGCCGCCAGGTTCCCTTCGGTGCGAACCCGGTGCTCGGCTGGGGGGGTACGTTCAGCGACTCGCCCTTCTCCAAGTCCGCAGCCCTCGACGCTCACTGGCAGCTCCACTGGCTGGCCGGAGTGGACGAGTCGGGAAATGTGTACATCTCGGACCGTCAGAACGATTTCCTCATCAACCCGCGCCTGCAGGTTTTCGGGTCCGATGGGGTGCTCGTGAGCAGCCTCAGCCTCGACTCCGGGCTCACCGACGCGGCCGGGCATCCCGTCTATATCACCGCCGCGGCCGGGATCGCCATCGGAGAGAACCGCGTGTGGGTTGTAGACGCGGCTGGCCGCGTCTACGAGGCACCCCCGGGCGGGGGCATCCGCAGCGGGGGCCGGCTTTATCTGGGTGCCGGCGCGGCGGGCCGGCAGTATGACCTGGGGCAGTGCGACGAGACGAAGTTCTCCGTCGAGCCGCAGGCGGGGCCTGTCAGGCACACTACGGAGGGGCTCGTCGCCTCCTTCCCCCCGGGGGAGCGAGGCACGGGCAACTGCGAGCGCGAGAGATCGGCGACCCTGAAGGCCGGCGAGCCCTCAATGTGGATTCCGACCCGCCTGGGCGAGCCGTTCCGGGTTGTGCTGTACGACGAGGCCGGGCTCCCGGTGCCTGAGCGCGACTACACAATCGAGTACGAGGAGACCCCCGGCCTGTTCGGCACCCGGTTCGACTACTTCCGCGTAATCAACCGAAGCGGCGCCGACTGGAAGAACGTTCGCTTCATCGCAACGGCTACCGGATAGCCGGCACCCGATGCCCCGCTTCTCTACTCTCACCTACAGCGTCTTTGCCGCGCTCCTCGCCTACGGCCTGGTCATCTTCACGTTCGGGCCGTGCCTCACGGCCATGTCCGACACTTTCGGCGTTCCCCTCGGCCGCCTGGGCCTCATCTTCACCTGCTTCTCGCTGGGCGTCATGCCCTCCGTGCTGTTCTGCGGCTTTCTCTCCGAGGTGGTGGGCCGGAAGCGCATCTTTCTGGGCGCGCTGGCTCTGATGGCCGCGGCCTGCGCGCTCTTCGCCGCCGTGCCGTCCATCGGCCAGCGCCCCAGCTTTCCGCTGTTGCTCGGCGTCTCGCTCCTGTTGGGTTTGGCAGGAGGCGGCATTGAGACGCAGACCAACGCGCTGGTCGCGGATGAGAACCGCCCCTCTCCCGGCTTCGCCCTCAACCTGATGCACGCGTTCTTCGCCGTGGGCGCGGTTGCGGGGCCGCTCTTCGCCTCGCTGCTGCTGCGCGCGGGCCTACCGTGGCAGCTTGCCTTCTACGCGGGCGCAGCAGCGCTGGGCCTCATGGTCTTCGTGCTGCTTCCCCAGCGCATGCCTGCTCCCGAGGGCGTGCCGTTCACGGCGGGCGCGGCCGTCGCGCTCCTGCGATCTCCCCTGCTGTGGCTCTTCCTCGCCCTCATGAGCTTGTACGTCGGCGCGGAGGTAGGCGTCAACGCGTGGGTCAGCCCTATGCTGGAGACCGAGCTCGGCGCGCCGCGGCAACTGGCGGCGCTTGCCGTCTCGGTCTTCTGGCTGTTCATGATCGTGGGCCGCATCGCCGTCAGCCCGGCCGCGGCCCGCTTTCGCCCGGTAGCGCTCAACTTCGGGCTAGCGGTCGGCAGCTGCGCCGCCGGCCTCGCCCTGGTCCTCAGCAAGTCGCCGGCCGCCGGTCTGGCCGCGGCGGCCGCCTCCGGCCTGTTCATGTCCGGCATCTTCGGCCTCACCGTGACCCACGCGACCCATTACTTCGCAGAACGCATGGGCGCTGCCCTCGGGCTCATGCTGACCGGGGTGGGCCTGGGGCCGCTCCTGGTGCCCGCAGTGATGGGAGGGATCGCCGACTTGGCCGGGCTGCGCTTCGCCATGCTCGTGCCGGTCGGGCTCATGGTCGGCGTGGCGGCGCTCTGTCTCCACCTTGGCGCCTTGAGGCAGACGGGGAAGGGGGTCGGCGACACGAGTGGAAATCGCGTCTGACTCCTGGTGAGGGAGAGGCGCGATGAAGCTTGCGGTGTTCACGGACGAGGTGTCGCAGGAACTCGACCGGGCGATCAGGCTCGCGGTCGAGTACAAGCTGGACGGCGTCGAACTGCGGTCCGTGTGGGGCACGGGTGTCCAGAAGCTGTCGCGCAACCAGGTCAAGCGCGCCCGCGAGGCGCTGGAGGCCCACGACCTGAAGGTCGCCGCGATCGCCTCCCCGGTGTTCAAGTGCGAGCTGGGGAACGCGCAGGAGCATCGCGACCATCTCGATTACCTGCGCCACTGCATCGAGGTCGGCCGCGAGCTGGGCACCAACATCATCCGCCTGTTCGCCTTCTGGAAGCGGGGGCCTTCGGACCCCGTCTGGGAGCAGATCAAGCGCGAGTTTTCGCCCGCCATCCCCATCGCGGAGGGCGAGGGCGCGGTGCTGGGGATCGAGAACGAAGCTTCCACGTATCTGGCCACGGCCGCCGAGGTGAAGCGGTTTCTGTCCGAGATCGACTCGCCAGTGGTGAAGGCCGTGTGGGATCCCTGCAACGAGATCTTCGCCGAAGACGGCATCCTGCCATACCCTGACGCCTACGAGCTGGTGAAGCCCTGGGTGGTTCACGTGCACATCAAGGACGCGAAGCGCGATTCAGCCACCGGCGAGCCCGCCGTGACGCCGCTCGGGGAGGGGGTGATCGACTGGCGGGGCCAGCTCGAGAGCTTGCTCCGGGAGGGCTACCAGGGGTACGCGTCACTGGAGACGCACTGGCGCCCCCACGCGCTGTCCGAGGATCAGCTCAACCGTCCGGGAGGAGAAGCCTTCTCCGAGGCCGGGGAGTACGCCTCGGATCTGTGCCTGAAGAACCTGATGGGGATCCTCGCCGACGCACGGCGCGCGGCCAACCAGCACCGTTGAGGCGGCCGGCCGGTCACGCCGGCCCGGGCCCGGCTACGCGCTCAGCTTTGCGCCGCACTCGTCGATCAACCGATCCTCGGCCGCATAGTCGAACGGGTCTTCTATCCCGGGCCAGCGCCACTGGTCCCCGCGGGGATGCTGCGACAGCCAGGCCAGCGTCAACTCCAGGCCGTCGCGGGGGATCATGCGGTCGCGGTATCCCAGATGGGCCCTTGCCTTGCGCAGGTCGAAGAAGGACGTGTAAGCGTAGGGCGTCGTCCAGAGGTGGCCCGGCACCGAGTAGATGTCCCACTCGTGGTCGAGCGCCCGCGCCACCCCGCGCGCAAGCTGCGCGAGCGTGTAGAGCTTCTCCTCGCCCAAGTTGTAAACACCGGGTTTGGCCCGGCGTGATGTCAAGGCGCGGACGACGCCGCCCGCCATATTCTGAACGAAGCCGCGGTGGCAAATGTGCAGTCCCCCGTCGGGCACCGCGATGCGACTTCGGCCCTCGAGGACCCGGCGGGCGAAGTACCACTCGGCACACCGCGGGTCGCGCGGACCGTACAGATGCGGCAGGCGCAGCACGATCGCCGGCTGGCCTTTGTCCACGGCCTCCAGCACCACCCGGTCAGCCGCGATCTTCGCCGCCGTGTGAGGATCCGCAGCCTCCGCCGTGATCGCCTCGGTCTCCTCATCGACCGGGCAGATCGGGCTCGTCCCGTACACTGACGCGCAGCTCAGATGCACTGTGCGACCGACCGCGCCGGTCGCCGCGCAGAGAACCGCCGCGGCCTGGTCCGCCCCTGAATGCAACATGTCGAGGAGAACATCGGGCCGGGTCTGGGTGACGCTTTCCACGATTGCCGCCGGGTCGGCCGGGTCGCCGCGGATGACTTCGACGGGGCCGCCG
>Ga0272448_1007396_pt1 | contig 11645 bp, 12 predicted proteins | sample YNPCB0191_FD_202220 | JGI IMG/M metagenome (GOLD analysis project Ga0272448, IMG submission 202220) | Hot spring sediment microbial communities from Yellowstone National Park, WY, United States - YNP-CB-019-1 | ecosystem: Environmental > Aquatic > Thermal springs > Hot (42-90C) > Sediment... | reverse complement strand
CACAGGTTCTCCGGCCGTCCAGGGAGGGCCAGGACCCTTTTGCTGCCCCGCCGCCATCACCCGGACCGCACCGGTCACCATGATGCGCCAGCCACATCCCCTCCCCTGCTTAGCGGCGGCTCCCCCTCGAGCGCACCTTCTCCCTCGGGACCGCAGCCATGGTCAACAGGGCCTTGGCAACGAGGCTTTCGCGCTCATGCCCGTCGCCCCCGGCATACACCGAGGATTCCGCGATGATCAGGTGCCTCCCGCTCTTTATAACCTCGGCGCGGCACTCGAGATAGCTCCCGGCAGCGGGTGCGAGGAAGTTGATCTTGTATTCCACGGTGAGGATGCGCCGATCCTCGGGGACGAGGGTATAGGATGCGTAGCCGGCAGTGTGATCGGCCAGCGTGGCGATCACCCCTGCATGGACATACCCGTCCTGCTGGAGGTGATGTTTCTCGATGGCCACCCGGGTGACGAACCGGCCCCGCTCGATAGAAACCGGGCTGAGGCCGCAATAGGCAGTGAATCCCTGCACCGAGTCAGACTTGAGGAATTCGAGCCGATCGCCTTCAGGCTTCATCGCCGCTCTCGCCCCGATCGAGCCGCTGCCTCGTCCCCGAGGGCCCTGCCGAGACGCGACCTTCGATCTGGCTGTCCTGCCGTCAAAACTGAAAAGCCCGTAGCCCCGTTCGGAAAGCTACAGGCCTTTCCCATTTGTATGGTGCCGAAGAGGGGATTCGAACCCCTACACCCGGTGGGCACCACCCCCTCAAGATGGCGTGTCTACCAATTCCACCACTTCGGCACGCACGTCTTCACGATCGAGATAGCCGTCTCCGGTGCGGGCTCGTTGTCGGCCGGCCGCACTCTCACTCACTGAGGGGCCTTCGAGGGCTCTGCCCCTGCCTGCGCCCCCTGCCCCTGACCCGCCTCAGCTGGACTGCCTGCCCCTGTCTGGGCTGCAGCAGGGGCCTTTTGCTCTGTCGGACCCGCCGCGCCTGTCGACTCTGTCCCGGACGCAGCAGGCTCGGCCGCCCCCACCTCGCGCATTACGGTCTCGTGAGCCCTGTGGGATGACATGTACGCGAGGCCAAGGCACGTCAACATGAATACGATCGCAGATCCGGTGGTGAGTCTCGCAAGGAACCCACCTGCACCGGCGCTGCCGAAGACGGTCTGCGAGGCACCCCCAAAGGCGGCCCCGAGGTCTGCACCCTTGCCCTTTTGAAGCAACACGATCAATATCAGGGCGATGCAGGCGAGTACGTGGATGATGATGACCAGCGTATACATATCTGACGAGACCTCTTTTTACTCCTCCGGTGCGCCTCGGCGCTGACTGCTCGGCGGGGGTTCTCAGCATCCCTTGTCGTGACGATCCTACCATGTCGGCACGTACCGATCAATCCTTCTCGGCAACCCAGCCAGCCGGCCGACCGGCAGGCCGGCCCGGCCCGCCACAGGACAGGCCCGACCCTGCCCGCCCGCAAGCCCTAGGGCTGCTCACGGTACCGTACGATCTTGACGAAGCTTTCAGCCTTCAGGCTTGCCCCGCCCACCAGGGCGCCGTCGATATCCTCCTCGGCCATGAGCTCTGCAATGTTTTCCGGCTTGACGCTCCCCCCGTACTGAATCCTCGTGGCCAGGGCAGTCTCCTCTGAGTACTTTGCTTTCAGCAGGCGCCGGATCTCTCTGTGCACCTCTTCGGCCTGGCCCGGCGTTGCGGTCTGTCCCGTGCCTATCGCCCAGACAGGTTCATAAGCGATGACCACCTCTTTCAGAGCAGCCTCCTCCACGCCGCGCAGCGCCCCCTCGAGCTGGCGCCTGATCACCGCCATCGTCTTGCCCTCCTGTCGCTCCTTGAGGGTCTCGCCGATACAGAGGATAGGCCGCAGTCCCACTGAGAGGACCGCCCGCACCTTCTTGTTGACGGCCTCGTTGCCTTCTTTGAAATACTGCCTCCTCTCGGAATGGCCCACGATCACATACGTGCACCCGACATCCTTGAGCATAAGCGGCGAGATCTCGCCCGTATACGCGCCAGAGGCCTCCCAATGGACGTTTTGAGCGGCAAGCCGTATGTTGCTCCCCTCGATGATCTCTGCGACGGCCGACAGCGCAGTGAAGGCGGGCGCAATGACGATTTCCACCTCCTCTATGCCGTGCAGTGTTTTCTTCAGCGCGTCGGCGAGGCTCGCGGCCTCGGCGCGGACAAGGTGCATCTTCCAGTTGCCGGCAATGATCGGCTTACGCATGTAGTTGTTCCCCTTTCTCCATCTCGATGTCTCTCGCAATCGCCGGACAGGCTCGCCCTGTGCCTCTCTCTCAGCCCTTGCGCAGTACCTCCACGCCCGGGAGCGGCTTGCCCTCGAGGTATTCGAGCGAGGCCCCGCCCCCGGTGGATATGTGGGCCATCCTGTCCTTGACCCCTGCCTTGTCCACAGCTGAGACGGTATCGCCACCGCCGACGATGACCACGGCACCGCTGTCGGCCAAGGCCCGCGCAACGGCAAAGGTGCCTTCCTCGAACGGCGGGATCTCGAAGACTCCCATGGGTCCGTTCCAGACGACCGTCTTTGCAGCGGCCAGCCTCTCGATAAACAGCTTCCTGGTCCGAGGCCCTATGTCGAGCACCATCCAGCCTTCGGGGACCTCGGCAAGTTCCACGACCTTTGTCGTGGCGCCCTTCTCCATCCGATCGGCTGCCACCGCATCCACAGGGAGCAGGATATCCACCCCGCGTCGTTTCGCCTCCTCGAGGAGTGCGGCCGCCTCGGCCAGCTTGTCCGGTTCGACCTTGGATGCCTTGAGGTCGTACCCCTTCGCTGCCAGAAAGGTGTTGGCCATACCGCCGCCGATCACCAATGCATCGACCTTGCCCAGAAGATTCTTGACGACACCAATCTTGTCGGAAACCTTCGCCCCTCCCAACAGGGTGAGGAAAGGCCTTGAGGGGTTCTTGAGGGCCTCTTCGAGATACTGGATCTCCTTTTTCATGAGGAACCCGACCCCGGCAGTCTCGACAAACCGTGCCATCCCCTCTGTGGAGGCGTGCGCGCGGTGGGCGCTCCCGAAGGCATCGTTGATGTAGACGTCGGCAAGCGAGGCGAGCTTCTTGGCGAACCCTTCATCGTTGTCGGTCTCCTCCTTGTGAAACCTCAGGTTCTCCAGGAGCACCACGTCGCCTTCCTTCATCTCGCGTATCGTCTTCTCGACCTCGGGGCCTATGCAGTCCCGGCACATGATCACGGGCCGGCCCAACAGCTCCGAGAGCCTCTGGGCGACCGGCGCCAAGCTCATCGAGGGGACCACTTTCCCTTTGGGCCGACCCAAATGGGAGGCGAGGATGAGCTTCGCATTCTTTTCCAGGGCATACTGCAGTGTCGGGAGGGCGGCGCGGATACGCGTGTCGTCCGCGACGCGGAGCTGCTCGTCCAAGGGCACGTTGAAATCGACCCTCACAAAGACCCTCTTGCCCGAAAGGGGCACCTCATCTATGGACGCAATGGCCACTGTCTCCCTCCTCCTTTTACGACTCTGCGCACACGTAGGAAGCGGCGACGAAACGCGCGGCTTTGCAGTCCGGCGTCTCGTCAAACAAACCGTCCCCTCCTCTTTCCATGGACTCCTTTCTATCTGTTAGATCTTTAAATTTATAGGCCTATAGCTCTGTAAGATCCCCTGTTCTATAGATCCCTGGCAACGAGGAGGCAGAGGTCTATCATCCGGGCGGAAAACCCTGTCTCGTTGTCGTACCAGGAGAGCACCTTGACGAGATTGCCGGCCAAAACCGCGGTCACGCCGGCGTCGACAATCGAGGAGAGGCTCGTGCCGTTGAAATCGATCGAGACGAGGGGCTCTTCGCAGACCCCGAGAATGCCTTTCATGCGGCCTTCAGCCGCCTCCTTGAGCGCCTGGTTCACTTCGGTCGCCGTGGCGTTCGTCCCCAATTGGGCGACGAGATCGACCACAGACACGTTCGGGGTCGGCACTCTAACGGCCAACCCGTCGAGTCTCCCCTGGAGTTCAGGAAGGACCAGGCCCACGGCCTTTGCCGCGCCGGTCGTCGTGGGGATCATCGAGACCGCAGCGGCCCGGGCGCGCCTCAGGTCCTTGTGGGGCAGGTCCAGTATCCTTTGATCGTTGGTGTAGGAATGAATCGTCGTCATGAGACCTTTCTCGATGACGAAGGTGTCGTTGAGCACCTTTGCGACGGGCGCGAGGCAGTTCGTGGTACACGAGGCGTTGGAGAGGATGTGGTGGTTCTGGGGATCGTAGCGGTCATGGTTTACGCCCATCACGACCGTGAGGTCCTCGCCTTTTGCCGGCGCGGAAATGATCACCTTCTTGGCCCCGGCCTTCCTGTGAAGCTCTGCCTTGCTCCGCTCGACGAACCTGCCGGTACACTCCAGCGCGATGTCCACGCCGAGCTCTGCCCAGGGCAATGCCGCGGGATCGGCAATGGCCGTGATCTTTATGCGCTTGCCGTTGACGATGATCGCATCCTCGGCCGCCTCCACCGTGGCCTTGGCCCTGCCGTGAACAGAGTCGTACCGGAGCAAATGGGCGAGTGTCTTGGCATCGGTAATATCGTTTATGGCGACAAATTCCAGCTCGGGGCGGTCCAGCCCTGCCCTGACAATGCATCGCCCGATCCTTCCGAACCCGTTGATTCCGATCCGTACCGCCATCGACCTTCCCTCCTTTCCGTCCTTCGGGATCCTCGCCCGAGGGCTGGAGCCCGTCTCAGGAGTGCGCGCGCCACTGCGGAGGTGCGGCGCGCACTCAGTAGTGGATGCCGAACACTATGCCGAGGTTTATGATGTTTCCTGAAAACTCCATGGCAAAATCGTCGTTGCGGGTCGTCCCGTACTTCTTGAACCCGCCGAGATTCTCGCTGGCCCCTTTGGGGATGAGCCGGTCCTCGAACAGGATGTACTGGAAGACGCTCGTAATATCCAGATGGCCCTTGAACAGCCCGTAGTACCCGAGTCCGCATGAAAAAACATGGCGGTCGGCGTCCATTGTGGTGCCGTCGATAGTGCTGTCCGGTACCGGCGTGGGGTCGTACCAGTAGCCCGCCTGGCACCGGAGGCCCTTGCCGAGGTTGTACTCGGCGCCGATCCTGAACGAGAAGGTGTCATCGAACTTCCGGTTGACCGGCAACGAGGTCATCCCCTGAATGCCCTTCCCCTCGAGGGTGACGACCTGCGTGTCCCACGCACTGGCCCAATTGGTCCACTGAAAGTCCGCTGCCAGGAGCAACGTGTCGGTCGCCTGATAGGCCAGGCCCAGTACGAACTGGCGCGGCATGACCACATCCATCTTCCATCGCGAGTATTCATCCTGCAGGGGTGTCCCGGCCACAGATGCGAGGGAAGAAATCAGTGGGTTGCTCTTTACGTCCTCCTCGAGGATGAGGGCTGCCGGCCCTTCGTAATAGAAGCGGAGTTCTTCCCTGTAGGTGAGCCCGACCCTGAGTTTTTCGGCAGGGAACAGGAGCACACCCAAGTTGTACGAAAAGTGCTTCATGTCGATGTCCATATCGTTGGTCGGCTGCAATCCTGTGGGGAACTCCTTGTCCGTGTAGAACTCGATCTTTCCGTCGTCGCGGCCGTTGCGCGTGGTCAGGCCGTTCTCGATCAACTTGTGCTCGTATTCCTGTCGCCTCTCGGGCTTGACGTTCAGCATGCTCAGTACCTGGTCGCGGGCCCCTGCCCCTATGTAGTCGTCTCCCAACTTGGCAAAGGTCGTGGCCTTGTTCAGGGCCACGATCTCGAGACCGCACCCTATCATGAGCCAGCGGTTGACGCGGTAGGCGATGGTGGGTGCGATCGTATTGAGGATCGTCATGGTCTCGTAGGCGGTATAGCGCATATCGCCTTCCTTGTCGCTGAAATACTCGAGCCCGCCGAAATTGGGACCGCCACCCAGCCCGATCGTGATATCCTTGAGCCCGTAGGTATCGCACCCTGGAAAATGAAGATTGTATGTAGCAGGAGTGGTGTCTTTGGAGGCGGCGCCGGTTTCGGGGTCTCGCTGTGTGAGATTGAGGAACGCCACCTGCGAGAGCCCCACCTCCTGCCATGCCCCCCTGATCTGGGCGAGACCGGCCGGGTTGTAGTACCAGGCCGACGGCGTGTCGGCGACCGCTGTCGCAGCACCCCCCATTGCCGAAGACCGCGGATCCAGCCCTATGATCTCTATGAACCCGGCCCGGGCCTTCCCGCAAAGGGTGAGCGCGCTCCAAAGCAGCCATGCCGTAAAGAGTCCCGCACGCAGTTTCATTGCCCTACACCCCCCAGATGTGCGTTGGCGACGCTCGAGCGAGAAGGCACCCCCCGCCTGACCGGGCGCGGCCCTCCTACTTGCCGTCGATCTTTCTCAAGAGCAACGTGGCGAATCGTTCAGCCTGCTCGATGACCCCCTCATCCAGGTTTTCGACCACATCGGTCTCCCAGTGCCAGTTCGGGATCACCCCTTCTTCATCGAAGGCCATAACGGACATGGCGCGATACCCCTGCACCAGGGCAGCGTAGCCGTCAGTGGGCAGGGTGCGATACTCGTGAGGCGAGAGTTTGAGGTCGGGGTTCTCCCGGACGACCTCCGAGGAGAGCAAGAGCATCTCCGGATCTGACGGATACGACCGTATCATTCCCTCGCCGGTGATGTACCTCAGCCGGCCGATGCCGACATTGTCGAAGTTCAGGATGAGTGCGTCCCTGAGTTCAGGGCCGTTCTGCTTGAGGAACGCCCTCATCCCGACAAAGCCGGCTTCCTCGCAGCCGGTCGCCACGACCCACAGTTCGGTTCTCTTGAGCGGCTCCTTCGAGAAGCGCTCTGCGAGCGCAAGCACCACGCCGACACCGGAGGCGTTATCGTTGGCACCGTAGACGTTCTTGCCGTAGACCTCCCGGTGAAGCAGAACGACGATATCGAGGAAGAGCCAGATCTCGGCGAGGGTCCTGAACAGGCCGAAAAGGCCCGACCAGAAGAGCCCGCCCACCAGGATCGCGGCGGGGATACCGAAGACGGAAACGATCGTGAGGACCGAGGCAGTGCGGAACCCCTGGACGAGTCGCGGATGGAAGCTCAGGCCCGAGCGCGAGGTATCGTAGTGAGCCACGAGCACCACTTTGTGCCGCACCTGTTCCTGCGGCGGAATCCGGCCCACGACGTTCTGGGAGGGGTCGTGGGGGAGGGCTCTCGAGACAAAATCACCTGTCGTGTTTTCCAAATAGAACGCGACAGCGCCAAAAAGGGAGACGAGAAACCCGAGAAAACCGTGGTTGCAGGCGAGAAGGCCGCCAAGAAGACTCACGGCGAAGATGATCATGTAAGGGTAGGAAAAGGTCCTGTAGGACTGAAACGCCTCTATCTGGTGGCTTATACCGAGATCCTTCAGGGTCCCGGCGATATACTTCGAGGCCCAGCGCTCGCCCTCGGAAGTGGGCGGCCTGTATCCCACGATATCGACGAGATATCGAATATGATCCATTGCCCTTCCCATGGTCTCACTCCTTTCTTTCTGTCCTTGGGGCTCTCCCGTCCCGGTCCTTGCTCCACCCTCGCAGGAAAAAGGGGTATCCTCTTTTGTGTCTCAAACGACAATATGTCCGGCGGCTGCGGTTGTCAATGAAAAGCCTCGGGCCAGGGCCTGCACCCCGCCACTATGAAACGAACTCCTCGATGCGCCGCTCCGGGTCCGCATCCTTCTCCAGGCCCCTCAAGAACCGGACCATCTCCCTGAGATTGCGGCCGAGCTTTTCGTAGAGCCGCTCGTAGAGACTGAGATCCTTTATATACGTCAGGAACGAGACAACGAGTGCGTTGTTCCATTCCTTGTTCAGCAGCGCGGCAAACCCTTGCGTCCTGAATCTCGGCAGGAGGAGCCGATACTCCTTCCTGGCATCTTCCAAGAGTGCCTGCTTCCTTAGGCGCTTCTCCTCCTCGGGGAGAGGGGAGGCATAAAGTGCCGAGAGGCGATCCCTGAGCCCCACGAAGAACTGCTGGAACAGTCTCTCGTCCGCCGTGCGATCTCTCGCCCACACGCACGCAGGGGCCTCCGGCCCGAACCGATGCTCCAGGAACTCTATCGCCCCTTGTCGGCCAACGAACGTGGCGATCCCCTCGTTGAATTCCACCTTGTGGCGGACAAAGACCGTTCCATGAACCATCTCGTGGATCACCGTCTCGATCAGGCCTGCCGGGTTGTCGGCAAGCATCGTGGAAAAAACAGGGTCCTTGAACCACCCGAGCGTGCTGTATGCCGAAACCCTTCGCAGATGGGTATCGAACCCCTTGCGATCCAGGCGCTGCTGTTCGCCCCTTGCCCGGTCGAGCGAAAAAAAACCCTTGTAGGGCATGCAACCGACGACGGGGAAACACCAGCTATAGGCTCTAAGCTCCAAGGCAGGGGAAGCCACGAGCACGTACGCCACGGCAGGACCGGGTACCTGGTAGTAATCGGTGTACGTATCCGAGCCCGCGAGCCCTATATGCGTCTGTGCATACTCCTTTGCCTCGCCGATCAGCGCGAGTCTTTCCTTAATCTCCCCCGAGACAGCAGGGTCCTCGAGGACTTGCTGTATGGGCCGGCGGCCGGCAAGGATTTTTGCCTGGCCCACACCCAGATGGAAGAGATAGCCTGGGCTCGCATTCTCCAGATAGAGCAGGAGCCCGCACACCACCAGTGCTCGAGCACTTTTCCTGCCTGGGACTGGTCCGGTCATAGCCGCTCCGGCATTGTGCACACCGCACGACCGCCGGCATCGCTCACGGGCGGCGGGGCTCGGCCGAAAAGCATAATATCCGGCCGGGGAGCAGTCAAACACGCAGGCTGTTGTGTGTGGAAGGACAGGCAGGAAGAGGTATGGAAGCCGGGTGGCAGTTCCCCTAGGGGGTCAAGCGGGAGAAGACCAGGAACGTTTGTCTATTTGGGAAATCCGAACAAACGAGTGCGCCAAGAGGAAAGGCACATCGTGTCCGTCTGACAAGCCCAGCAGTCCCAGTGGGCAGGCGGGGCTTGGGAGTAGTCCTCTTCCTCCCGAACCGACAGTTGGGAATAGGAATCCTCGTGGGAATCCTCGGGTAACGGTCGGTGCCCGGGGAGGCGAATAGGCTCCGGGGAACCTCACGTTGAGCCTGTTCGGCAGCCGCATGGTTTCATGGCCGTTGAGCGCGAGACCCGGGATTTTTGCACGCAGCAAGGACCACAGCTCATCGTGCACGGACTGGACCCGGGCCGACTCCTTCGCGAGCGAAGCAGGGGCGATCTCGCAGGCCGCACCCAGCCCGACGATGGAAGCCACATTCTCGGTGCCGGGCCGCAGGCCGCGCTCGTGGCCGGCGCCGCGCAGCACCGGCTCCAGGGCAATACCGGCGCGGACGTACAAGGCCCCGACGCCCTTGGGCGCGTAGAGCGTGTGGCCAGTGGCTGTGCGCCGATGAGCCCAGCGACCTGGGCGCAGGCATTTTCGACGGCCTCGCGCGCCCGGCGGCCGTAGACGTGGCTGCTCGACGGGTTGCCGAAGTGCTCCTGCAGGTACGGCAGCATCGCGTCCGCCACCTCGGGCAGGGGCGGGGTTGTGGCGTTGTGGTCGAGATAGATCGGGAGAGCGTTGTGCATTGGCGCTCCTTTCAACTCACGCGCCTCAGGTTGAACTCGATAGGGATCGGATGGCTCAGGCAGTAGACCTCAGGGCGGCGCCCCTAGCCATGCGCTCGATCTCCGCGGGCTGGCCCTCGCCAGAGTCGGATTCCACCTCGAGTGAGAGCGATACCTGCTCCACGACCGGTGTGTCAGACAGCCCGAGCGGGCGCGACAGGTCCACGCGGTTCTCGGCCACGACCGACCGGACCGCAGTCTCAGCGGTCTTGTGAGTCATGATCGCCGAGAACTGTGGCTGGCCTTCGGTGAAGTTCCACCGACACACGAGGCGCTTGCTCTTCTTGGCCAGCGAGAGGTCGGCCTTGACCTGCTCAACGAACGCCGCCGCTGCCTGGATGGTGACGTTGTTGATCTTCATTCCGTTCTCCTCGTTGATGTCCATCAACCTGCTCAATGATCGCCCCTCGACGGGTTACCGGCGTCCTCTTTGGAGGCAGGGCCGGCACTACGCCGTAACCGCTTCCTCCGAAACCAAATCCACGCCAGACCCACCACAGAAAGTCCAACAAGCACAGGAGTCAGGACCTCGAAGGTAGCGGCGGTGTACAGGATGTGTGACAGGACCCAGGAGTGGTCGTCGTCGAGGTGGACGGGCCTCACGATCTTTGAGCCGGCTGTCAACGCGCGGATGAACGGCGAGCCATCGGGGATGTCTTGATGGCAGGCAACGCAGACGCCAACCCGCTGCATGCGCTCGCGTGTATCCTGAGAAAGCGGTGCAGAAAGCGGTAAATGGTGCCCGACTGTTTGGAGCTGTGTTCCGTCTTCTGTGACGAACCGCGACCAGTCGAAGTCCATACCGTGCACTGGTTGGATTTGAACCTGAGAGCGTCCCGGTATCGTGCGATGGCCTGAAGTCGTCAGGTCGAGCGTGATGGCTTCGCCATTCCGTCGCTGGTAGCTTTCCCCGCCGATTCCGTATCCGAGGGCCTTTGCACTCGCGTGACAAGACACACATGGCCTTGCCCTCCTGGTGACGGTGTGGGGAGTTGTCGGGGACATGTCGAGCGCGCGCTGTCCGTCCGCGCCGCCGCCTTCAACGTTCGGTGGTCCGCGCCATATCTTGCTATGGGCCAATGTCTTCCCGTCGACACCGATGATGGTCGTGACCGTCTGGCAACCAGGGATGACTGGGCTCACGCGCCCCTCGCCATCTACGGCGAGAGGCGGATCTTCCCATCGCAGATAGCTGCGATCCTCCCGCACGGTTCCGGGCAGTGTTGGTGGGTTTCCGTCATCGACCATGTCGGCGGTGAGGCCGGACTCGGTTCGAAGATGTCCAGCTGCGACCCAATCGGTGTGTCGGTGGTTGCCGGAGTAGGCTATCACTATATGACATCCATAACACTGGGGAGCCCACGTTGTATGGCACGCCGAGCATTCGAGCCTCTGCATGTGTCGCTCGACCTGCACCATCGCGACGGTTCCCTCGCGGCTGAGGCTCTCGCGTCGACCGTACAGGTCCGGAACCTGATGATCGGTGCCGCCCGCGCTGTGAACAATGACGCGATCGCCTCGCCGTATCACGTTTCCGAAGGGGTTGCCGCGGGCGGTCAAGAGGTAACCGTCCTCGGGGTCCTAATATGTCCCGATGCGCATCTGTTTGGTCGGCTCGCGCGTTACCCCGCGTGGAGCGTCGCCGTTGTCGAGGCCGAACTCATCACCGAACCCGAGCGGCAGGTCCCAAGGAGACCGCGTCGGTGTTCCATGGCAGTCCGTACATTCGATTTCCACTTGAGCCAGGTTGGTACCGAAGAGGTGCCCATCACCATGCACGTCGATGGTCGTGTGGCAATCCTGACAGAGCAGACCACCCTCTCCCGATCCGCGATGATGCCTGTCGTCCTCTATGAACAGATAACGCTTGCCGTGAAGCGCCGGCTGCACTGCACCGTGGGGATCGGGGGCGCCATTCCATGCGGTCTCCATCAGCCCCTGGAAGCTGACGCCGATCCTCTTTCCACGGTTGTGGCAGGTCGTACATGTC
>Ga0272448_1007395_pt1 | contig 11647 bp, 11 predicted proteins | sample YNPCB0191_FD_202220 | JGI IMG/M metagenome (GOLD analysis project Ga0272448, IMG submission 202220) | Hot spring sediment microbial communities from Yellowstone National Park, WY, United States - YNP-CB-019-1 | ecosystem: Environmental > Aquatic > Thermal springs > Hot (42-90C) > Sediment... | reverse complement strand
CCGGGTGACGTAATCGCGCTTTTCGGAGACCTTGGGGCAGGTAAGACTACGCTTACTAAGGGTATAGCTGTGGGAATGGGTCTGCCTGCAGAGGTCCACAGTCCGACTTTTACGCTGATTCATGAACATCCCGGGCCGGTGCCGCTATACCACGTCGATCTTTACAGACTTTCAACAGAAGAAGAAGTCGAGCGGATCGGAATTGACGAGTATATCTACGGCGATGGGGTTACGGTCATTGAATGGGCGGATAGGATGCGCTCGTTGCTACCTTCGGATCGGCTGGATATTGAAATTCGCTTTGAGGCCAAGCCAGCGTTGGAATCGCGCGTGACTGAGACCGAGGGTGAAAACGTCCGCGCACTGACTTTTGAGACCGGGTCGCCAAGGATGCAATCTGTAATTGAGGAACTCACCAAATATGCTGCTTCTTGCGATTGATTCATCAAGCGATATAGGGACTTTGGCGCTTGGGCGTGACAATGAACTGCTGACGGAGTATCATTTTTATCACAAGCTTAACCTGCTTAGGCGCATTTTACAAGACATCGAGCAGATTTTTGCAGATGCGGGACACACCATAAGCGATACGGACGGTATAGTGGTTTCCTTGGGACCTGGTTCGTTCACTGGTTTACGGATCGGGGTTACTATTGCGAAGTCGCTCGCCTATGCGCTTGAGAAGCCGATTGTTGGGGTGGGAACGCTGGATGCGATTGCGCGCGGAGTTGCGCCTTCCGGAACTGAACTGATTTGTCCGATGATACGCGCACGGGCAGACGAAGTCTACTGGTCTTTGTTTGATTCAACGGGTACTCTGCGCATCGCAGACTACGCAGTCGATACGATTGATAACGTCTTAGAGTCCGTTGCCGAACGCGGGGTTAGCGTATATTTTTGCGGCTCTGGGGCAACACTTCACGCTGAAGCTATCAGGCATCGATTCGGAACCCAGGCTGATGTTGGCGAAAGATGGACTGGGTTTGCGCGAGGAGCGGCGATTCTGGATATAGGACATCGACTCCTTCGAGAGGGAATAAAGGAAGATCCGCTTACTTTGGTTCCGCTATATGTTCGCAAGCCCACGCCCGTGGTAAGGCTCGAGACGGGAGAGTTTGAGAAGAGTCCTCGCCGAGCTCCCAAATAGAAAGCATCGGTATTTTCTGCTATAATCTGGCTTTTCTTGTCACTTGGCTGGCCTCGGGCGGAGGCGGCTGATAGAGAGCCTCGCTCGGACGCCGCCTTTGAGGCGCGACTGCTGCGTCCGGCACTGGTAGTCCCAATGTGGTCCTCAAAGCGAAAGACAACAATCCTGCCAGGCACGCATAAGCCGGTCCTCTCGCGACCTTTCCCGTTTCACAATCTACCATTTCGCACGCTACGCCGTCATCCAGGGATACCCGGCTCAGGAAATCCAGCGCAGGCTCCACGCGTCCTGTTAGCAGATCGTTGATCACTCTTACCAAAGAAGCGCTGCTGTATACGGATTCGGTATATATCTTAGTATCAGACCCGCGAACGAAACGCGGGTTGTGTTCTGAATTAATCCATGCTACTGTATTGCGATACACAGGGTCGTCCGGTCGGCAGAATCCGTGATGAGTTGCTAATTGTAGGCTACCTATAGGATCATCTCCTAGCTCGTAATTGCCTTGCAGATCTGTTCCCAAAGCAAACATCGCGCCCATCGGTCCCGGCACTATGAAGTGTGCCATTATTGCGGCCTTAACTTTCTCGGCGAGCGATTCTGCTTCAATACTTCGATCTAAATCGCGGATTCGGTCGTAAAGCCATGCCAGGTCTCGCAATATCCGCCACACAAAGATATTCGAATAGCAAACGTAAGGATATTTGGAAGGCTCTCCGGAGGGCAACAGCAGTGTCTCAAAAAGTGCCACCTCCGGATGCCTTTGTGCTGCAAGAGTTTGTTGTATTGTGTTTATGCCGCTCTGAACTCGTCGGTCAAACAGGATCGAAATGTCGTTAGTAAGCTGGACATAGAGGTGCAGCGCCTTGATTGGTGCGCACAACTGATCGAGTTGCATTCCCGGCTCTAGCACTATTCCGTTCATATATCGAGACTTGCAACCCACGTTAGGCAACTGGACGGTGAACGCATAGATGATAAGCTTTCGGGCTTGGGTCCAGTCTACCTGTAGAATGGCGGGGAAACTCCAGAGCATGGCTTGAGTGTCTTGATATTCGGCGCAGTGTTCGTTACGGGAACTTCTCGCGGTGACCGACACCAGTTCTTCCGTGTCTAACGTCGTTGCCTGCGAAAAAAAGTAATTGTAAAACGAATTGATATTGATCAGCCTCTTCAGATGAGGTACATCGCAGTCGATTGTGCGAGAGTCCAGCCATGTTTTGAGACTTGCGAGCATTCGATCGCAGCCTTGCAATCTCAACTCCTGCGCCGAGGCAATTGCGGAGACCTCTTCGAGTCCTATGCCGACGTATAAGTTAATGTCTTTTTCCTCGCCGGGTGTGGGTGTATACTCATCAGCGACTTCGTAGTAGGCCGGCTCGCCTGGGCTGGCTATAATGCTTTCTCCTGGCCATTCGGTTATTTCGACTTTATTCTTGGCGCCCCATATCTTGGAGCGCATCACATCTTCTGGGACAAGAGCCATTGCAAAGAGCGGCGTGTGGCCGCGATATTCTATTACAGGGACGCCTATCTGACAAGAGCTGATATACGCATGCTTCACTCCTGCCATTAGTTTGGCAAGCTTTGCCGCATGGTGCGTTCTCTGCCAGCAACCTCGCCATCCGGCTCTTATCTTTATCGGCGACGATTGGCTATCATTAGCGTCAACGCAGCGTATCTTCAGCTTACACGCGAATCCTCGGCGATCCAGTGGTGCGAAGACAAAGGCTGATGCCTCGATCCCGCTGGCAAGAACTCGAAAATGCGGAATCCAATAGCTTATCTGTTCGACTTCGACCTCGCCATCGAACAAGTTGTGGCTGTTTATCTCCACAAATGGCTGCAAGAACGGAAAATCTTCCGAACCATGAAGCTCGATACAAGCACGAAAACCGGTATACATGAAGCTGATGTTCCTGATACCGGCGTTTGACGCTGATATATATGGTATGGCTATAAACTCGTTCCCGGTGCTTAAGAGTTCCATAGAGTTGCTGGTGTTCACTCGCTACCGCCTATCTGAGGATTCCACCAAGTATTCGTAAATGCTGTTTCGGCTTGTTGGCCTGTGGCTTTTTCAGGGAGCGACATCAAAGTTGAACGGTTTGTGTCGCCGACAAACAGTATCATCGCACCACCGCTTCCTCCTACGCTAACCACGCATCTGGCGGTTACATTCTGCACCTCCGCGTTTTGCGCGAACGCGGCTCTGGCTACAGCAGCAGCCACCGACGCAATATCAGCCTTCTTTAGCATCGCTTTGAACGGTATCGAGAATGTAATGACCACTGTCCCTCCCCGCGGGTCGGCTATTACATCGTCTACCTTCGAGCCAACATATTGTGCTAAAGGCACACGAGATGCAGCTTCTCGAATGGCAATCTCAGCGGCAGTACGAAGGGCTGGACTCTGGCCATAGTTGCCGGCAAGTGGCGTTGTCGATACCGGCTGTTTTGTTTCGCTTGTGGGCCGGCTCACATTGTCCGTAACATTTCGGATCGGAGCGCGTTCTGGTTGCTTGACGGCACGCTCATTTGTTTTTTGGTGAGTTGGAGCGCGCAAGTTTAGAAACAGAATAACCGCAACCAGAGTAACAACCAAGCTGACCAGTCCTGCGACTATCGGCTCCTTCCGACCGCTTTTGCTTGTTGATGTGTTTCCTGATATGCGACGTACTACATTTTCGAGTCGAATGCGATCGACACTTCTTTGCGGGTCGAGGTCGAGAGCTATTCGATACCAGATCGCCGCTTCTTCCAGATTGCCGCGCTGTTCATAAATATTTGCCAAGAGCGAAGCAACCTCCGCTCTGTCCGGCGCTATTCGAAGAGCTTCAGTTGCGTCGGCAACGGCTGCATCCCACTCTCGCTTGACGCGATGGAGATTCGCAGACGTCAGCAAAGCAGCGAGGCGAACGTCTCTATCCTCACTCGTTGCCGAAGATCCTGCTACCGCGTTTCCGCAGTTGGGACAGAACCTTACGTTATCATCCAGGATTATCTCGCAATTCTCGCAGTTTCGCATATTGCCGCCTGCGAATTAACAGATCCTAACCGTATTTTTCAGCCGCTTTAACGGTCTGTGCAAGAAGCATAGCTATGGTCATCGGACCGACTCCGCCTGGAACTGGCGTGATATAGCTTGCTCTTTCCGCTGCCGATTCATATTCGACATCGCCTACGTCTTTGTCGCGGCCCTCCACTTTGTTATAGCCAGCGTCTATGACAACAGCGCCAGGCTTTATCCATTCACCCTTTATGAATTCCGGCTTTCCGATGGCGGCCACTACAATATCGGCTCTCTTCACGATACTAGGCAAATCCTGCGTTCGAGAGTGGCAAATGGTAACGGTGGCATGTCTTTCCAGCAAAGCCAGAGCTGCAGGTTTGCCTAGAATGATGCTTCTGCCAATTACCACGGCCTCTTTGCCCTTGATCTCGATACCGTAGTGTTCCATCAAAGTGACGATACCGAGAGGAGTGCATGCTATGAAATCCGCCGTACCCAAAACAAGGCGGCCGAGGCTCATCGCGCTGATTCCGTCTACGTCTTTTTCGACAGCCACAGTAGAGAGTATGTCCAACTCGTCAAGATGTTTCGGCACCGGATGCTGAACGAGTATTCCGTGTACGGTACGGTCGGCGTTCAAGTCGGCAATAACCTTCTTGACTTCTTCCTGCGTCGAATCGGCCGGCAGTTCTATAAGGTCTGAAAGCATTCCGGCAGCTTCACAAGCCTTTTTCTTCATTCTTGTATACGTAACCGAAGCCGGATCGTCACCCACAAGGATCACAGCCAGCCTGGGTGTTATTCCTCTTTCTTCCTTGAGTTTAGCAACTCGCTCGGCAAGTTCTGCACGGATTTGCTTGGCCAATGTGGCGCCGTCAAGAATGTTTGCAGCCATCTGTTACTCAGGTTCCTCCCTCAAATCAAAAGTCATACGATTAACTTATATCGGATATGCCGAACATCTCAACTAATTGGATTTCATGCTTCGCGACCTTCTTCTCTCTCTCGCAGAAAACCTGCGAGGACACCGTTCACAAACTTCCCAGATTCCGCAGTGGAGTATTTTTTTTGCCAGCTCAACAGCCTCATCTACAGCAACGATCGGCGGCACCGAATCGACATAGATGATCTCGTAGAGAGCTATGCGTAGTATATTGCGGTCTACCGCAGGCTGACGCTCGACCGGCCACCCTTCGGCCAGTCTGTCGATATGGCTATCAAGCTCGGATATTTTGTTCCTGACGCCTGTCGCCAGGACACGGGCATATTCTATAGCCTGATCAGCCAAAGCGGGATCTCGACTTCGGAGACCGCTGAGGTCCGAAAACTCCGTTGCTGTTTCGAGTGCTTCTTCAAAAGGCACTCCGGCTGCGTCCCATTGATAAAGAACGTTTAGGGCAAGTTCTCTTGCCGCTCGTCTGGCTTTTTTCATTACTCCGGCTGCCAACTCTCAGCCATTATATTGCTAGGTTGTTGCTCCCATGCGTCTTGGTATGAAACTGGTGGAAAGCTCGCCTTTTCGGAAGTAAGCGTTCGAGATGATTTGCTTCTGGTAGTCGATATTCGTCTTGATGCCTTCTATCTCGAATTCCGAAAGCGATCTCATCATACGTGCGATTGCTTCATCTCTATTTCTTGCCCATACGATGAGTTTCGCAAGCATGGCGTCATAATAGGGCGGAACATCATAGCCAGCGTAAATGTGCGTGTCAACCCTAACGCCAACTCCTCCCGGCAGCACCAGGTGTCGGATTTTGCCTGCGGACGGAGCAAAATTGTTTGACGGATCCTCCGCAATTATTCTGCACTCGATGGCGTGACCTTCGAGCTTTACATCCTTCTGCGCAAGGTCAAACTTCTCTCCCGCAGCAATTCTTATCTGTTCCTTCACGATATCCACTCCGGTAACTGCCTCAGTGACCGGATGTTCCACCTGCACGCGGGTGTTCATTTCCATAAAGTAAAAGTCGCCGTTTCGGTCGAGTAGAAACTCCACTGTTCCAGCGCTTGTATAGCCGACCGCCTTTGCGAGCTTAATCGCCGCTTCTCCCATACGGTGTCTGATCTGTGGCGTCACGGCTACCGAGGGCGCTTCTTCAATTAGCTTTTGGTTTCTGCGCTGTATGGAGCACTCGCGTTCGCTGAGATGGACATAATGACCGTGCTCATCTCCCAGTATCTGGATTTCGACGTGTCTCGGCTCTTCGATCTCCTTTTCTATATACAGTTCTCCGTTGCCGAACGCCGATTCGGCCTCCGTCTGAGCGATTTTAAACGCGCTAGCGAGCTCTTCCTCGTTATGAACTATCCTAATTCCTCTTCCACCGCCGCCGGCTGTAGCCTTCAAGCGAATGGGATAGCCCATCTTTGCAGCAGTGCGGAACGCTTCTTGTTCGGTCGCAATTACGCCTTTGCTTCCAGGAATAACCGGCACCCCAGCTTTAGCTGCAACCTCCTTAGCACGAGCTTTATCTCCCATCAGTTCGATAGCAGGCGCCTTTGGACCAATAAACGTGAGCTTGCATGCCTCACACGCCTCCGCGAAGCTAGCCTGCTCTGAGAAATATCCATAACCCGGATGTATTGCTTCAGCACCGGTAATGATCGCGGCGCTAATAATGTTTGGCATGTTGAGATAGCTATCTTTGCTCGGAGGCGGCCCCACGCACACAGCCTCGTCCGCAAGCCTGACGTGCAAAGAGTCGCGATCCGCTTCGGAATAGATCGCCACAGTGGCGATTCTCATTTCCTTGCACGCTCGTATTATTCTTACGGCTATTTCACCACGGTTTGCTATTAGGATCTTCTTAAACAAGCCAAATCCTTTCTTTGACTCAAAACTGAGGATGAGTTGGACATCTTACCGTGCCAGTGGCCGGATCATATACGTAGGCCTTGTTCGAGACCGGGCAATAGAAGTAGGCGGTCGAAACACCCGGCACAGCATCTCTGAGAGACGGTGGATGATCTGGCGGAGTCGCTCTTGGCAATCGATGCTCTTACCGGTATCTATAGCTTTGCCCACCACCGTATGCTTTTGACTTCCCTTGTCGAGCAATTGACTATCTTTCTCGACTGTACCAACTCCGCCTTTGACGAAAACGAAATATCCTACTACTACAACTGCCGCTACGGCTGCCAGCAGACCTATCAGAGTCCAATTTCCCTTGTTATTCAGCTTCATTTTGAATCTACCTCGACCCTGCAAAGCGGCTGCCCATACTCAACAGGCATTCCGTCCTCTACCATTACTTCCTTCACCGTGCCAGAAACTTCCGAAACAACGTCGTTCAGCAGCTTCATCGATTCTATTGCGCCCACAACTTGGCCCTTACTTATCTGAGCTCCAACCTGTGTAACGTCGTTTACCGCGTGGAATATTCCTACCATCGGTGCCAAGATAAAGCAGTCCTCAGCTTGTTTTTCCTTGGCTTCAACCGTTGGCGCGGACTGATCTTTTGGCTTATGAGCGGCCGGAGCAGGAACCTTCCGATGCCTACCTTTGCGGATGTAAACCGAAATATCACCCTTTCGCACTGAAAGCTCCTCGCTTTGGGAGCTTTCGAGCACCTTTATTAGCTCTTCTATCTTTACAATATCCATACACTTATACCTGCAGTTCGAAAACAAGGTATTCCAGCGCGCGAAGGGCATAACTTATAACAATGATAGTCAGCCACACTATCGCCAGCGTAGTAAGCAATTGCCCCTGGTCGGAAAACGCATATTTAGATGTTTGCGACCCGTATGTCAGAAAGCTCATAAAGCGGTCGGTTTTCTGCAATGCGATTCCCACCCACATACTTATCTGCTCATAGAATGCATACAACAGAATGCTGACCGCTGGGAAGACCATTGGGCTCAGCAGTCTATATTTTTGTCTTTGATGTTCGGCGTAAATTCCGCAGCGCCTGCACCTTTCCCGCTTCAGTTTGTTAGACAGCCGTGTGGTGCTATGTCGGTTCAATCCCAGGCTATTTATAATGCCTTGAGCATGCTCATTATCTGCTCCTGCGGAGGTCATTGCCCTCAAAATCGTTTTCTCGTCGCAGTAGCAGCCGATTTTAATGCGCCAACACGGTTTCCTTGCAGCGTATGCCGGACAGACTCTTCTGACAAAGTCGCGGCAGAAAATCATATCCCAGCAACTTCCGTATAACTTAGGCTTGACATTTTTCTTACGCTCATCTTCGTCGCCCCATCGTCTTTCCAACACTCGCTTTACGGATATACCTGTCCAAATCCGCAGTATTGCATCCCGCAAGACCAAAAACAGTCCCGGAAGCAGGCATATTCCACCCACATTGCGAAACGCTGTCATTACCGATGCGAACAATTCATTCCCACGCATCGCAGTCGGATCTACCACAGCATCGAAGAACGCCGGGCTGCCGAAGTATAACAGCGCTCCTACAACCGAAAGTGACTGGCCGACTGCCTCGTTCATTGTGAATCGAAGAACTAAGCTTGCAACCAGCACAACGCTTCCGCCGACCAGCACCCGCACAGCAAAACTGATACTCTCTGCCAGATAAGCACGATCTCCGCTGGTAAGTTTAGCCGCGTCGCGAATATGACCGCCAAATAAAGTTACCAGAAGGTAAATCAAAGACAGCGCAACCATCGCGCCGCCGATCTTTAGGCCCAGACCGGTAATCTGGTCCGTCCAGCCGACCAGACGGCTCTTGGTATGAGTACTTACCTTCATACTACCAGCCCTCCTGTATCGGCCGTGCAGGTTGAAAGACTGGAAAGCCAGGGCCTTTCGATCAGTCCTTACATCGCTCCAGGTATTCGCCGGAACGTGTATCAACCTTTACGCGGTCGCCTATATTGATAAAGAACGGAACTTGTATAACTGCACCGGTATCTAAAGTTGCGGGCTTACTTCCTCCTGATGCGGTGTCGCCTCTCACGCCGGGATCAGTATCTACAACAGTTGCCTCTATGGTGAACGGAAGCTCAATGTTGATGATCTCACCCTTGTGGGTCACCGCCGTGACTTCCAGTCCTTCGTTGAGGAACTTGACCCCATCGCCGATTTTCTCCTTCGGCACCGGAATCATTTCATAGGTCTCGGTGTCCATAAAGAAATATTCGCCATCCTGCTGATAGCTGAATTGCATAGGATAGCGTTCGAGTATGGCCTGTTCCATTCGCTCGCCCGCTCGCCAGGTCTTCTCGATTACGGCGCCGGTGCGCACATTCTTGAGTTTGCTTCTGACAAACGCACCACCCTTGCCGGGCTTAACATGCTGAAACTCAACTATAGTGTAAATATCGTTGTCGACAATTATAGAAATACCGTTTTTGAAATCGCTTGTATCCAAGGACGAAACAACCTCCGAATGTCTTGCATCACCGGTCGAATTATAACATATCGGCGTCCGGTGGGCAAACAAGCGGCAACTAGGGTAGTTTCGATTGTTGTGCGTAAGTAGTTCGTAACACTTCGATCAGGCAGAACCTACAAATCCTACCCTTGGGGAATTGCTTTCGGAGACGATCTATCGGGGAGCGCTAAAATGGCCGGTATTTATCTCAAAAATACCCCTCTCTTTTTTTCTGCTCCATACTTGAGTCCTGATCGTGATCAATAAGGCGTGTAATCCGTTCGGAATGGCGAGCCACCATCATTTCTTCGATTATCTCAGGCACGGTTTTCGCAGACGAACGCACTGCTCCCGTGCACGGATGGCATCCGAGAGTCCTGAACCTGCACATAACCATCTGCGGTTCCTCGCCGGGTTCAAGCTTCGTGCCTTCATACACCGGTATAAGCCGACCGTCGCGCACTACCATAGGCCTTTCTTTAGCGAAATACATAGGCACTACCGGTATATTTTCGATGTATATATACATCCACACATCTAACTCCGTCCAGTTGGAAAGCGGAAATACACGAATGCTCTCGCCTTTGCGGATTCGGCCGTTGTAAAGGTTCCACAGTTCCGGACGCTGGTTGCGAGGATCCCACTGACCAAATTGATCACGGAAAGAGTAGACTCTCTCTTTGGCGCGGCTCTTTTCTTCGTCTCTCCTCGCTCCGCCGAACGCCGCGTCATATCCTCCTTCCGACAGTGCGTTCAATAGAGCTTGGGTCTTAAGGATCGCGCAACAACGCACTGTGCCGAGTTTCCACGGGTCTACGCCCTCAGCTATGGCTTTTTCGTGGCGGTAAACTTTCAGCTCCGCTCCGATCTCTCGACAAAACGAATCGCGGAACTCATACATCTCTGGAAACTTCATCCCAGTATCGACGTGCAACAGAGGGAAGGGGATCTTACCTGGGTAGAACGCCTTCTGTGCAAGGCGAACCATTACTGAAGAATCCTTGCCCACGGAATACAGCATCACAGGACGCTCGAACTCGGCGGCCACTTCGCGTATGATATGTATGCTCTCCGCTTCAAGCGCTTCAAGATTGGAAAGGTGGAGTCTTTCAATGTTCAACATCGCTGAATCAGACACGCCGGTCCATTCCTCTATTTCACAGAAGCTGGCTCTTCGAACACGAACTTTGAGAGCTTAGCTTGTTTAGGGACTTCCACAGGATATTTGCCGTCCAGGCATGCGCAGCAAAGCTTGTCCTTCTTCACGCCTATAGCTCGGACAAGTCCATTCAGACTCAGATACCCCAGGCTATCCGCCCCTATGTATTGTCTTATCTCTTCGACAGACAGTTTCGCTGCGATAAGTTCGTTCTGGTTGGCTGTGTCGATTCCGTAGAAACAGGGATGCTTATAAGGTGGCGAGGAGATCCTTACGTGAACTTCAGCAGCACCCGCCTCGCGGATCATTTTAATCTGCTGACCTATAGTGGTTCCTCTAACTATGCTGTCGTCGATCATAACTACTCGTCGGCCGGAGAGAGCTTCCTTCAAGGGGGAAAGTTTCATTCGCACGCCCAAATCTCGCATACGCTGGTCAGGCTGTATGAAAGTGCGATGGATGTAGTGGTTCTTAATCACGCCTTCCCCGTAAGGTATGCGCGATGCTTCCGCAAAGCCAATAGCTGCCGGAGTCCCGGTATTCGGGATCGGAAACACCATATGCGCTCCCGGAGCCGGATGTTCCCTAGCAAGTTCGTGTCCCATTCGTCTTCTGGTTTCGTGTATGCTCTTGCCGTACATTCGACTATCGGGCCGAGCAAAGTAGACGTATTCGAAAATACAAAGCGCATGGCCCTGCGTAGGTATCGCTTGGCGCTCTTCCATCCATTCTGGTGTGAGAATTATCATCTCTCCGGGTTCAACCTCACGGATGAACTGAGCGCCGACGGTGTTCAGAGCGCAAGTCTCGGAGGCAAGAACATAGTGGGACGAATTCAACCTGCCAATACACAACGGACGTATACCGAAGGGGTCGCGTATTCCTATAAGCTTATTGTGCGTCATCACCAGCACCGCATACGCTCCTCTTATCTTGGTCATTACGTCCGTTATTGCATCTTCTATGTTACACTCGCAAGATTCGGCTAAAAGCTTA
>Ga0272448_1007391_pt1 | contig 11651 bp, 11 predicted proteins | sample YNPCB0191_FD_202220 | JGI IMG/M metagenome (GOLD analysis project Ga0272448, IMG submission 202220) | Hot spring sediment microbial communities from Yellowstone National Park, WY, United States - YNP-CB-019-1 | ecosystem: Environmental > Aquatic > Thermal springs > Hot (42-90C) > Sediment... | reverse complement strand
CCGTCATTTGCCATGATGCTCCACCCGCAATATTGTAAACGCCATTTAAAGCTTCATGCCTCTCGAATGCGGATAGCAAAGCCTGCGCAGCATCTTCGACGAAAATATATTCTACACGTTGATCAGCTTTAAATGGGATCACACTAGGAAGCTCAACCAGTTCTGCAACCGAAATAGCGGAGATGCGAAGAATAATGAAAGGGATGCCTGAAGCTTTAACTATTTTTTCTGCCTCTATCTTACTTTCAGAGTATACATTATATGCATGTAAAACATGATCCTCTCTTATTGGAGGTTGCTCATGAGCAGTGACTCCATAAATGGAAACTGAAGAAGCGAAAATTAACGGAACTTGATTTTCTTTCAAAACTTCAACTAAATTGCGAGTCCCTCCAAGATTAACCTTCATTGTTTGAGCCCTATTTTGCTCACTTTTAGGCGGCAACAAGGCTGCTAGATGGATTACACCATTGACACTTTGCAATGCTTTACGAACATCTTCAAGATTAGTAATATCTCCACGAAAAACTTCAACATTCGTTACATCTTCGATTGGATGAAAGGAAACATGTGGTAGATCAAAAGCGCGAACAACAAATTTTTTCGAAGCTAATGCTACAAGGTCTCTGCCGAGCCGTCCAACTGCGCCTGTTACAAGGAGCTTCATAATCAGTCCAGTATGAGATATTGTTCTTCCCGAAGTAAAGAGTTTACGATTGTAAAAACTTGCCCTATTGGATCAAGTTTTCCTTAAACAGAAAAATGTCATCCTTGTAAAATTCGGTGAACTAGGCGAATCTCTTTTATTTTAGTGGAAAAGTTCCTTGATACATGGGGCTGGTAGATCAGGGGTATGATCGTCGGCTTCGCAAGCCGAAAGTCGCGGGTTCAAATCCCGCCCAGTCCATGGTCTATTGACTAAGGTAGAAGTGGAATTAGTCATTTGGTATAGATGCGGCTTAAAGCTCGATAATTTGCTCTCAAAAGTCTAGAAGAATTATTTATCTTATTTCTAAATACTCGAAATTAGTGACGCTTGGATTAAGATGCATAAACTCTATGATCACTATATACTCTTCCAAACCGGAGCTTTCCATTGAATCGATTTTCATCAATCTCTTTAATAAGAAAGAGAGTTAATAACATAGGGAGCTGATCATGAAAGTTTTTGCAATTCAGTCGAGCATAAATCTTGATGGGTTGACATCAAGCTTAGTCCAGTCATTTCTTAAAGGATTCAAGAATGCTGGAGGAGAAATCGAACTAGCACATCTTTACAGATTTTATGTTAAACCCTGCATCGCCTGCAGTGGAGGCTGGGGCATATGTCGAAAGGAGGGTAAATGCATCCTAAAAGATGATTTTGAGAGATTAAGGGAAAAGATCTATGAAGCTGATGCTCACGTTTTTGCAACACCTGTGTACTGGCATGACTTAAGCGAATCAGCAAAGATTTTTCTAGACAGGTTACGAAGGTGTGAATCATTTAATAATTTCAGAAATCTTGCAACTAAGAAGGCTGTAGGTATAGCATCTGCAGGAGGCAATGGAATGGGAGCGGTGAAGGCTCTTTTAAATCTTGAAGATTATCTGAGGAGGCTAGGTTTCCAAATATTCGATTTAATTCCTGTCACGAGAATTTCAAAGGATTATAAGTTAGAGATGCTCGAAAAAGCAGGTTACAGCCTCGCCAAGGCTTTAAGCCCCAACACTACTTAGTCTGCTTTAATATAAGTACCGATCTAAAATTGCTAAAAATTCCAAAAACCATTATTACTTGATGCTTCTATTTTGAATTGAAAGATCTTTGGAAGTCGAATCCATTAAGATTGGTCTATTAGTCATTGGAAATGAAATCCTAGATGGAGTTATAGCTGACACTAATAGTCATTGGATAATCTCTCAACTTAAAGCCTTAAACATGCAAGTCTGGGAACAGATGACAATCAGAGATAACGAAAGCGAGATCACTAAAGCCATTCGAAGATTCGTCTCTGATTCGTGTAGCATAATCATAACGATCGGTGGATTAGGACCAACGCATGATGATAAGACTCTGAAAGGAGTGGCTGAAGCATTAAACTCTAGCTTAGAGTTGAATGCTGAAGCCCTCTCAATAGTGACTAGACAGTACCTTGAACTATATAGAGAAGGGAAAGTAGATACACCCGAGATAATTGAATCGAGAAAGAAGATGGCTATTCTACCTCGAGGTGCCAAGCCTCTTGACAACAAGATAGGCGGAGCACCCGGAGTCCTACTAAAAACCAAGGAAAGCATGATTATTTGTCTCCCAGGAGTACCTCAAGAGATGATTTGGATCTTTGAGAATCAAGTGAAGCCTTTACTTAAAGCAAAATCAAATACTTTTTATGCTGAGAAGATAATCCTCATACCTTTAAAAGATGAGTCAATACTAGCCTCTATTATAGACGAAGTGATGAGAAGAGAAAACTCCGTTTATATCAAATCTATGGTGAAACCTTATGGCGAATCAGGGATTAAAATTTGGATATCAACAATCGGACGATCCAAGAAGGAGGCAGAAGATAGGCTTGAAAAAGCTTCAGCTTTTCTCGCCCAATTATCGAATGAAATAGCGGTTAAGAAGTGAATAGCAACTAGCTGATCGATTTTACAGGAGATTTTAAGGATAATTGAGATAAACATGTGTTATCTTTAGAGATATCGATATCTATGGTTGAGATGTGGCTCCCTTACGGAAAAAGCGAAGTACATTTGACCGTTCCTATAAATGATCTCGCTGGAGTAATCAAACCTAACCCTAGCCCGAGAGTTCAAGAACCTAAGCAGGAGATAACAAGATCGCTGGAAAAAAACTTGGAGCTCATAGGATTTAAACCAGATTCTAGAGTAGCCATAGCTGTTGACGGATTGATGGAACCTAACCTAGCGGTCACAGCCGTCTCAGCCTTAGTAGAGAAGCTTTCAGGGAGTATCTCGAAAGAAGGAATAGTCATCGTTATAGGTAGCGGTTTCCGTGAGAAAGGTAATCCTGAACTGAGGAGAATGATTCAAAGCAATATAGAACTCGGCTCGATCACGGTTGAAGAACATCTACCTTCGTCGGAGAATGTTGTTAATGTAGGTCAAATAGGGGGAAAAACAGATGTGGAGATTAATCATAGATATGCTTCATCCGAGATCAAAATATCGATAGGCGAGTTTAATCCCGATCCATATACCGGATTTAGTGGTGCACACAGAGCAATCATTCCAGGAATCTGCAGTCTGAAAACGTTAGAAGCCATTCGAATAAAAGCTTTTGAAAATAATGTTGCACCTGGTATAGTCGAAGGAAATCCTATCTTAGGGGATACTTTCGAAGCCGTAAATCTTGCTGGTAATGATTTCGCAATCAACCTTGTGACTAACCCTCAAGGAGGATTAATTAAAGCATACTCTGGAAACCTAGAAGATTCTTGGAGAAATGCTCTAGCCGAGTTTGGTTCATCGTTCAATGTTAAAATAGAAGTCGATGCAGACGTGGTTGTAGTTAGCGCTGGAGGGATAAGATTCGATTTCAGCCTATACCAATCGATCTGGTCACTACGAAATATAAGACAGATTGTTAGAAAGGGAACTATGATAGTTCTTTTAGCAGAGTGTTCGGAAGGTTTAGGGGCTGAAGGTTTTATAAAACTTGCTCACATTAATATTCTGAACGAATTTAAGAGGAGATATATCCTAGGAGCTGAATCAGTTCATTTAATTAAAAACATATTAAAAACTAATGAAGTGATCCTTGTCTCAGCACTGCCAAAGACTTTCATCGAGCCTTTAGGTTTAAAGATGGCGAATACGGCTAATGAGGCCTTGAAACTAGCTGTTGAAGAGCGCAGAAGGAAGAAGACAGTTTTAGTAACTCATGGATGCTATACGCTACCCATCCTAGAAAGGGAAGAGAACGATGAGAGTCAAAGCCATCATCGCAAGGTAGACAAAGAATAAAAGCTTTCTCGACAAGCTTAAGGGAGAAATGTCATCTAGTGGACCTGCCGACTCTCCTCCTGTTCTCATCATGAAGAAAGCGATCATAATAGCCATGACAAAGTATCCAGAGATTAAAAGCAAGAGTACCCCAGCCACGGAGATTATTTTGTGATTCATCTCACCGAATACAGCACGACTGATGTGTCCTCCATCGAGCTGCCAAGAGGGGATGAGATTTATAAAAGTTACCAAGCAACCAACCCAAGCAGCAAACCCCACTGGATGCAGTATCAAAACCATGTTCTCGTCTGAAGATTTGAAGACCGAAGCTAGGAATTCAAGGATTAAAGGGAATGGTATCGATTGAAACCTAACATCAGGAAATTTAAGCATCCATTGCTCAACCGCGCTTAGGGGAACCGTGAATGATAAACTAAACCCTAAAATAGCTACAAATATTGTTACCATGAATCCAACTAAAGGCCCGCTAAACCCCAGGTCAAAAAGCGCGTCTCTGTTCACAGGAGGCTCCTTCTGAGTTATTACAGCTCCAAAAGTTCCTCCCATACCTGGTGGAGCTGGAATGAAATAGGGCATAGAGGCTTCGATACCTCTTTTCATCGCTAAGAGTTTATGCCCTAACTCGTGCATCCCGAATACTCCGAGAATAGCAATTGTGAATAGTACAGCATTTGCAATTACAGGAACCCCAGGCATCAACGCTTCCGTGAGAATGGGGTTATTACTTCGGAGAAAGCCATCGATGAATATTGTTACAGTTGTAGCAGCTAGGAGAATTAGATTCTTTGTATAGGTTTGTGGTTTCGATTTAGACTTTAATAGAAGAGTAAGATGATAACGGTTAGCCTCTTCGGAAAGTCTAGGATAGTAATTTAGCATACTTAACTCCTTTACAAGATTTTTAAACTCTTTTTTTAGAAGTTGTCGAAGATCCCCCTCTCCTCGGGGTTTAATGACAAATACTGGCAGATTCATTGAATAGAATTTATCCTCAACTATGAACCTTCTCTCTATCGTTTCCTCAACGACTGATTCAACTATTCTGTACGACGTCAAGTTCTTGCACCGTTAACGATTACTCTCCATAAATCAGGTTGGAAAGGTAAAAACCTATCTAGAAGCATCGTTTGATCATAGTGTTTAAATTCTTTGAAGAAGACGGATAAAGAGTCTAAATTGGAGCTTAAGACTTTTACGATCAGACAGTCTAAGCTGGAAGACATTAACAAGGTCATGGAGATCAATTTCGAAACTCTTCCTGAAAATTATACCTTCTTTTTCTTCCGAGACCTGTACGAACGATTTCCCAAGACTTTCCTTGTGGCTGAGGTTGATAGAAGTATTCAAGGGTATATCATGTGCCGTGTGGAGACCGGATTCTCCAAATTTCAGACTCTAAAGCCAACGAGGTTGCTCCATGTGGTCTCAATAGCTGTTAGAGAACCTTTTAGAAGAATAGGAATTGGGACGAATCTACTTATCCAAGCAATTAATAATGGTAAGAGGGAATATAAAGCCACTGAATGTTACCTTGAAGTCAGGGTTACTAACAATTCAGCTATAAGTCTATACGAAAAGATCGGGTTCGTCAAACTGAGGAAGAACCTAGGCTATTATATGGATGGAGAAGATGCATGGGTTATGGCTAAACCTATAGTAGACAAGGAGTGAACCAGCACCACATCCTAAAAAATGTTTCTCCTACCATTTTAAAGATAGAGAACAGGAGATTTATAATTAATAAGCCTTTTGGGAGTCAAATATTTATGAGGCCAAGATAATATATAATTGGAGAATCTATTGATAGATACTATTGCTATCTGGACAGTAGTTATCTTAGCCTTTTCGCTTACAGTATTTACGTTATTCGCAAGATTCACAATCAAACTCATCAAGCAACATTACGATATTAACATGTTGCTATATGCTCTTGAAGAAGAGGAGAAAAGGAAACAACACCAATGATTTAGCCAATTAATTATCTAGAAAAATGATAACGTGATTCGTTAGGTATTTAGGTCTCGAAATTTTAAAGAATGTGACATCATGGATAAAAGCGCATTAATACCTTGGCGAGAAGTCTGTACATGGTCATGTACAGCTTGTGGAAAGTGTTGTGTAGGATATCATGTTCCTCTTAAGATGGATGAGTATGTCCGAGTCGCTAAGATATACGGATATAATGCCTTCGACTTTGGTTTAGGCAGAGTCTATTTAAAGCAAACTTTTAACGGTCAATGTATCTTTCAACATCCATCTCAGGGTAGATGGGTCTGTGAACTTCAGAGCATAAAGCCTTTAGCATGTAAGCTTTTTCCATTTCGTATTCATTCTAAACCGATATATAGTAGAGGAGATAGAAGCGAATACGTGAGCAACGGACAAACATTCTATATTTATCTCGATCCAGATTGCGAAGGGATCGTTTTTGGGAAACCAAGTGAAAGATTTCTCAAACAGATACTACCTGAAGTAGTGCAAATAGGATTAGGACAGAGATGGAAACAAAAGTTTACCACATCAAAATACCTCTCTTGGACAGCCCCCTAGCATATAAATGATAAAAAAACTCTTTGATTCTTGAATTTAGCATATTTTATGAGACAGATCCCGTTCTAAGCTATTTTTAAAGTAGTTTCTTACAATAATACATTTATCTTTTTTGCTATATATGCTGATAAGAATGAAATTTTATCTGAATGAGAAATTTTAAGCTCATTTTCACATACTGCAAAATTTATTCATGGAGAGATTATAGATTCCCGTCAAGAGGTAGAGGGCGATAGTAGAGGGGATCAAATATCTATAAACCTTTCCTAAATCCGATTGGTAGTACCCGTTTGTCAAAACTAAACAGAGATGCATAGGAGACGCAAGATACCCTGCTACTATCCCTGCATAAATGAATCCTGATAAGTATACACTTAAACTTCCAGATAAAGGTATGAGAAGGGGGAAGACTATCGCAAGACCCATACTTGGGTTGGCAGATATCATGCCCACTGAAACGGGTACAGCTATCAGGATTAAGAACAGGGGTATTCCACTATTGAGAAGAGATGAGAGAAGGCTATTAACTGAGCCTGAGAATAGTATGAGATATCTGAAATACAACATCGTTAAAACTGTAATAGCTATATCCCATCTTACCCCCTTTCTGAGGAATACTAAAATACGTTTGAGATCGACGCGTTTCAGGGCAAGCGCCACGAACAAGCCTAATGTTAAAGCCAACCATACTGGTAAGCCGATCAGACTCAGAATGACTACGAGTATTATGGGAGCTAGACCCGTTAAAGCCGAAGAATAGTTTTTCCCTTTTTGATTACCATTTTCTCTCCCTTTAAGGAAACTTTGAGAAGCAATTAAGCCAATGATAACACTTACAAACAGCATAGGAGCTTCAGCGTAGATAAACTCTCTCTGACTGAAACCTGCTAGAGCGGCGGCAAGGATTAGGGTAGGTGATATAGGAGAAGCCCAAAACCATACGTGTCTGAACCATACGTTGATGAAGGTTTTATGTTCTGCTTTCAGCTTTAATCTATTGGCCTCAGGCTCATTGAATGGTGCCGACATTAAAGCACCACCAGGCATCGTCAATATTCCGAATAATGCAGGTATCACAGAAAGGAGAACTCTACTTGACAGTAAACCCCTTAAAGCTTCAATCGTCTCTGTCATTAAGCCTGTTTCCTTTAGAATATATCCCAAAAGGGTAATGAGCGCTACTGAGGAGAATATGTCCCAAGTAACTGGGTCAGTCAAGGTTGTGACTGCTACATCAATGAATATGGCTGGTGGTTTCTCTGAAGTAAATCCCAGTATTAGGGATGAAACAATTAAAGATAAAGTAAAATCAATATTCTTCAACCTTAGAGCTATGAGCAGCCCGAAAGCTACCAATACCCCAATGATCTGTAACGTGGGAAACCCTTCCGTAATCCATCGAGTAAAGAAGAATCTTATTATAAAACTTTCTAAATGAGCTTTAATAAATATTAGAATTTTGGTAGTTTAATCTTCGGACTTTCAAGCATTAATAATCTAGACATACTTTTTCTTGTAAAGAAGGCTTTGTTAAAACTCTTACACATTTCTAACAATCTTAAATTTACCGTTCAAGAAATATAATAATGCTAGGTAATACCGACTTATAATCAAATATTTGATGGATCTTTTCACTTTATATCTTATGGTCAAGAAGTGCTTAACCTTCCTTCAGGATTAGGTTTCTTTTTAAGTGCAAAGGAGTATCTTAGAACTCGCACACATGATGAATTGCCTGAATAGTCCAAACAAGCTTGGGTTTTCTAGATAGCTGTGAATGCGTAGATGACGCAATGGTTAAGTTCTATAATGTAGAAAAAATGATAGCCCGGGGGAGATTCGAACTCCCGTCGAAGGGTCCAAAGCCCATCATCCTTGTCCACTAGAAGACCGGGCTTCATAATATACATTCAAACTTAAAGTTCTATAAATATTAAGCTCTTTATATATCAAAATTAGCTTTTAATACGCGGTAGCCACCCTTCCTGCCTATTATTTCGAACCGCTTATAGTATTGTTCAAGAAGTTTGGAAAGAGCTCTTCCTCCTTTATTCGTCTTCACTACTAGCTGGATTGAGCCCCCAGCCTTCAGATGCTTCATAGATCCTTCTATGATGGACTCTATCGTGTTTGAACCAGCGGAGATAGGTGGATTCACTAGAATTGTATCAAAGAACATCCGTCTAACAGGTTCGTATAGAAAACCCTTAATTATTCTAATATTTGACACTCTATTCCTGTTTGCATTTCTCGAAGCCATTTCAACAGCCCGTTCATTAACATCCGTCATCCAGACCTCTAGGTTGGGTTTAATCTTAGCAGCAACTACCCCGACAGGGCCATATCCACACCCCAAGTCAAGGATGGATCCGGTATCAGGCAGGATCATTGATTCTATTAGAAGCCTCGTGCCTGAATCTATCCTCTTATATGAGAATACTCCAGCGGAAGTGAAAAACTCGAACAGTTGCCCCCTGATCTGACATCTGATCAACCCTAATCTAACCTTTGATTTTGGGGTTGAAGAAAAATAATGCTCGACCACTTTTCACCACATTTTGGGATACGTTCCTCTACGCATCAAGACCCTAAGTGGTCTGCAAGCTATACCATGTTCTGAGGATAGGATATCGTTTGTAGACATTACAGCCTTCATCAGTGCAATTCCTTCTCCTTTCTGCGTCATTACAGCCACCATCGAGCCATTTTCTATACCGGACTCGAGTTGCAGGATTCCGGGAACCGCGAGTGAAGCACCCATGCAAATGGCTTCGACAGCAGAGTCCCTCACCCAGATTTTCGGTAAAAGTTTAAGAGCGTCTTCAACGGGGCGTATGATCCTACGTAAAGGTGTTTCGTCATCTTTTTCGTTGAGAAGATCAACTGCGTCAGCTACATCATATATCGAATATAATTCAGTTTCTGTGAACGGCCCACTCCTTGTACGCCTAAGCTCATGCATGTGGGCACCTATTCCAAGAACCTCTCCTACATCATAACAGAGTTTTCTAATGTATGTGCCACTCTCACAACCCACTTTAAAAAGCCAATTCCTTCCATCTCCTTCCAAGTAGTCAATGTAATAGATGATCCTGATCCTCAACTTTCTAGCTACAGATGCCCTTAACGGAGGTCTTTGGTATATTCTGCCTTCGAAAAGCTTTAAAGTCTGAACCACCTTCTCTTCTTTTTCTTCACCATGAGTTCGCATGACGCAGACATACTCCTTACCAGCTTGAAGGAGAGCTTGAACGATTTTAGTAGATTCTTCAAGGGTTATAGGGAGAACACCCGTAACTTTAGGATCGAGAGTGCCACCATGACCAGCCTTATCGATATTCAACATTTTTTTTACCCAAGCCACTACTTCATGACTTGTAGGGCCTGGAGGCTTATCCAAGATTATTAAACCATATCTCAGGTAATCTTTAAAGAGTCTATTTTCAGGGAGGCATCCGAAAATAGGGTTGGTTTCTTCTTCAGATTTGATATACATTGAGCGAACTGTTCTCCAAGGCGGCGTTAAACTCATATTAAAATTAAGCATATTTACAAGCTTTTAAATAATGATGCACGATCCCGCTTTAAAATAATGAATATAAAAAATTATTGGCAGAAACAGTTTCTATTATTTAAACTTTCGGGATGAATGGAATTCCATGTAAAAATATCAAATAATATTTAGTGAAATAATTTTTAAAAAAAGTCAAGTTTTCTTGTAGTCACACTTTGCATCGCATATTCCGCAGAGGACAGTTTTTGTTTTCAGAGGAGGCTCATTTTTAATACTGCAGATAAGTTTGTAAGCAGCATTTATCGTATCCTCGTCGCCTTCGAGGAGGAAAGCCTTTGATCCTTCTCCTCCATCTATGCCTCCTCCTCCCATAGGCATTGCTGTTGCCCCTGTAAGCATATTGATAGCCTCAACCTCCGTGACAATTTCCCCTTTTACTATCATCATGCCAACCGCCATACCTAGAGATTTGTCTACTGTTTTAACACCCATTCTCGGAGCGATGTCAGAGAGATCAAAAGGAACGAGTTTTTCTAACCCAACTGCGATTATTGTTTTAATCCCTAGAGATGTGAGGTACCCCCAAGCAGTACCGATCGTTCCTCCGCCTGCTCCACCTAGATATATTGCAGCTTGACCTAAAGGATCTAATGCATTAGCTCCTTTGATGAAGACATCATTAGGCCCCATCCGAGGTAATATTTTTGGTAGTTCATTTGTCTGCACTTCGGTAACTTTTCCTTTCTCAATAACATGATGAAGATATCTCCCTTTAGGATCAGTAGTACAACACCCCTTAGCTGTGACAACTCCAGCGGTAAACATCCCCTTGTTCTCTATCTTTTTTCCTAACAATTCTTCAACAACATAACTTGTCGTTGTGCTTGTCGCAATAATGATTATACCATTTTTTAACGCATTTTGAACTATCTCCATCTGGGCGATAGCGCGTCCTATAAGTCTTTTTCCCTCAGAAGGCGTCAATGAAAACTGAAGTAACAGATTCATTCCTCCAATATTTTATGTGAATCTATTAATGTTTCGATCAATTAAAAGCTTATCCAACCATCATTCTTTTCTATTAAAGAAAGATGAAGGCTTAATCAATAATACTTGGTATTATTAATATTTTCTCGAAAATTTTATTGTTTAAGGAGAAAATGGAGGATGCTCATCTTTATATGTTTCACTTCAAATGTCAAGTAGAAAATTATATTTATAACAAACATTATACGTGAGAATCTTCGGTAAGAGCTTCAGCAAAAATGGTGCCGAACTCTGTCAAACGGATCGCTTTCATCTTTGAACCCTTCTCACTTTCTACAAGACCCCTCATCTCAAGTCTTGAGATATATCTACTGAACCTGTTTCTTAAAGTTGAGCTTGCAGCCTTGTAACCAAGCCATCTTATAATATCGCTGATAGAGTCTGCGGAGCTATTATTCTCCTTAAGAAGACTGACAATTCTTTTTTCCATCTCCCATTCTTTTTCTTCATGTTTTGTTCGAGGTTCAAGCCTATAACCAGGTAACTTGATCTCCGTTGGATCCAAACTTGGTTGACTCCTAGCATTCTCAAACCACTCCTCAAACTTTGAATCTCCAATCTTACC
>Ga0272448_1007390_pt1 | contig 11653 bp, 12 predicted proteins | sample YNPCB0191_FD_202220 | JGI IMG/M metagenome (GOLD analysis project Ga0272448, IMG submission 202220) | Hot spring sediment microbial communities from Yellowstone National Park, WY, United States - YNP-CB-019-1 | ecosystem: Environmental > Aquatic > Thermal springs > Hot (42-90C) > Sediment... | reverse complement strand
GGCGCGAGCAGCGCCTCGCCGCGCAGTTGCAGCCCACGGATCTCCTCCCAGCTTGTTGAAGGAACAGATATGCTCGCCGCGGCACGCGGATCGGCGGCCAGGTCGCGGGCATGCTGGCTGTCCGTCCGGGAAAGGAAATACAGTTTGAGGCCGGGTCCGGCGGCGAAGTAAAGCGCTGCGCAATGCGGCTCGCCGTCTTCCCCGCGTGTGGCCAGGCATAACTGCGCCATGGACAGCAGCTCGTCTACGGTTGGGTCATTGTGGGTGGCAGGCATGATGACGTTCGACCGCTCCCCTTTCCGGTTTTTTTCCAGCCCTTCAAACAGGATAAGGGTGAAATTTCATTCTCCCAGGCCATGCCACTCATGGTAAGCCTGGTTTTCAATGCCCAGGCGGGCGAGCACCCGCCCGCACAGGTCGGTGATGATGTCATCCACCGTCTGCGGATGCGCGTAGAAGGCGGGCACGGGGGGGAAGATGACCGCGCCGGCGGCAGCCGCCAGGTCCATCAGACGCAGGTGACCACGATGCAGAGGCGCCTCACGCACGACCAGCACCAACGGACGGCCCTCCTTTAAGGTCACATCCGCGGCGCGTGAGATTAAATCGGCAGTGTAACCGTTGGCGATAGCCGAAAGGGTCTTGATCGAGCAGGGAATCACCGCCATTCCGTGGGTGGTAAAGGAGCCTGAGGCGATGGCCGCGCCGATGTCGTTGGCGTCGTAGGCCACATCGGACAGGGCCAGCACGTCGCTCACCTTGCGGCCCGTTTCCTGGTGGATGGTCACCTTGGCGGCCGCGCTGATCACCAGGTGGGTTTCGATGTCGGTGTCGCGCAGAAGCTCGAGCAGTCGGACGCCCAGAATGGCCCCCGAGCTGCCGGTGATGCCCACGACCAACCGCTTGACCTTGGCGCTCATTTCCTCCCCCAGTGGATTGCCATCGTCCCGACCATAAAACGACGATAGGCGATCTCGCGGAAACCGGCGGCGGCCATGCGAGCGGCCAGCTCCTCTGCGCGGAGGAATTTCTCGGTCGAATCGGGCAGATAGGTGTAGGCGTCGCGTTGACCGGTGACCAGCCAACCGAGGAATGGGATCACAGCGTGCAGGTGAAAATATACCAGAGGGGTAAAGGGATTCGGGTGTGGGCGGGTCGTATCCAGGATAACCACTTTGCCGCCCGGCTTGAGCACCCGTTTCTGCTCGCGCAGGGCGGCCTGCACGTCGGCCACATTGCGCATCAGGTAGCCAGACACGACCGCGTCGAAGCAGGCGTCAGGGTAAGGCAGGCGCAGGGCATCGGCTGCCAGCCAGGCGATGCGCTGGGAATCGCTGTGCGCCCGGCCATACAGCATCATCGCCAGGGTGAAATCGGTGGCCACCGGTCGGCAATCGGGCTGCTGGCGCAACGCTTCGCGCGCCAGATCACCTGTGCCGGCCCCCAGGTCCAGCATAAGCGCGCCGGGTTTCAGCCCCGCCAGGCGGATAACTTCTCGTCGCCAGCGAACGTCCTGACCGGCGGTCATCAGTCGGTTCATCAGGTCGTAACGCGGCGCGATGCGCGTGAACATGGACTGCACTTGACGGGCGCGCCCGGCGCCGGACAGACTGGACAAGGTTATCCTAACGTTGTTTGTTGAACGGGACCCACACCAGAAGGGTGGTGCCGCCTCCGGGTTCAGAGGTGATCTCGATATCCCCGCCGACGCTCCGCGCGCGGGTTTGCATATTGGCCAGGCCGTGGCCAAGCGTCATGGTCACTTTTTGTGTGTCGAATCCAATGCCGTCGTCGCTGATCTCCAGAATAGCCCGCTCGGGTGTGGCCCACAGGTAAACCTCCACCTTGCTGGCATGCGCATGCTTGGCCACATTGGCCAGCCCCTCTTGACAGATATGAAAGAGAGCCAGCGCATGACTGTCTGGAAGCTGGGGAAGGCCATCCGGTGGGCCGTGCAGGCTGGCTTCGAGCAGGGTGTTGGCCTTGAGCTCGTTCACCAGCCGCCTGAGGCCTTCCATCAGGTTTTCTTCGTGGAGCTGCCGCGGTCGTAGGTCGAGAATGTACGTGCGAATGTCGCGAATGGTGCTGTTCAGATCCTCCACTGCCTGGTCGATGCGCCGGCGGGCCTGGACGGTATCCTCGTTCAGCAGCAGACGGGCGTGCTCTAGCGTCAGCCCTACCGCGTAGATGGACTGGATGATGCCATCGTGCAGGTCCATGCCGATGCGCTCACGCTCCTCCAGGATGGCCAGGCGGCGTCCCTGATATTTCAGACGGACGCTCTCGATGGACGTGCCGGCCCATGAGCTGATGGCGGTGAGGAACTGAACTTCCAGCTCATCGATGGGTTCCGACTGGCGAAAGGCGATGCACAACGCGCCCAGCGTTCCGGCGCGCGTGGTGAGCGGAAAGCAGGCGAGCTGGTGGATGCGCTCACGGATCACATCCTTCCGCAGGTACCGGCTGTTCTTGGTGGGCAGGACGAGAAAACGCGGCTCGCCGCTCTTGACGGTCGCGCCGATCAGACCTTCCCCCTCTTCGAACCGATCGCGGCGCCACAGGTGTTCCTCGAACTTGCCGCGGTGCAGTACCATGCGCAGGACCTTGCTATCCTCATCGCGCAGGAAGAATTCGGCTGCCTCCACCCCGGGTAGATCCACCACGTGGGCGAGAACTTTTTGCAAAATCTCGTCGATCTCGCCGGATGAGGCCAGCGATGAAGCCAGGTTATTGAGCAGGGCCAGATCCTCGTTGCGGCGCAGGAGGTCTTTCTCACGCTGAATCAGCTTTCGATACAGGCGCGCGTTGGAGATGGCCACGGCGGCGTAGGCGGCCAGGGTTTCGATCACTTGCTGGTCGTCTGGAGTGAACTCCTCCGCACCGATCTTGTCGGTCAGATAAAGCTGGCCAAGCTGCCGTTCGCCCAGATAGATGGGCACTCCCAGCATGGAATGCATGGGCGGATGGTTGGGGGGGAAGCCGACGCTGCGCGGATCTTCGCTGATCTCTGGGATGCGGATGGTTTCACGGGTGTGCATCAACACGCCGATCAGCCCAAGGCCGCGCGGGTAATGTTCTACTTTAGCGATTTCCTCCGGCGCCATGCCGACGGGGATGAATTGTTCGAGTGCGCCGCTCTCGTCCAGCACACCCAGAGCCGCGTAACGCGCCCCAACTTGATCACGGGCCAGCGTTACGATGCGCTCCAGCAGGGTATCCAGAGATATGTCCTGGACAAGCTCCAGGCTGGCGCGGTGCAGTGCCGCCAGACGGTCCTCAAGTTGCTCACGGGTAAGCGTTACCATAATATTGGATACCTATTATTATTTTACCTGAATTTGTCCAGATAAATGAATCTGATAGGTTTTGCCAGCCACAGATGTTTATCCTTTACCAGGATTTTGAGATTTTCAATCCGCACGCACAGATCGCGCCAATTCAATGCTCGACGGACGACCGTAATTTTATCACCACCCGGGTAAATATGTGAAGTTTGGCGCAAATTGTTAGACATGGGAATTGCAAGAAGTTTAGGAGGCGGCATGGCACCTGAGGCCAGCCAGGAGCGGCGCGCAAAATTCTACGACCTGAGCCTGTCCGAGCGGTTGGCTGAGATCGAAGCGCGCGGCGGGCTCACCCCCGCCGATCTGGCCGCGCTGAGCGGCGAATCCGGTCTGAACGCTGAGCAGGCCGATCACATGATCGAAAACGCCGTCGGCGTACACGCCCTGCCGCTTGGGATCGCCCAGAATTTCGTGGTCAACGGGCGGGAGGTGCTGGTGCCAATGGCCATCGAGGAGCCATCGGTGGTGGCGGGGGCATCTTTCATGGCGCGCTTGGCAAAGGCGGGCGGTGGCTTTCATGCCAGCGTGGATGAGCCGGTGATGATCGGCCAGATGCAGATCATTGGCCTGGCTGATGTGCACTCTGCCCGTGCAGCCCTGCTCGAAAACCGGCCATCTCTGCTCGAAGCGGCCGCCGAGATCGACCCGGTGCTGAAACGCCTGGGCGGAGGTCCGCGCGACATCGAGGTTCGCGTCATTCCCGAATCGCCCATCGGGCCGTTCCTGGTGCTGCACCTCCTGTATGATGTGCGCGATGCGATGGGCGCCAACGCCGTCAACACAGCCGTCGAGCGCCTGGCCCCGCTGGTGGAAAAGATCTGCGCTGGGCGGGTTCACCTGCGCATCCTCTCTAACCTGGCCGACCGCAGACTGGCGCGGGCGCGCTGCACCATCCCCCTGGAGCAGCTCGCCTTCGATGGCTTTTCTGCCGAGGAGGTGCGCGACGGGATCATCGCTGCGTGGGCCTTTGCCGCCGTCGACCCCTACCGCGCGGCCACCCACAACAAGGGCATCATGAATGGTGTGGATGCGGTGGTCATCGCCACCGGCAACGATTGGCGGGCGGTGGAAGCCGGGGCTCATGCTTACGCCGCGCGCAGTAGTCGTTACACCAGCCTGAGCACCTGGGCGCGCGATGCGGATGGCAACCTGGCCGGCACCCTGGAAATGCCCCTGGCGGTAGGCATTGTGGGGGGCGCCACGCGCGTTCACCCGACCGCCCGCGCCGCCTTGAAGTTGATGGGAGTGGAAAACGCACGCCAACTGGCTGAGATTATCGTCTCGGTGGGACTGGCGCAAAACCTGGCTGCCCTGCGCGCGCTGGCGACCGAGGGCATCCAACGCGGGCATATGGAACTGCATGCCCGTCAGGTGGCCATCGCAGCGGGCGCTCAGGGTGAGCAAATCGAGCGCCTGGCCAGGCAGATGGTGGCTGAGAAGGCTATCCGTGCCGACCGGGCGGAGGAAATCCTCAAGGAATGGAGTCAATCGTCAGAACATGGAAAATGATGGCAAGGTCTTGAGACCGGTGAAACCGGTCGGTATCATCGGCTATGGGGCCTACGTTCCGCGTTACCGCCTGCCGGCTTCCGAGGTGGCGCGGGTGTGGTCCGGCAGTGAAGGCGGCCTGCCGATCAAAGAGAAGGCGGTGGCCGGCCTGGACGAGGATGTGGTGAGCATGTCCATCGAGGCAGCGCGCAATGCGCTGGCCCGCGCAGGCATCGACCCGGCCGAGCTGCGCGCCGTGTGGGTCGGCTCGGAATCACATCCCTACGCGGTCAAGCCTACCTCGACCATCGTGGCTGAGGCGATCGGCGCGGTGCCCAGCACGCAGGCCGCCGATTGGGAGTTTGCCTGCAAAGCCGGCACTGAAGCGTTGGTGGCGGCCATGGGCATGGTCGGTTCGGGCATGGCGCGCTACGCCCTGGCCATCGGCATGGACACGGCCCAGGGGCGCCCTGGCGACCAGCTCGAGTACACCGCCGCAGCGGGCGGGGCGGCGTTCGTCATCGGTCCAGCCGAGGAATCGCTGGCCGAGATCGAAGCGTCCTATTCGTACGTCACCGACACGCCGGATTTCTGGCGGCGGGCTGAAGCCAAATACCCGGAGCACGGTCAGCGCTTTACCGGCGAGCCGGCTTACTTCAAACACATCACCGAGGCGGCTCGCACGCTCATGGACGCCACTGGAACCACCCCCGAAGAGTACCGCTTCGCCGTGTTCCACCAACCCAACACCAAATTTCCCCAGCGGGTGGGTAAGATGCTGGGTTTTAAGCCCGAACAGATCACACCCGGACTGCTTTCGCCGGTGATCGGCAATACCTACGCCGGCGCAGCGCTGATCGGACTCACTGCCGTGCTGGACGTGGCAGATCCCGGCGACCGCATTCTGCTGGTCTCCTTTGGCTCGGGTGCCGGATCGGATGCTTTCGCCATACGCACCAATCTGCGCCTGCTTGAGCGTCGCGAGCTGGCGCTGAAGACCGCCGACTACATCGCCCGCCGCACCGAGATCGATTACGCCACTTACGCCCGGCTGCGCGGCAAGCTGGCGCTTGAATAGGGGGCCGTATGAGCGATGTCGTCATCGTCGGGGTCGGCATGATTCCGGTCGGCGAGCACTGGGACGTCTCGCTGCGTTCGCTGGCTGCGCGGGCTGCCCTGGCGGCCGTGCGCGACGCAGGCGGGCTAAAACCCCAGGCCATCTACATCGGCAACGTACTGGCGCCGGTGGTATCCCACCAGGCCAATCTGGGAGCCATGGTGGCCGATAACCTGGGCATGCGGGGGGTGGAGGGCACAACCGTGGAAGCGGCTGGCGCATCGGGCGGGGCAGCCCTGCGCCAGGGCATCCTGGCGGTAACCTCTGGCCTGGTGGATGTGGCCATGGTGTTGGGAGTCGAGAAGGTGACCGATCAGGTCGGAGCAGGCATCGAGGAGGCTCTCAGTCAGACGCTGGACGCCGATTACGAGGCAATGCACGGCATGACCCTGGCGGCCCAGGCTGCCCTGGTGATGCAGCGCTACCTGGAGGATTACGACGCGCCGCGCGATGCGTTTGCCGGCTTTGCCTTGACGGCCCATGCCCATGCCGTGCACAACCCATACGCCATGTATCGCCGCGCCATCGACCTGGAGACGTACCGCAACGCGCCGCTGGTCAGTGACCCGCTCAATCTGTACGACGTGGCTCCCTATGCCGATGGGGCCGCGGCCGTGATCATTACACGGTTGGAGAATGCGCCGCGCGGCCTGGATCACCCGTTGGTGCGCATCAGCGGCTCCAGCGTGGTGATCGACACCCTGGCTCTGCACGACCGCGACGACCCGCTAGCCTTCCGGGCGGCGGGTTACTCGGCCGAGCGCGCCTGCCGTCAGGCGGGCATCCTGCCGCGTGACGTGGATTTTCTCGAGCTGCACGATGCCTTCTCGGTCTACGCCGCGATCTCGTTGGAAGCGGCGGGCTTCGCTCCGCGCGGCCAGGGCTGGAAGCTCGGCCAGGACCGCCATATCGGGCGAGACGGCGATCTACCGGTCAACACCTTCGGCGGAATGAAAGCGCGCGGCTACCCGATCGGCGCGGCGGGCGTCTACCAGGCGGTTGAGGCGGCGCTGCAGTTGCGCGGTCAGGCGGGCGAATGTCAGGTCCCAGGCGCCAGGATCGCGCTGATCCAATCGCTGGGCGGACCGGCTTCCACCGCTGCCGCCCACGTCCTGGAGCGTATGGATTGATGTACAGGCTCGTGGGAGGCCCGGAAGAACAACTTGATAGGGATTGAGAGTCCTACGCGTGTAAATTAAACTCACGAAATGAAATTGCGGCTTTTGGCCGATCGAGTGGAGAGAAATCATCATGGAAATACCACGTCATTGGAGATTACGGAAACAGCGCTATAGCCTGGTAGGGGAGGTGTGCCCGCACTGCGATGCGAAGATCTTCCCGCCGCGCGACGTGTGTCCGGAGTGCGGCCAGGAAGCCAAGACGGCTTTCACCTTCAGCGGGAAGGGCGAGGTGTACTCCTTCACGCACATCGCAGACGCGCCGGCCGGTTTCGAGGATCAGGTGCCCTATACGGTGGCTCTGGTCAAACTGAAAGAAGGGCCGATCGTCACCGCCCAATTAACCGATCTGGGCGATCGCCCGGTGGAGATTGGCATGCCGGTAGAGATGGTCACCCGCCGCATCCGCCAGGACGGCGATGAGCGGGGGATGATCGTATACGGGTATAAATTCAGGCCGCTGATGCAGGGCTAAACAAATACCAGAGAAAAAGCGCCTTCCAAAGATGGAAGGCGCTTTATTGTTTCGTGCCCGGTGGGAATGGGTTTTCTCAGCGCAGTTAGAATCATGCTTCAGGCGAATGGCATCTCGAAGCCGGTCGAGCAGATTTTTTAGGGGGGTTGGATAGGATGGATCAGGCATAAAAAACAGCGACACTATTTAAATATTTGCTTATAAAATCTATATAGACATTTATTCTAATCGGAGGGTTTCAGGTAACCAGGCAGAACTGCAAAATAACATACTTCATCGGGCTGGCTAAACGGCGAAAATGCAGGATATCAGAAATCCATATAATTAATAGTTGGGCAGCCTAAGTGAGCTATGTTATCAGGAGCAATGATTATGAAGGCAGATGAAATAGAAAATGATCCGGAATTGCAACGAGTTCTTTGGGCATGTTACAAATACTGGCAAGATGAATCGCTACCGGCCAACGAGAGAGTCATTTGTTATAGCTGGATTGTTGGACTCTATAACGAAAGGTTCGGTACTAAATTTCACCCTTCGATATTGCGCCATTTGACAAAACTTGGCTTCTTGAAGGAAGAAGATACTTCAAAAGGCGGGCACAGGCGTTATTACGAAATCATAAATCCCGGCCAAGTGGATGAACTTCTGAGGAAATGGGGTCTGATTTGAAAGGTATTAGGGAGCTCAATCCATGAGAAAGTGGCTAGTCCCTCTAAGTGTTACGTGTGCAGTAGTTATTGTCGGTGTGGCTATTTGCGCCATTGCTGCCTTCCTCGGGATTTTCCGCCTTGCCCAAGCACTGCCGACTCCCGCGCCAACGTCTGTACTCACAATCGGCAGGAATTACTGGGTCAACGCGCTAGTCCCACCGCCAGGAATGCCAGCCGGGTTAGTCGATCGGTACGCCAACGTTTATAATAAGCCTGGCAGTCCAATCACAGATCCTTCTGTTACCATCATTGCGGTCATTTCTGATGCTACGGAGCTGACCCTCACAGCAGTTCAGGCAGATTGGTGTTACGTGCGAGGCACCTACAACTTTATGAGTGGAATAAACATCCCCACCCCTGAACCACCGATGCCAACCCTTGACTTCACAAGACCATTTGAGGGATGGATGGAGTGCAATCGCCTCTTAGACTATGAACCTACTCCTTATCCTACGCCAAATCAAACGCCCCAAGCCCCATGATCCCCTAATGTTTGAGGCACGGCTAAGGGCTGCCCAACACAGCGTGCAGCCGACTGGTGGGATTCGTCCCGACTTATGATCATTTTTCTGGCTTCGGGTTTTTTCTGCTCTCGAAGCGAATCTCGTCCCGCCCACCAGCGGCTAACGCAAACCGTTGGCTGGCGCTTGGCGCAATAAACTAATAAGGTAATCACAATGGCACAATTTCCTCGATTGAGTAACCGTGAATGGGATGTTCTAAAACTTCTGTTACAAGGCAAAAGCAACAAGTTGATTGCTTTCTCTCTTGATATTTCTATTCGCACGGTTGAATTTCATTTGAAAAATATTTACGCCAAGTTTCAGGTAAGTTCCAGAGTAGAGTTAATTTTGAAACTAGGGAATACCACAGGTGAGTTTGAAACTGAAATACTAGGGTCTTCCACAGTTGTCGGGAAGGGGGAAACTGCCGAAAATAGGGGCAAGCCTAATTTATGGATGATTTGGGCTATACCTTTCAAAGAGACCGTCTCTATAATCGGCAAGGAGTTAAAAATGAAAAACACTGCAAATTTCAAACGAGCCTTTGTAGGCATAATTACAACCATCATTGCAGTTTTGCTTTGGGGTTTTGTATGGAAATATTCACCCAACCTATCTATTCCATTGGTTACTGTCTTGGCAACAAGCGGAGTAATTGTAGGCTTAATTGGAAAAAAACAGGGTCAATCTTCACTCAAAGTATTGTTCAGTGTAGTGGTAGGAACGGGGTTAAGTCCGTTCATTGCAATTCCTCTTATGGCACTTGCTGTATTTCCGCTCGGCACAATTGCCGTAAATCTTGGAATTCTTGATTTATCTCGGTTTTCTACGGAAACGGCAACAAACCTAGCAATGGGCATTTTGTTCTCATTATGGATGATAAGCAGTATAGGGTTTGGGGTCGTTTTGTTGAAAATATTCATTTCAAGAAGTAGTCATGGTAAATTAGAAAGAAGTGTCTGAAAATAAAAAAGCCAGCCAACAAAGCGTGCACCCGACGCTGGGGAGTCTGGCGCGATTCCAAGCATTTTTCTACGCCTCAGCATTTTCCCAGTCGGACGGCGTCCCGCCGCCCGCCCCAGCGCGGGTAACGCAAACCGGTGGGCGGCGGAGTATGAGTGCTGCAACCAGCTTTGGACAATGGAAAATGTAAATGGAGATCAGCAAAAGTTCGCGTCACTCGAAGATAACGGGCGATTTCGGTGAAGCCCTTGTGCTTTATTGGCTTTCCAAACACGGGTTCGAATGTGCTCGCATTGATCATACAGGCATTGATCTGATTGCCAGAAACCCTCACACGAGTGAAGTGATGGGGATTTCTGTAAAAGGTCGCTCCCGAAATCCTGGTAAAGAAGACACAACCGTGCGAATAGCCAAAGAAGATTTACAAAAAGCTCAGGAAGCTTGTATCGCATTTGATTGTGTGCCTTACTTTGCAATTATTGTGGATGCAGCAGACTGCATTCGTGTTTTTATAACGTCTATGAAACATTTGATTGAGTTGCACCCTCCAGCCGCAACCTCAGTTGGTTGGAAGATGACCAAGCAACATCTGAATCGTTATTATGATGATCCAGAGATTATGATATTTGAACTCCACACGACAACACTGAGATGGTGGACCAATGGTCGCTAAAAGGCACTCGCTGCCCAACCCGCGCTTTCAGCCGATCGCTTCGCTCGCTCGGTCGCAGCGGCTGAGTTCGGTGCAGTTGGCACAGGGGCTGATCTCCTTACAGGGAACCCATTACGGAATCGATTCTGAGACAAAATACCTAACAGCCGTACTTTTCGGGGAGGATTGCCATGCGTTCACTCGGTTTCGCTCTTGCGTTTCTGGTCTTGCTGGCTCTGGCCTGTGGTAGCGTAACGCCGCCCCCTCCCACGCCAGATGTAGGTGTCCTTGTGGCCCAGACAATGACAGCATATACTCACGAGGCGGAGGCCACGCAGGTGGTGCAAACGCTTGAAGCACTCCAGACTCAAGTGGCGGCTTCCAGCACAACTCCGCTATCAGTTCCCCCCGCGGTAACGAGTACCGCCGAGCCGGCCCCCACGGTGGCTGCTTTGCCATCCTCGACCATGCGGGAAGAATTCCCTCCCGATCCTTTGCCGGCCGCGTACACTGGGGTGACGCTCCAAAACGGGGAATGTTTCGACTTTGACAGCGGTCAGGTCTTTGCCTCGGCGAACAGTCAGTGCGACATTTGGCTGGTGGAACCGGCGTTGATTCGCCAGCAGAACGGCGCGCGCGTCTCGGGTTACGTTACCAGCACTCCGCCTGGTCGTAGTGCCTGTCTGGGGGCGCGCTATGAGCCTGGTGATCTGGCCATGCAGACCGACCTGTACTTTTGCTTTATCACGAACGCTGGTCAACCGGGTTTCCTGGTGCCGACCCATTATCAGGGCGGGATACCGCCCACGGGCATAGTTTTCAATTACTGGGTGTTCCGATAATGCAAAAGCGTCTTGCTCCAGTGGGCTCCAACACCGTTTGCATGCGGACAGCGGCTTCGCCGCTCCGGGTATGCACCGCGAGCCGGAAAAGGTTTTAGTTAGCGAAGAGGTCTTGCCTGCCCCGCCGCTTGCGGCTGAGCCCGCCCGTTCTGCACGAAATTGCAGGCGTTGGCGGCCTAATCCCCATGCCGGCGATAACAAAAGTGGGTATCTACTTTTCCCGATTCGGTTACCTTCATTCAATTGACCTGAGTGGCGTTATCCATCCAGAGGCGTTTCCTGATTTTGTTGAGTGGTTCATTGCGAGAGCCAGGCAAGAATACGCCGTATAATCAAGGCTAGACAAGCGTACGATTACAAATCCATTGACCTGTTCTTTGC